>Ga0213865_10002322_pt1 | contig 11984 bp, 15 predicted proteins | sample PICome_6_FD_160100 | JGI IMG/M metagenome (GOLD analysis project Ga0213865, IMG submission 160100) | Coastal seawater microbial communities near Pivers Island, North Carolina, United States - PICO282 | ecosystem: Environmental > Aquatic > Marine > Coastal | place: USA: North Carolina...
TGCCAACGGACCCGCCCTCGACGGCGTTCATTTCTCCGTCTGCGCCATTGGCGACACATCCTACGATGAGTTTTGTAAGGCCGGACACGACTGGAACGACAAGATTGCAGCCTTGGGCGGTACTGAAGCCTACCCCATTCAGGAGTGCGATGTTGACTTCGAGCCTCCATGGAAGATCTGGGTTGAACAAGCTCTTCCTATGCTGGCATGCGTTGACGAGTCGGGCACCTTGCAGGTCGAACTCCTTGAAGAGATGAAGGCGTACGGTGCCGGCGACGATGATGATGTTGTTGAGGGCGACTTCGCACCAGGCATCATTGAGAAAGCCGACCTCACCATCACCCTCGAAATCTTCCGGTATTGTCCCGAAGCCGGTGAATCCGGATGGGATACACTCACTTGCGCTGTCCCCGGACACGCCACCGTTCAAGATTTGCTCGTCACCATGCAGCGTGATGTCGACGGGAGCCTCGCCTTCCGCCGAGGCGGTACCGCCGGTACACCCACCACCGGTGTTCGTGTCAACGGACGCATTGTTCTCGCTGACTGTGCCCAGATCAGCGACCTGACCTCCGATGGAGGACGTGTACGTATTGAACCACTCCCCGGTCATCCCGTGGTCCGAGATTTGGTTGTTGATACGGCTCGCTACGAGGGTCATCGCAGCCGTGCTGAGCCTTGGATGCGCACCGACCCTCGAGAGGGCGAACGCCTTCCTTCCGGCCAAGCCATGGGCACCATGGATTCCGCCACCGCAACGGCTCTTCACCAGGCTGGCGATGTGCTCTCCTTCCAACTCATTCAAGCCATGTCGGACACGCTTCCGCATGACCAGCACTACGAAGGTCCCGGCGTCCACTTCCAGCAGTGGCTCCGAGCGGTCGACCCACGAACTTCGGAAAAGCAACGTAAGAGCATCACGTCCTCGCTCCAAGAAAAAGACGGTGTTTGGTCGGAAGCCGACCATGCCAGTCTCATGCGCTACGGTGAAGACGGCCGTCTCGCCGCTCGGGCCTTGAACGAAGCCCGTGGTGCCTTACTCAACCAATCCCGCTACGCTGGCAAGTCCGGCCGTTTGGTCAAGTGGTACGGTCGCAGTGTGAAATGGTCAGGTAATGTCAACGAAACCACACTGTACCGGCAAGTCTTGGGGCCCCTGGGTCTTGTCAGCAACGTCTTCAGCGGTGTTTCGGCTCGCATGGCGCTTGCGTTCACACGAAACGGTGGACCTCCCATCCGTGGGCTACAGGCTTTGTTGGTCCCGCCGGCAGGCCTGGGTCGCATTCCAAAAATGTTCAACAGTCGGGTTGATGACTACCATGAGGTGGTCAGTCTGTTCAACGAAATTGACCAGCGGTTCTGAGGTGAGTTCATGGCGAAGATTGCATATTATCCCGGAAACGTCGCTCGTGCTGGTGCATCTGAGGTTGAAGATTGCATTCAGCCCCTATGCAAGGCACTCAACATCCAGTTGGTTGAATTGCCTCGTGCCAGCAGCGACGGCGGCAACGTGATCAAACAAGCCACGCCAAAACTGCAAGACGCCTTGGTGGCTCGGAATCTTGCGCTGGCTGAAGCCAAAGGTCTCGATGTGATGACCACCTGTGCGACCAGTCATGCCATCATGTTCAACACGGCTCAAGACATGGACCGAGACCCCGTGTATGCCAGCACCATCAACAACCTGGTCGCTCGTACCTCCAAAGTCGAATTCAGCGGTGAATCGCAATCCTGGCACTTGCTCCACTACCTTGTGGAAGAGATTGGTCTGGACAAAGTTCGTGATGCTGTCAAGAACCCTCTCAAAATGAACATCGCTGCGTATTATGGTCCTGACATGCAGCGTGAAGGTGCTTGTGCGGGTGATGACCCGTTCATGCCCACCTACATGGAGCAACTCATCGAAGCGCTTGGTGGAACTCCTGTGGACTACGAATCCAAGTGCATGAGTGTTGGCTCCACCTCGATGCTCACCCTCGAAGACTCCTCGCTGGCCATGACGGCTGCGGTGCTTTCCGATGCCATTCAGTCCGGCGCTGATTTGGTTGTCAGCGCATGCACTGTTTCTCACATCAACCTCGATTCCTACCAGTCGAAAGCAGGACGTGTGAGCGGAAAGCGAACCAGCGTGCCGGTCTGCCACCTCGCCGAGTTGGTCGCCTTTGCACTTGGGTTCTACCCCGATCGTTTGGCACAATTGCGAACCCGTGTCCGCCTCATCGGCTCGTGATGTCGGTGTTCAGCGCTGCGATGGCCCGAGCGGCCAATGTTTCAGAACACCCCGTTGTTGCTCTGATGGATTCGGATGTCGCAGAAAGGAGTCCTCCAATGTCTGGGGAATAAGCAGCAAAGAGCTCGAGAAGGTCGCTGTCTCCGTTCGCCAGCGGTGATACCGTATGGTCAAAGCATCGCTCAAGATGCTCATGTCGGTTGTCAAGCCATGGATGTTGCTGGTCAGGCTGTTCAGCAAGCGACTGAATCTCCCTTTTTGCCACCGCAACGGCTGCGTTGACATTCACCTCAATCGACGGCTCGGCGTTCACAAAATTATGCAAGCGTTGGAGTGCATCATGTTCTCGTTTGGCAGCCACGCCGAGGAAATGCGCCGCTTCCAGTGGCCCCTTCACCATCATCACCGGGACGCCAAGGTCGAGCGTAATATGGGCGAGCGCACCCAACACGGCGTTTGGATGGACACTGTAGTTCCCTTCACTCCCTGTCTCCACCAACAGTAATGGACGATGTGCACTGGCTTGGAGACTGCGACACTGATGAAGCAAGCGACCGGATTTGACCGAATCCAGCAAATCTCTTGCTGATTTTCGTTCGATGAGGACTCGCTCCGATAGCCGAATATCGCCGCAGGGGAGTTGGGTCAGTCTAATTTGAAATCCAAGGCCTTGGAGGTATCCCGGGAGGGTTGAACGACCTTCACGATGGTCGATAAAAATCGTCGTCCCTTGCCCGTTGACATCGCTGAGATCACTGATCTCTCGGTCAGCAGCATTGAGCACCGCCTCCACCGATTCGCCCGTGGTGCGTTGCACGTCGGGTTGGGTTTTTTCTTCATGTTCAAAGGCAAACAGGCTGGACTGCTCCCGGGGGCGAAGTTGGTCCGGACGCAGTGCCGGCGCCACTGCATCGTTCCTCTGAACCTTTGCAGGCAATTCATCTATAGATTTTGACAACCCCTCCTCGACGGGTGGATGGCGCTCCTTTTCATCGTCCAGGAAAGTTTTGGCAGAGACGATTTGGTCGTCCAGTTGAACCGAAAAAGCATCTAGCGCACGCTCATCGACATCGTAGGATTCGTTGAGTTGTTTTTGGCGTACGAGTTTTTCCATCAGGCGATGCATGTTTTCTTCCTGGCGCTCTGAAGCTTTGTGGACGTAGGCGTCTCGGGTGTTCTTGGCAATCAGCACATGCACGGAACCTGCTCGTTGACGTGCCGTGCGACCTCGACGCTGGATGGCCCTCACTGCACTGGGGACGGGTTCGTACAGCACGACGAGATCGGCTGCCGGGACATCGAGTCCTTCCTCGCCCACTGAGGTCGCAACGAGCACGTTGATTTCGCCGCTGCGGAAGCGATTCAATTGGGCCAACTGCTGTTTTTGTGTCATGCCTTTTTGAGCGCCTCGAGATGATTGTCCGATGAAGGCATCTGCCTCGATGCCATCGCTTTGGTTGAGGAGGGTGACCAATCGCTCCACAGAATCCCTGTATTCCGTGAAAATCAACACCTTTCCTTGCGGTTTGGCTTGAAGCTCGTCGATCACCAACCTCGCTACGAGGGGTGCCTTGGGATGCAGTTCATCGAGCTCATTGAGGGCGAGTCGAAGTTGATGAATCGCCGGCAGCGCCAGCATACGGTTGGTCTTTCGGCCGCTTCGACCCTCTTCCTCAGCGCGATTCAGGAAAGCCCGGGCTACGCTGGTGCCTTGGGTTTGCATGAGGTTCATCAACATGTGAATGCGGCGCAGGTCGGCGACGCGGCGAGCAGCGTCGTAGCCACGAACATCACGCTGCTGGATGGCCCGACTTGCGCTTTGTTGAGCCCGCTCGATGTCGTTGGTGCCGATGTATTCCTTTGTGGGCATGAACCCTTGGCGTTGGAGGTGAGTCACTTCGTTGTTGAAATGGGTGCGCAGTGGAGCGATGAGTGTCAAGAGGGTTTCAGGGAGGTCCAGCAGGTGGGTATGAATCTCCATGTCCACGTCGTAAGCGCTGAGGAGGGGTTCTGTTCGCTTGCAGAGGTCAAGGTTGTGTGCATTGAGGTTGGTGCGAACCTCGTTGATGTTTCGAAGTGTTGAGCCAGGGCTGGCCGTGGCGGCCAAGACCCGTCCCTTCGGATTGGCCCGCTGGTACATGTTGCCAACCTGAGCGTAGGCATGGTTGCCTGTGGCGTGGTGAGCCTCGTCGAGGATCAACAACTCAACCGACGCCAGGTCAATGACTCCGTTCATCGCATCATTTCGAATGACTTGAGGCGTTGCCATCACCAGCGTGGCGCTCTCCCAAAGGGCCTTCCTTTTGTCGGGACCGGTGTCACCGGTGTAGGCGATGATGCGTTCTTCGGCAAGGTTGAGGCGCTCCTTTGCCATGGTCATTTGCTGGTCGACCAGCCCTGTGGTCGGGGCGATGAGAACGATTTTCTGGGCCCCGTTTCGCAAAAATTCAGCCATGGTCATCCATTCCACCGCTGTTTTTCCAAACCCTGTGGGCATCACCATCAAACTGGAAAACGAGAGGATCCGTTCGAGCGACCGCAGTTGATAGCCTCGGGCTTCGACACCATCCTTGAGAAAGGGATGGATGATGTGAGGCATGGCAGGAAGGTTCAGTCTAGGGTTCAAAAGGATGATGTGGGGTCGTCACGATTCACTTGAACCTGAAAGTGGTCATTTCCACAGGAAGGTTTGAAGGCCTCCAATGCCCATTGCGTCTCACGCATCCTCTTGGTCGGCCGTACCGAACCGCATATATACGGGGTGTAAGTCGGAGGGATGCTCAAAGGTGAGTAGCCAGACACACTGGGCCATCCCCCGAGGACCCCAACTGGTGCATTCCCCGCTCGTGGGAATGCCCCTCCGTGTCACGGCTTCGACGCTGCATGGGCCCTCGTACGCCCCCCAACGGTGGGGCCACTGCGTTGTAGAAAACCCCTGGAGGAATCCAAGATGGCAAAGCGAAACCACCCACGTCGTGGATCAATGGCGTTCAGCCCGCGCAAGCGAGCGAACCGCCCGTTTGGTCACGTCAAGTCGTGGCCCACCACCGATGCGAGCGAAGTCCGAGTGCAAGGATTTGCAGGCTGGAAAGCCGGCATGACCCACATTCTGGCTCGTGATTTGAACCCCCGTAGCACCTCGGCCGGGCAGGAAGTTCGAGTTCCTGTGACCGTCGTCGAATGCCCGAAGATGCGAATTCTCGGCGTTCGTGGCTATGAAATGACGCCCTACGGCATGCAAGCCCGTGGCGAAGTTTGGGCCGAGGCCGACCAGATCGCCGACGCCTTCCCAGAACTCTTCAAGCGTGTTCCTAAGCGAAAGGAACACGACGCAGACAAGCACATGACCAACCTCCAGCAGGCCGACCTCTGCGAGGTTCGCCTCATCGTGGCCACCCAACCCCACACCCTCTCCAGTGTTTCTACCAAGGTGCCTGACGTGATGGAAATGGGCCTCACCGGTGGCTCGATGGACGACCAACTCAACTGGGCCAAGGAGCATCTTGGCGAGGAATACTCGTTCACCGACGCCTTTGAAGAAGGCACCATGACCGACATCGTCGCTATCACCAAGGGCTACGGTTGGCAAGGTGTCATCAAGCGATTCGGCGGTAAGCTGCAATCCCACAAGAACTCCAAGAAGCGTCGTCAGCACGGTAACATGGGTGCCTTCGGTGATGGATACGTCCGCAAGACCATCCGTCAAGGCGGTCAAACCGGGTACCACCAGCGTACCGAGTACAACAAGCGCATCCTCCGAGTGGCCAATCCCGAGGACCACTCCATCACGCCAGCCGGTGGCTTCCTCCACTATGGCGAGATCAAGTCCGATTACATCCTGGTCAAGGGAAGCGTTCCTGGCCCCGCCAAGCGATTGATTCGCTTCCGCGATGCCACTCGTGCATCCGACAAGACGCTTCACGACTACGAAATCACGTACGTGAGTACCGCATCCAAGCAGGGGGCCTGAAGATGAAGGTCGCAACCAAGGACATTGTCAACACGGTCACCCAAACCGAAATGGACGCTGGTAAGCTCTCTGCTCGCTTCGATGTCGAAGTCTCGGACGGTTCCAAGGTGAACCTCCCCGCTGCGTTCGAATCCGAGGTCCGAGAAGACCTTGTGAAGTTGGCCGTTGCTTCCAGCAGGGCCAACCGCCGCCAACCCTACGGTTCCCGCGCTCACATCGGTAAGCGCCGACCCATGGCCGGTATGAAGCACTCCGTCGAATGGTGGGGCAAGGGTCGAGGTGTCTCTCGTATCATGCGCCGAACCGGTTCTCGTCGAGGTGCTCAGAACCCACACACGCTCGGCGGTCGCCGTGCTCACGGCCCCAAGGTCGAGAAGGACTGGTCTCGCAAACTCAACGCCAAGCAGCGCCACGCTGCCCGCAACGCCGCTCTGGCTGCCACCGTCTCCATGGAGGCCGTCGCTGCTCGTGGCCACCGCTTTGATGACACGGTCGAACACCTCCCTATCGTCTTGGGTTCCTACACCGAAGTCGTTGACGGGAAGTCTACCGAGTACGACATCGAGACCTTCAACCACGGCTCTGCCACTCGCAAGGCCGCTGCCATCTTCGCCGGCCTCGGCCTCGGCCCCGACATGGACCGAGCCCGCAACGGTCGAAAGATTCGTGCCGGTAAGGCCACGATGCGTGGACGCGTTCACAAGACGCCCAAGTCCATTCTGCTCGTTGTCAAAGAAAAATCTGGCTTGGCTCAAGCCGCACGCAACCTCCCTGGCGTCGACGTCGTCGCTGCCAAGGACCTGTGTGCAGAAGACCTCGCACCCGGTGGCGACATCGGTCGACTGACGGTCTTTACGAAAGCGGCATTGGAGGCCATGAACTGAGGTGAGATCATGAACGCATACGACATCATCATTCAACCCTGGCTGACCGAGAAATCGATGGAGGCTCGTACCACCGAGCAACGCCTCGAGTTCATCGTTCGCCGAGGCGCCACCAAGGCTCAAATCGCTCGTGCCGTTGAAACCATCTTCGACGTCGAAGTGGCCAAGGTCAACGTTCGCAACTCCAAGCACGGCAAGCACGCTTCAGTGAAGCTTGCTGAAGGCTATGACGCAGAAGACGCTGCCATGCGTCTGGGAGCATTCTGAGGTGATTTACCATGGGTAAGAGAATTCGTGCACAACGCAAAGGTTCCTCACCACGCTACCGCGTGGCCAGCCACCGATTCCCCGGAAAGAACAGCATGCCACGCGACAAAGATGTGGTGTGCGAGGTCACCGAACTGGTTCACAGCCCCGTTCACAGCGCTCCACTCGCTCGCATCAAGACGCCTGACGGCGACACGACGTTGGTCGCTGCCACCGAAGGGCTCTCCATCGGAAGCAAAGTCGCCATCGGCGACAATGTGGCGCTCCGCCCCGGCAACATCACCGAACTGGGTAACATCCCTGAAGGTACGGCGATCAACAACCTCGAGCTCCGCCCCGGCGACGGTGGCAAGGTCGCTCGCTCCGCTGGTAACTCCTGCATGGTCGAATCCCGCGTTGGCGACAAGGTTCGTGTTCGCATGCCATCCGGCGCTCTGAAGGAACTTCCTGCCAACTGCCGAGCCACCATCGGTGTCCTCGCCGGCCATGGCCGAGACGAGATGCCAATGCGTACGGCCGGTGCCGCTTACTACAAGGCCAAGGCCCGTGGTAAGCTCTATCCGCACGTTTCCGGTGTTGCCATGAACCCTGTTGACCACCCACACGGTGGTGGAAACCATCAGGCCGTTCACGGTCCCAACTCCGTTGCTCGCGGTACACCACCGGGAGCGAAGGTCGGACTGATTGCACCACGCCGAACTGGCCGTGGACGAGGTAAGAAAATTTGAGGTGATGATGCATGGCTAAGAAAAAGAAGTCCTTTATGACCCCCAAAGCCAGTCGCCGTAAGGCACGTAAGCGCCTCTCGACGACCTCGGCACGTGTGAAGAAGGAGTTCACCTACCGTGGTTTCACGATGGATGAACTCAACCAAATGCCCTTGTGGCCTGAAGACGAAGACCAGGACTACATTGTGGGCCTTCTTCCTTCCCGTGTTCGCCGCAGTCTCGGTCGTGGTATGTCCATTGAAAATGAGCATTTCCTTGCTCGTGTCCAGCGCTCGAGTTCCAAGACCGTCCGTACGCACCGCCGCGACATGCCCATTCTGCCACAGTTTGTCGGACGCCGCATCGCTATTCACAATGGTCAACACTTCGTTGAAGTCGAGATCAAGCCCGAGATGATCGGCCACTACCTAGGTGAGTTTGCCGTGACCCGACGAGGCGTGACCCACAGCGGTCCGGGTGTCGGTGCTACCCGTTCGTCGAAGCACGTTCCATTGAAGTGAGGTGAAAAGGATGGCAAAGCGAAATCAGATGGATCGACGAAGTCGTCGTCGACAACTCCCCCAGCGTGGCTACACTCAACTCTTGCAGGGTAACCGCCTGGCTACGGCCCGTGCCACCAATGCCGACATGCACGTCAAGCACTGCTTCGAAGTCTGCCGTGCCGTCAAGAACAAGACCGCAGGTGAGGCTGTTGCCTACCTCAACGAGGTCTTGCGCATTGACTCCGACCGAGCCGATGTCCGACGTAAGGCCGCTGCTGTCCCCTTCCGTCTTGGGAGTGGCAACAAGCGCAAGCGACGCTCTGGCCCTTCAATGGTCGGTCACCGCAAGGGCGGTATCGGCCCTGGCCGCTATCCCGTGAAGGCCTCCCGTGCCATCATCAAGCTCATCGAGAGCGCCATGGAGAACGCCCGCTTCCAGTATGAAGACATCGACGCTGACGACATGGTCATCACGCACATCGCCGCTCATCGTGGTCCCATCCGCCGAGGATGGATCCCCCGTGCCCGTGGCCGCGCAACCCCAAGTAACCACTACCGCGTGAACTTGGAAGTCTTCTTGGAAGACATGAACGCCATTGGCGACGAACTGGAGGACGACTTCTGAGGTGTATATCATGGGTAAGCAAAGCATTCTACGAACCATCGTCGACCGCAACGTCGAGCGCCTGCTCGTCCGCGAGTTCCTGATGAAGAACACCTCCAAGTCCGGCTTCGGCGGTCTTGACATTCGCCGCACGCCCGGTGGTACGGAAGTCACCGTCCACGCTGAGCGACCCGGTATGGTCATTGGCCGAAAGGGGAAGATCATCAACGACCTTCAAACCCGACTGAACCAAGAGTTCACCCTCACCAACCCCAAACTCAAGGTAGAGGAAGTGAAGAACCCGACCTTGAACGCTCAGGTCATGGCAGAGAAGATCGCCTCGTCGCTCGAACGTGGCTGGTACCACCGCCGTTCCTGCCACAGTGCTGCCCAGAACATCATGGATGCTGGTGCACGTGGCGTGATCGTCACCGTCGCAGGAAAACTGACAGGTTCTCGAAACCGTACCGAGAAGTACATCCGAGGGCACGTCAAGTACTGTGGTGAAACGGCGCTCCAACACATGGACAAGGGATACTCCGTCGCCGTGAAGAAGCTCGGCACCATCGGAGTCACCGTCGAAATCATGCGACCTGGCACCCGATTGCCTCACGAGATCAGCATCTTCTCGGAAGAGGAACTGAAGATTCAAGCCGCTCAAGCCGCTGCAGCAGAGGAGGGTTCTGAGTGAGCCACGTCTCCAACCGAGAGATTGCGTCCATGAGCACCGAGGCTCGCGAAGCACGTCTTCTCGAACTTCAGGAAGAACTGCTCCAACTTCGTGCTGAGAAGGCACTCGGTGGTACCCCATCCAACATGGGTGCTTACAAGGCCACTCGGCGAAGCATTGCGCGGTTGAAGACGCACATGAACAACGGTCAGTGAAACAAAGCGAGGTGATGGAGGACGATGGCGGCTATTTGCAATGTTTGCGGACTACCCGACGAACTGTGCATCTGTCAAGAAATTGCGAAGGAGCAACAGAAAGCCATTCTCTCAACCGACCGACGACGCTATGGAAAAATTGTGACAAAAGTGGAGGGCATTGACGACGCAGCAATTGACATCAATCAACTTGCAAAACTCCTGAAGAACAAGTGTGCCGCAGGTGGAACGGTGAAGGGACGATTGATTGAACTTCAAGGAGACCACAAGAAGAAAGCTGCAGAAGTGCTCAAGAATAACGGATTCAATGTGGAGGTGCGATGATATGGAGATGGTCAATCAATCTTGGATCGGTCGCATGATGACGGTCACCGCCTCCACCGACCCGACCTTGACCGGTCGACAGGGCATCGTCGTGGACGAGACCCGAAACACGCTCTCCCTCATCGAAGGCGAGCAACACCTGGTTCTGAACAAGGCCAGCATCACATTCACCGTTGGCGGCAGCGATGCCGTCATCCAAGGGGCCATGGTGGGTCAGCGCCCCGAAGACAGGATCCACCGAACATACAGGAAGGCATGATACGATGCGAGACATTGGCGTTGACGTGAAGAGCCCCACCGGCGAGTGGGACGGTGATGTGAACTGCCCGTTTTACGGCAGTTTGCGACTCCGAGGGCAAGTCCTCGAAGGAACCGTCTCCAGCGTTGGCATGCAGAAGACCATCACCATCGAGCGACACAATGTTCGCTACATGAAGAAGTATGAGCGATTTGAGAAGCGCACCAGCGTCGTCTCTGCTCACTTGCCTTCGTGCATCGGTGATGTCAACATCGGCGACAACGTCAAAGTCATGGAATGCCGACCGCTCTCCAAGACCGTTTCGTTCTGTGTTATCGAAAACTCCGGAGGTGTTGCTTGATGAAGGGCATCGCCGGTAAGCAAACCCGTGGCCTGCCCACTGCAGCCCGTCTTCACGTCGCCGACAACACCGGCGCCAAGGTCGTTCAGATTCTGAACGTGCTGAAACTCGGTGGTACCATGCGCCGCTACCCTGCCGCAGGCGTGGGCGACATGGCCAAGGTCTCGGTGAAGAAGGGTACGCCTGACACTCGCCGACAAATGTACAACGCTGTCATCATTCGACAGCGTCGTCCGTTCCGTCGCGTTGACGGTACTTGGGTCCAATTCGAAGACAACGCCTGCGTGATCGTCAACGAAAAGGGCGACGTCACCGGTTCCGACATCAAGGGACCTGTCGCTCGTGAGGCCGCCGAACGCTGGCCTCGTATCGCAGCCAATGCAAAGCAAATTGTGTGAGGGAGTAGAATGGTCAAGAGTATGAAACCAGGAAAGCAACGCAAGGCGCACTTCAATGCGCCCATTCACCAGAAGCGAAAGCGCACCGCAGCTCGTCTGCAACTCGCCAAGCCCGATGCTCGATTCGCCGGTGTGCGAACCGTCACCGTCCGTGTGGGCGATGTGGTTCAGGTCACCCGTGGCGACCAAGCCCACGGTGGTAAGCGCCACGGTGGCAAGCGCAACAACGAACCCCTGACCGGTGCGGTGCTCCGCATCGACGCAGAGAAGGGTCGTTTGTACATTGAAGGTGTCAAGGCCAGCAAGGCCGACAACAAAGAAGAGGCGGTCCCAGTGCACGTCTCGAACGTGGTGGTCACCCAACTCGATGAGTCGGACCGCCTTCGTATTGCAAAATTGACTGGTAACAGGAGTTGAATGAGATGAGCAGCAACCATTTGAAGCGCTTGGCCATGCCCCGAAGCTGGCCTCTGCCACGAAAGACCACGGTGTGGGTCACTCGCCCAACGCCTGGTGCCCACGCCCTCGAACTCTGCATGCCGGTCACGCTCGTTATCCGAGACGTGCTCGGTTTGGCCAAGACGGCCCGTGAAGTTCGATTCATCCTTCACAA
>Ga0213865_10002327_pt1 | contig 11981 bp, 15 predicted proteins | sample PICome_6_FD_160100 | JGI IMG/M metagenome (GOLD analysis project Ga0213865, IMG submission 160100) | Coastal seawater microbial communities near Pivers Island, North Carolina, United States - PICO282 | ecosystem: Environmental > Aquatic > Marine > Coastal | place: USA: North Carolina...
CAGGTTTGCCTGCAGACAACGGGAACGACGACATGACACCAGCAACCCAGCTGTCATCACTTGCGTGTTGCGGGTCTAATTCGAAGTGCAGCCAGTCACCCCAGCCACCGCCCTTAATAACACCAGGCCGGTACACCTTCCAGTCGTCACGGTCACATTTCCAGCCCCTACCTGCGTCACCATATTCGTAGTCTGCGAGGTATTCCAGGCCGATATCGTCAGCGACCGCAACTAGCCAGTCAGCGACCTTCAGCATGTCCGCACGTGAACAGCCAGGGCGACCATGATAGGCACGCCTAGACAAGTCACACGCCCTACCTGTTGCGTGAATTGACCAGCCCGACATTTTTTGGCTGTTCTCTGCGCCCCGTTTTTTGCGTTTCACAAACGTGCCGTTATTCCACACCCGCTGACCTGACTGTGTAGCCATAGCCTGCACGAACGCCTCTAACCCTGGCTGCTTACCTGTAGCGAACCCGTCAAACCCTGTGTAGTCCCTCACTGGTCAGCCCCTTTTTTAGCGAGCACCTGTTTACTGGCTGCTTTCACGACCGCTAAACCTGCGCCGATACCTGCAGCAAGGGCAGCTTTCCAACCTGCCCCAACCAGATAACTAGCGATACCGGCCTGCACCGCTGTCGCTACTGCACGCTCCAGGTAGTCAATCATTTGTTCACGTGTCACGTTCTCTACTCCTAATCACTGTACGTATCTCAATAAGTGCTTCACTCAACTGTTTTAAACCTTCACGTGTTGCTGCTGAATCCTCACGGATAGCTTGCAGCCACTCGCTACGTTCGGCCTTAGCCTGAGAAAGTTGACTACGTAACAGCTGCCACATAAGGCCACCGAACAGGGCAACCCCGCCCAGCTCTGCGAGAGCCTGAACCACGCTGTCATTTGTCACGCCTAGATTTTATCAACCTGATGACATTTGTACCGTGTACCGCTGACACCATAGCGAACACACCGGCACCGATTTTTGCCCAGGGTCGAACCGCAACACCCACGTCAACGTGGACAGCGAACGCTGCATAGATAGCTGCAACACACGTGATAGACCCTGCTGCAGCCAACAACGCCTGCCGGACTTCCCTGGTCAGTTCGTGGCGGTCTGACACCTGGCTACCTAACACCAGCAGTGTTGCTGCTGACACCAGTAGCAGGGCTGCGCCTGCAGCGTCACTTAACGTGTACAGCACGCCTAGCCCTAAACAACCTAGAGAACACTGCGATGGCTATCAGTGGCAACGCCACCTGGCTGGCCTGCTGGCACAGCTCCGCAACGTTTTCTGACCAATGATCCCATATTTCTACGTCATACTGCCTCAGTGTGTAGGCGGTGGCGTACCACACGTTAGACGTACACCACACGAACACGACGAGTAGCAGGGCAGATACTTGCCACATGGCACGAACATGCCACGCCCACACTGCAGCCACTGTTGCGCCCGCAACAGCACCTGTGCCTTCAATAAACCCTGCGACAACGTTCACTAGTTCGTTGACCCTATTAGCCCGACCATGACAATGAGGCCGAACGTGAACAGCAACACGCCTGCACGCATCATGACGGCGGGATGTATTCGGGTTGCGGCGGGTCGTCACGCAAGTCTGTTGGTGTCAACATGTCGTGACAGCCCCCGCACTCAACCTGTTCGGGTGCGCCCAACACGTTGTAGGTCACGCCTGCGTTAGCGCATCCGTCAGCGTTACAAATGACAGTTACCATCAGAAAGCCTCATAAATCAAAGTTATGTTAAAAGAATCGCCGCTCGTCCACGTCATCGGCTGAGTAGCGTTTACGCCTGCTTCTCTTACAAACGTCCCTGACGAATTCATAATAAACAATGTCGTGTACGACGTATTGACGCCAATACTTAACGGCCATAAATCATAGGTAGCGGTACCAGAGTCGTTGATCTGACCGAAACCCATACGAGCATTAAACGAATTTCGAGCCTGTTTCGGCAAACTCATATTAGACGCAACAGTCGGGTTTAACGAACCCGTAGAACCCAACGTGAAGAATCCGTTAACGATTACAACTTTGTTTATTTCTGTGTATCTGAAATCGAGCGTGGAATTTCCTATTGTTATTTGACTAAACGTCGGAGTGTATGAAGTCCATGCGCCAATAGCGTTAAGGTCGGCTGCGGTCAACACGTCACCCGCTGTGAAGTCGCCTAATGCTGTCATAGTTTTATCCTAGTCTGTTCTGATCCAGCACGCCGAGAACGTCACTGTCAAGCGTGAATGACTGGTAGTTAGCTGCCGGTAATAGGTCTAGCACTATGGTGGTGTCACGTGGCGTGGCGTTAATCGTGCGACCCACGATCACTGAGCCTGTGGTAGTGCTCGCTGCGCCGGTCGGTGTGTAGTCGATATCGCACACCTGCCAGAATCCGTCAGTCACGTCTAACAGGTCGTTAAACACGCTGGCGGTAGGTGTAGACGATGCTTTAACGGTGAGCTGTTCAGGTTCATAGGTTATTTGGCTCATACGTGCAATAAGGTTGTCAAGGGTGTCTGTCATTGGCTGGTTAAACGCCACATATTCGAACCCTGCAGCGTCGTTTGTCAGGCTGCGTTTACCGTACTTGTCTATTTGCCCCTGGTCAGCTCTGTTGATTGTTGCTGTGTTCGTTGACCCGCCTGACGTTTCTTGAATGGTGGCACGTATGTGGTTCACCATGTTGTCGTTGTTGAACCCTGACGTAAGCAAGTTTATTGGTAGCTGCCCGCCGGTAGGGGTTTCTCTGAACTGGTAGGTGCGGGCACCGCTGTCTGTGCGTGTCAACTGGTCACCGATCAGCCCCATGTGGTACACAGCGTTACCGCTGTCAGCTTCAATGGTGGTCGCCCACATAGCCGACGGCACTGCAGCTAAATAGCCTGGGCGCAACACGTCCGCTAACGGTCTGCCTGCTTCTACCTGCGTGTAGTCGTTGCCCCAATCCAGGGTGCTGGTCGCTAAATCAGGGTCAAGAGATGCCGGTAAATCAAACGGGTTGTACGGGGTTATACCGTAGGTCTGGCCTAACGCCGGTAGTTGTCGGCTGCTGTCTGACGTGAATTCCCAGATAGCTGCCTGCACGTTTTCATACCACACACTCTGCCCAGGGTTCACGACGTAGTTCTGTGTAGCCCGACCGAACACACTAAACCAGTCACTAGCGAACACTGTGACAGTGGAATACACCCCATTATCGTTCACAATGAAATCGTCAACGATGCCGTGAAACACGTCGGCTGTGCCCGCTGAGATAAATACGCCTTGCTCAAACCAGTCCGTGTTGGCGTAGGTACCGCCCCCGCCTGGGGTTAGCTCACCGTCATAGTTTTCTAACGTGATCTGGGCACGCCCAGACCTGTGACGCATAAACCTGGCCTGTTGCACAACCTGCAAACCCTGGCAGCGATCAGTGAAATCTGTAGGTGACGCAACGCCACCGATGCTGATTTGCCAGCTGATATCGGCCATTAGCGCACCGTTGAGCTAGTCGAAATGTCTAGGCTGCCGTTTCGTTTCGCTTCACCAATTAACCCGTCAGTGACCCAGGTCGGGTCGGTGCCTGCAGGCATGTTTACTGTCAGGTTAGTCGTGTTGCTCACTAGGCCGTCGCTTGCGCCCATTCCTGATGGTGCCACAATGCCCATAGCAAGAATGTCGCTAGTGCTGGTCGGTACAGCTAGACCCTGGAACCCTGGTGCGAACCCTTGCGACAGATATGCGTCAACTTTTGCGAGCAGCTCTACCGCATAGTCAAGGTCACCTGTGTCTATCTCCAGTTTCAACACCTCTAGGAAACTGTCAGAAAGGTCGTCACGTTCCTCACGCAACTGTCGTAACGCTTCGTATGCTTCGTTCTGCAGTTCAGTCCACTGTTCGGTGCCTTCACGTACACCGTTTAACTGTTCAGCGATCTGTGTTAAATCTTCAATGAATTCGTCAGTCGCTGCCTGCCGGTCAAGACTGTCAAAAAACTTATCAAGTCTGCTGGTGGCGGTTTCTATGCCTTCGTTCAACGGGTCGAACGCTTCGTCAACCCTGCCCAACGTGGTCGCCAGCTCGCTTGATTCGTCTTTCACCTGACGCACCGAAATTTCGAACCTGCCCATAGGCTCAGTGCCGTAGTCAACTTCGTCGTTCACTTTCACGATCTCACCCAGCATTCCACCAACCTGGCCTGCAGCAGTTTCAGCTTCTTCACCGAACTGTTTAATTTCGGGTATATCGACACCAGGTATTTTGTTGATTAGCCCTATCAGCTGGTTAATGCCGTCAATCGCACCGTTAATCAGGTTTCTGAGAGCACCCCATGCCTGTTCAAACGCCCATTTCACAAGGTCAACCGTCTTGCCAATGATGTCAAATTTCATTTGAAGAGTGACGAGGGCAGCGATAATGGCAATGATGATGCCGACACCTGTAGCGACCCACAGGGCGGTGAACGACCCTGCTAATACACCGTTCAGAATGGTGGTCAGTGACTGTATGGCGTTGTAGACAGCCATAGCAGCGTTTAACGCAACGATTGCTGCAGCAGCCGTGCCGATAACACCGCCGATAATCAAAATCAGTTCAGTGTTTTCTGACACGAACGTAGCCAGGCTCTGCAACTTCGGTAACAACTTTTCAAGGATAGGCAGCAACGCCTGCCCTATGGATTCTTTCGTGTTGTCTAGCTGTATTTTCATCAGCTTGAATTTGCCTTCAACCGTTTCGGTTGATTCGGCTGCAGCCCCGCCGAACGTGTCGGCCAACTGTCCTAGCACCTCGTCAGTGTCAGCACCGCTAGCGATCACGTCAGTTAGAGATTTGTCTAACTCTTTTAGTGGTGCGACTTCGCCTTGAATGGCTTCCTGCAATGCTTCGGTCACGCCTTCAAGGTCTTTGCCTGTACCGGCTGCAACGTCAAGGGCTAACGCCATCAGTTCTTGTGATTCGGTTACGTCACCTGTCGCACGCACCAGGTTGGCGAACGCTGGTCGTAGTTCTGCGTCAGTGACCCCTGCAGCTAGTTCGGTTTGTGCGATATATTGTTCGACCGCTGCGACCTGTGCGTCGGTTGCGCCTGTGGTGGCTTCTAGCTGGCGTGCCAGTTCTGCCTGTTGTGCAGCATCTTCGGCTGCAGCTTTTAACGATAACCCTGCTGCAGCTGTCAACCCGCCTAACGCTGCGGTAGCGGGAACGAACGCTTTTTTGAGTCCTGCCCCAACCTTTTTAGCGGTCGTGTCCAGGTTCTTGAACTCTTTAATGGCACGGTCAAGACCTTTAGATTCGAACTCTGTAACTAACGGGATACGTGCCACGTCACGCTGCCTTTCCTAGAGTGCGTTCTAATTCTTCTGACCACATATCTATGACGTGCTGCAGCTCACGGTTCAAGTAGCCTAGATTCGCTTCTACTGCAGGCCACAAATAACGCCCCTTTAGCGGTTCGCCATACCTGCGGTCTAGGTTGCGTATAAACGCCCTGCCCCTCGCAGTGTCGGCTGCGGGGTGTCGGCCTGCGTTCTCAAACACTGCGCCTGCAGGGTTTTTTTGGTTTATAGCAAGCAGGTTGATTTGACCACGTGACGATTTGCCTGCCCTCACGTCAGTAGTTGCGGTGATACCCGTCACAGCTTTACGTGACCAATCTAAACGCTCACCCCACTGCCCCCAGTTCGACAGTGGCCGTTGCGCCGGTATGAGTGCACGTGCTGTTTGCACGACAGGTTTAGCAACGTGGCGCATTTCTCTAGGCAGCATACGTGCAAGGTCTGGCTCTACTTTGCGTAGATATATCACCAGCTCACCTATGTCGCCGGTATCCATATCTAGGCTAACTACGCCTGCCATGTCGCTGCCTTTCTTTTGCTACATCGTTCACCGTGTACAGGTCACGAATATCGAACTCTATGTGATGAGGCCACCAGCCGACTGCTAACAGTAATTCTGCTAGTGCTCGTCGGTAGGTGCCTCGTTGGTAGGGCGGTCGTCGCCCTCACTGACTACTTCCAGCTTCACCACTTTTTTAATGAAGTCGTCAAACACTGCCGGTACAACGTGGCCGTGTTGTTTGCTGGCCTCATACGCTAGGAACGCTAAATCTTCCATACCGATGCCGTTTTGCTGCATGTGGCTGGCCTTCGTTTTGAATTTGCGTTCCCAGGCGACGGTGGTCATTAGGTCTGTGTCAACCTGATATTGGTCGTCGTCTTTTGTGGTGACTTGAATTGTTATTTGCATGTCGGGTCTGCTTTCTTAACTAATCAGCTAACGCTGCGGGTGTATTCTCCACCGCTAAATACGAGATCGATTTGCTGCAATTCGCCCAGGCTGCCTGAGATTGGCTGGAACGATGCGAGGTAAGCACCTGTGACCGTGTATTTGGGGTTAGTTGCGCTGGCGGTGGTGCTGCTAGTGGCGTACAGCTCCACGTCCACATTGGTGCCCAGAATCGACTCCAGGTTTTCCTCAACTTCTGAGCTGCCGTATGCGAGCATCAGGGTGCACGACACTTCTACGCTGGTCAAACCAGCAGTGTAGCTGCGTGCAGTATCTGCGAACGTCGTTTTCTCTAAGCTTTCCTTTGTAAGGGTGATCGCTGCCGACGTGCATTGGTCGCTGTAGTCAACTGCGTCAATGAGCAGCGCAGGGTTTGATAGTACGGTGGTTGTTGCCATTGTTATGTTCTCCTAGTTGAGAGTCTTACTGTGAGGTCGTAGGCGGGGATATTTTGCTCCCCGATTACTGCTGTTGTCGGTCTAAAGTCAACTACAGCGAGGGTGTCTAGCTGGTGGATAGTGTCAGCCAGTGTTAACAGGTAGTCGCTGCTGTCCTGGTTTCCTGGCGGTGCAGCCAACAGGCGCAACGTAATACGTGGGTCAATTATGTTGTTGTTGAACACGTCGCCAATAGGTAGCTCAACGAACACTGACATAGGCCGTGCGTTACGGGGGTCAGTCACGGTGACTATGCCAGCGTCAGTTAACGCTGTCACTACGCTGTCGTAGGCTTCAGCAAAAATGCCTGTGGCTGACATCAGCCGACCTGTGGCCTGTTGACACCCAACAGCTGCAGGATACGCCCGAACGACCCGCCGATTTGTGGTTGCCCGCCGAACTGGTCGAACGATGCGAACGACTCAACGCTGCCACGCTCCCTGTATAGGGTCGCTGCGTACAGTGTTGTACCGAGTTTTACAGCGTCGTTCGGTGCTGCGTCTGCGTCGTCGTGGTAGCCAGCTTCGACACGTCGCCGGTAGGCAAACACGTTAGCTGCGCCGACACACGTAGCGATATAGGCGGTGTCGTTCGCTGTCGCTGCAGAGATTCCTAAAAACTCTTCAACGTCTGCGCTAACAATCCACGTTGGTTCGGGTTCCCACGTGATCGTGCCGGTGTCCACCCCATAGGCAAAGTCGTCGCCGGTGTTCGGAAATATCACTTGATTAGGGCGATACACGTCATAGTCAAACACCAGTTCGCCCTCGTCAGTGACGTTGACTAGCTCGTATTCGACCAGTGACCACACGACCTGCTGGTTACCGTCTAGGCCACGTGTAGACCCTGACACGTTGATAAATGACCCTAGCGGTATGTTCGCTAACGGTTCTAGTGACTGCAGCACCCCATAGTTGTCAACACGTGTTGACTGGGTGATTTTGTACGTGGTCATAGGGTGCTGCAGTCTTTCTAGTTATCAGGCAATAGCGATTGACTTAACCTGTGAGTCGTCAGCAATGAACGATGCGACATAGCCGTAGTACGAGAATGTGCGTCCGAGGGTGGCGGGCACTTCAACGCTGCTGATACCACGAACCTGCTCGTAGAACTCAATCGCAGAACCACGTGCAACAATCATTGTGCCTGCAGCAAAGTTTTTGTCAGCGACGAGGTTAAGGCCGAACGGGTTAAACGTGTTGGCCTGCGTGACAGTGCCGGTACCCATACCGTTAACACCCATAAGACCTGCTGCGCCGGTGTACGGGAACACAGGCCGTTTGTCTGCGTCAAGCTGCTGACCGAGGCTGTACCACACATCTGGCGACACAAACACGTGGTCAGGCAGGAAGTTGGTAGCTGCGAGAATGTCACGTGCTGCGTCGTACAACGCTTGAATAAGCGAAGTGGGGTCGTTCGCTGTGACAGTCCAGGTTGAACCTGACGCACTTGCGCCTGCAACGATTGCGTCTGCTGCAACGTCGTCAGACTTGTCAAGGTATTCGTTTGCGAGGTCTTGCAGAATGATTTGCAACGCTGCAGGCGAAGTGAAATCGATATCTTGAACTGAGAGCGTGACCTGTCCCGCAAGTGTCGATTTCGACACGACGTTGCTGGCAATCACTGGGGTGGTGGCTGACACTGCTGCAAGCTCGCTTGACTGTGCGTCAATGCTGGTGTGCGTTGTCCACGTCGGGCGAATAAAGGTTTTGCTGTTACCGCCGTCAGGCATTGCACGTGCACCAACAGCGTTAACAACTGGTCGCACATAGTTAAAGTCTGCGAACACTGGCGCAACGATTGGCTCAGGCAACAGGCCTGGGGTGTCGGTGGTGATTACGTCACCGGCTGCAGCTTGCATAGCGGTCTGCTTGCTGCGTGCAGCTTCAACAAACGCTGTGTTCACCTTTTCAAAGGTTTCGCCACCGACATGGTAGGCAGCGAGGTATTCGCTGGCTGACGGCATGTCAAAATGCCGTTTCGGTTGTGCATATACGATTGGTGCAGTTGGCACGGTTTCGGCTGCTGCTTCGACCGCTGCGTTTTCTTCTGTCATTGTTTCTGTTTCCTCTTCAGGTTGGTTTGTTTCGGGTTCGTCGGGTTCTGCTGCGGTTGCAGCGATCTCTGTGATTCGTGCAGCCTGAAACGCTGGCTCAGCCACAATGCTGAGTTCTCGCCAGTTCGCTGCTTTGACTACGGTCACGGTGCCGTTTTGCTCTGTGTCCACAGGTTCAATACCGATAGACACACTGTCATACGCACCCATTTTTAGCAGCTCAACAATGTCGTTGCCTTCAGTGGTGCGTGCAATTTCGGCTGTAAACAACATGCCCTGGTCGGTTTCTTCACGTGCAGTGACCATGCCCACAATACGGTTGTGGTCGTGTTCTGCGAGTAGGCGGGGTGCTGCCCCTTCAACAGGCAATGCACCTGGCATGATTTGTACGGTTTCCCCGCTCAGCACGGTGGCGGTGTCACCGTAGGGCACCGCAATGCCTGAAATGGTGCGGGGTTGGTCGCCTGCTGCAGCGTCAAGCGTTACAGCTTGTGCGGTAAATCTGATCACGTTTCTGTTTCCTGTTCTGTTCGTGGTGTGCCAATAGTGTCTGCGGTTTCAATAGCGAACGTTCGCAGATATGCGTCGGTATCGAACTCGATGTGTTTACCTTTAGCGATCACGTTGTCACCTGACAGGGTTTCTGCGATACACGTCAGGAACGGTGACGCACCAAAGGTCAGCAGGTCTTGCCGTGCCTGTTGTGCGTTCTGATACGTCATTGACCCGACTGCTACGCCGACGAGGTAGGCGGGCACCTGGCAGAGTCGTGCCAGTTCTAAACTGGCGTACTGCCTGCTCTCTAACAACTGCAAGAGGTTCGGGTTTGATTTGAATTCGGTAAACGTGACGTGCTGGTTTAGTGCACCGATAGCGTTCACGCTTCTGGCCTGCGCCCACGCCGACGCTAGTTCTGTTAATTCTTCGCCCGACATTGGTTCACCGTCGGTTTGTTGCAGGTAACCGGCTGCGATGCTGTTGCTCGCAAACCGTCTAGCTGATTCGTCTAGTTTGTGTGCCGTGTCAATAGCGTTATTGCCTGCATACAAGATGCCTTCCTGCGGTGACAGGAACTGCACAACGTTGGCGGTGTCTAGTTCAACACCGTTATAGAACAAGTCGCTGGCAGTCGTAAACCACACGTCACCCTGGTCTGTGCTCGTCACCGTGTTAGCTGGTAACCATTGAAATGTCGCAGGGAACCCTGTGGCGTATCTGCTGGTCACATACAGAAACGCCCTGCCATACAGCAGCAAGTCGCTGACAAGGTTAGAGATAACGAATTGGCGGGTTACTTTCGGGTCAGGTCGTGTAAACCACGATTCGCCGAGCACATAGTTTTTGTCGTATTCGCTGGTCGTCGGGTTCCATTTCAGGGTGTAGCTGCGCAGGTTCAGGCTGGCAATAGTCGAACTGATAAGACCGACGGCACGTGTCACCGTCGGTATAGACAGTGCACGCTCAGCTTTCGCCCCGACAACGTTATTACTGAGCGTGCTGGGCAGTACCGATCGGCCTGCTGCAGCTTTAATGTTTGATACACCAAATGCTGGTGCTGGTTTCGCTCGGAACAGACCCACGACGCAACGCTAACAGTATTTGAACACGTTTAGGTGGATAGTCTACAAACCAGTAATGCCAGCCCGAAGGCTGGCACTCCGTGCAATTCCTTCGAAGTCATGCACTCTGGCTGCGGTCGTTACGGCCTCCGCAAATATGTACTGTCACCGTTAGCACCTTAGGTTATCACATCGCACTGCCCAACATTGGGGTGCGTATGTTTTGTGACGGTTTCGCACACAAACCAGCTGCAGCAATCATGCACCTGCACTGTTCAATGCTGCCAGGTGACTTAGCTGAGCTGATCGTAAGTTTGCCACCTGCTGCCCTACCCGATACGGCACGGTTCACGTGTTCGTTCAGCGACATCTGATCGTGGTGCAATATTTTGTGTTCCATAATGAGCGACCTAACGATGGCGGTGTATTTCGTCATTTCCTGTTGTCCCCATATTGTTGTGCGTCGCTGCAGCTCTGTCGGGCACAACGCATGTAGCCCTGGTGTCAACGCCAACAACAGCTGCCGATCTTCGGCCAGTTCTTCAGCTTTAAACCACATCTCGTCCAACGATTCGACCCTGAACTCGCTGAACACTTGCAGTTTGTTGTCGGCACGTTTAGCGACCCTGACACCGACATAGCCCACGCCGTCAGCGTCACTGTCAATAGCGACAACACCGCCTGCAGGCATTTCGTCGTCTGTGGTTAACCCTTCCCACGTGCCATGAGGTAGCCAGGAACCTACCGCAGAAGTCCACAGGTTCAGGTCGGTACGTAGCCAGGCTTCACGGTTCGGTGAGTTAAACCCGTCCTCTAGGTCTTGCATCGTCAGGAACCCCAACCCCATGCTCGGGTTTGCCAAATGCCAAAACGACCTGTCATTAAAATCTATGTTCGGTGGGGGTGACCACTCAGCGAAATGGATACGCCCAGGTTCACCCTTCTCTATCTGCTGGATGCCACGCTCACGCCACCTAATCAACGCAGTTGAATCTTCGGTGCCTGCGGTCGAAGTGAACACCGCCAACGGTGAACGCCTAGCCCGCTGCGTAGGCAACAGGCCAGCGTCAATCACCAGCTCAGACACAGCAAACAGCTCGTCAACAACTAGCAGGTCAACAGTTAAACCGTGCCCAGACTTAGGTGATGCAGACTGGATACGCCACCAACTACCGTCATCGTGCTGCGCCATCATACGCCCACTACTGACATACGTTTTGAACCCGTAACGCTCTTCTAACACAGGGAACAACTGCAACGGTAACAACTCTGCAGTGGTATACAGCTGCGCCAATGACAACACCTGCTGCGGTGACCCACGTAACAACCTGAACTCGGTAAGCCACCACCCAATGAGCGCAGACAGCAGCACTGTTTTGCCCTGCTGTCGTGCTGTGCTTGTCAAACTGTAACGATGCAAAAACTCTGCAGCGTCATCATGCTGCAACGCTTCATGCAACACCTGTTGCTGCCACGGGTACAGCTCCACGTCAAGGTTTTCTTTAGCCCAACGAACAACAGAACCCCCAAAAGAATCTGCCCCCCAACTTGCTGTGACCAGCCTGGGCTGAATCTCACCAGGTGTGAAATGATCGCTATCAGATTTGCTCTGATCGGTGTCTATATTGCTCTGTGGCGAGAGATCGGACGCA
>Ga0213865_10002332_pt1 | contig 11969 bp, 20 predicted proteins | sample PICome_6_FD_160100 | JGI IMG/M metagenome (GOLD analysis project Ga0213865, IMG submission 160100) | Coastal seawater microbial communities near Pivers Island, North Carolina, United States - PICO282 | ecosystem: Environmental > Aquatic > Marine > Coastal | place: USA: North Carolina...
TATCTTCATCTTTAATAATATGATGCGGAGGATAATGGTCTGTAGCGTGCTTGGTCATTTCTTCAAGTTCGTTGAAGATATGGTCAAAACCTACGAATGCGGCACGAGGAAAGCGAGCGAACTTTTGATTATTTGTCATCTGAATTCTCCTAATTAAAGCAAGAAATATGGACCCATGATTGGCATCCACTATTATTTATAGGTATTACCTTTTCACTCAATGAAAAGATAAGTTCATTATAGGTGAAAGTGCCACCTATTATTAACGCCCGATGTTATATTTCGGGCAGAGCTCCCATTCATCTTTCTCTTTGAATGGAAGAACTTTGATCTGACGAAGTGGAGCTACATCTTTTACCGCTTCTTTCTTAACGATAGTCAATAGACCCCAGTCAGATAATAGAGTTGCAATGGTGTTCCGTCTTTGAATATCTGATAGTTCAAGAGTAGACTTGTTACCATCCAACAAAAACAATTCTTTGAAGTGCGTGATAAAGTATCGGCCTTGCTTGTGCAGGATATGGCACGACTGGTAAAGCTTCTTATCTTTACGAGATGCAATGCCGATACGAGTAAGCGTTTCTTTGACCTTCAGGAAATCGTCTGGCTCGTTTAGTGTAACTTCGAGCATATCCTGAGGCGACCATTCAACCGGCGCGTTTTCCTTTTCTTCCACCATGATCCACCTTCTGTTTAATTATGTTTATTTGTTCAGCAGAAAGTAGTGAAAGAGCAGAACGAGTTTTCTCATTATTGTACCCATAATATTCTTTCACCGCTTCAAAATCACCGTCGTGCTTTACTTTGTTCCATTTGGAAAAGCGCTTAGGGTTCTTTCGTATAGTATTTATAAAAAAGTCGTTTTGAAGCTTATTATCAAGATGGTGGTTAGCGTTCATCTCATTAGCGAGAAGAACCGTATCTGAAAAGTAGGAAAAGCTGTGATTAATCATATAGGGAAGATAAGACTTTTCATCCAAGTCATCCCTAATGATATCCTGCTTGTTATTGATCGCTTTTACAAATTCAAACGGACTCACTGGACACTCTCCTTCTCAAGTCAGATGAAGAGAACCTATGGTCTCTCTTATTGTAGTGCAGCTCAATACCTCGCTTAGCGCAGATCGTCCGGCCTGTAAACTCAGTGTCCTTATACTCCTCTCCTAAGATGCGAAGATTTATTGGAAACATGTTCAAGATATCTTCTAAATCTTGCTCAGTCTGGTAAGGAACAATCTCATCAACATATTCAATAGCAGTCAATTGAATATATCTTTCTACTAGGGTCTGAACCGGCTTATTCTTTGAAGGCCGGTCAATAGTCGGATCAGTCTGCAACCCAACGATCAGGTAATCGCAGACTGACTTAGCTTCACGCAGCATCATGATATGCCCTGCATGAAGTAGATCAAATGTACTGCATGTAAATCCTATTTTCATTTAATATCATCCAAGTGACCGATATATTGTTCAAGAATACTTTGTGTATATTCCTCAGTGTTAATATTAGGATTGATATGAGTCTTACCGTAGTAAAGCTGAGGTACAGTCGTGTGACCTTCATCTAAAACAATAAAGGCACGGGCACTAGTATCAGCCTTAATATCTTTTGTGATATAATTGTAACCCCACTGCTCAAGCTTAGTCTTCATCATATCGCAGTACATGCAGTTGGGTTGTGTGTACAAGGTCAGCTGATGTTTCATTTCCATTCTACCTCCGCCATTAGTTCTGTTAAGCAAGCAACAACATTGAGTTCATGATCAGCCACAAAAGCATTCTTGTACTGATAATCTGCAAGGATCAATACGGCACGTGGAATACTTCCAGGCTGAATAGTCTCATACATACTATCATAGATCTTTCTAAAGATTCCAGATGTGTCTGTATCTATATTGCTGGTTACCCAGCTTCTCATCTTTTTGAAGTTCTTAGCCTTAAGATATCCAATGAGATCATTAACAGAATTATTGGAGAGAAGGCTAAGAATACCAGTGTCAATAGTACCACTAAGAGAGTAGCGCTGACACTCATTAATAACCCGACGCCAATCAGGCGCAAAACGGATAATAAGTTCAGCAAGAACTTTCTTATCATATATTACATTCTCCTGATCAAGCATCCAAGTCAAGCGCTTCATGAACTGCATAGACAGTTCTGCAAGCATCTTCTTATTGGTGTTAAACTCATAGACACCACAGCGTGAGTGCAGTGGCTCGATGATACGATTCTTGAAGTTACAGGTGAGAATGAACCGGCAGTTACTAGAGAATTCTTCAATGAATCCGCGGAGTGCAGGTTGGAAAGACTGTGCGTTGAGGTAGTCAGCCTCGTCAAGGATAACTACCTTGTATCCACCAGTCAGGGATACAGAGGATGCAAACTGTTTAATCTTGTTGCGAAGGGTATCGATGTTGCCTTCCTCAGAACCATTAATCAGGATGTAGTCCAGATCAAGTTGATTACACAGCGCTTTGGCTACAGTGGTCTTACCGAGACCAGCAGTACCTGTAAAGAGCATATTAGGAAGTTCTCCCGAAGCCAGGGTCTGCTTGAAGGTATCGAGCAGGGACTTCGGGAGAATACAATCATCGATCTTCTGTGGACGGTATTTTTCTACCCAGAGAAAATCATCATTCATTATATAGTGCCTTACTGTTAGAGTAAAAGATTATATCACAGTTAGGGGTCAATGTAAACAGGTTAGTCTCTGTCAGCGTTCAAGCCTTTTACGTAAGAGAATGAGCAGCCTTGAATAAAGTATGTCATGTTATCAAGAAGCTCAGTAATCTCATCGGCTTTAAAAGTATGATAGACGCGACTTTCTACTTCACCTTCAGGATCGTAGGTGATACGCTCCAAGGTGTACTCGTCAGTCCACTTTCCCATTACTTCTTTTTCCCAGAATCAGCCGGTGCAGCTACAGCTTCGACCTCACCTTCTTCCTGGCGAGATTCAAGCTCTTGGATCATTTGAATGGCCTGATCGCGGAGTTGGCCAACGGTAGACAGCTCTTCACCTTTAAAGGCTCCGCGCTGTACGATAGCATCGATGATGGCCACAGTAGATCGACCAACCTTCATGCCAAGTTCGTTAAATTCTTCGTTATTCATTAGAAATATTCCTTTTAGTTTACTTTTTCTCGAGAGCAATCCAATATTGGACGTTGCGGTCAGTGTTTTTAAAGTGGCTGACCAATTTACTTGAAACCTGTACCTCGTAGTCACCAGGCATAAGTTTCAAATTATCAATACTGATAGTGAATCCATCGCTAAGATCACCGGTAGCTTCACCTTCTACGCGGATAGTGAAGTTATTAGCAGTAGCATTCTTTGTATCAGTAATGATTAGTTTAACAGACTCGTCATCTGCATCAACCTTGATCTGCTTGTGACCTAAGGCTGAAGCTGCGCGCTTGAGCTTGTTGAGGGTTTCCTGAGTCAAAGTGAATTTGACTTCTGGTTCAGGCATAGTCACTTCACGGCTTGGAGGCTGAGTAAGCATACCAATATCAGAGTAGTAGTACTTGATACTAGAGCCGTTGCCTGCCAGTGACAGCGAGTCTTCATTGAACTGGATTTCAGCATCATCAACCAGACTCATAACACGTACGAGTTCAGTTGCATCATAGATACCAAAGTCCATAGGGATAGGTTCATCGAGTTCAATTTTAGCCATAACGTTCTTGGCCTCAGATACGATACTCAGTGACGTACCCTGTCTGAACACAATATTCTGGTTAATTGACCCGAAGTTCTGTAGCACCTCGAGCATGTCATTCGCTTGCATTATTAATTCCTTCTTCCAAATCATGCACATGCATAGCCATGATCGCATAGTGTGCGATCTTCATCAGGTCATCGCGATTGCGTCCACCTTTCTTTCCATAGCGCTGAGCATACTTCATTACGTTACCGAGACAGAAGCCCATGCCGTGTCCGGAATCGATGATGAACTCAGTAGCTTGAAACTTGTTCTTGGAGTAGTGCTTGTCATACGTACCCTGGATATAATGATCCATTTCTTTAAGGATACGATCTTCACTGTATTTCATAACAACGTCCATAATTAATTTATCTAGTGATTATACCATAATAAAGTATGGTTGTAAACTATAAAAATGCCTCAAGTGTGTTTGGTTTGACGTCATACCAGAAGTCTTGAATCTTATTGTCCTGGATAGCAAAGTCAGATCCGTACATCTCAATCTCGTCATCCACGAACCTCTTAACGTTTTCAGCCATGTCTCTGGCCGTAGTCACAGGAACGTTCTGACAGATCATGTTAAGGTTCTTGATTCCACCTTGAAGCTGAAAGTCCTTAGGCATCTTCATGATATCTAGGCACTCTCTTACAGACAAGTACCGATCAGCGTCTGGATGAGTGATCATATAAGGCATATGTCCTACAAAGGCTCCGATGTAGTCCTTAGGAATCTCAGTCGTCTTTCTCATGATATTACCGCCTGCAGCCAGCTTGTCACCCATTCGAGTAGCCTTAGATGCCTGCTTTTCATATCCCTTATCAGTCAGCCAGCTGGCCATGTCATAGTAGCTTCCACCATTATCTTCAAAGTGATGAAGAACATTTGTAGTCTTATCAATCATCTTAAAGAAGTCGCTGTGGCTCATGCCGCTGTGGACCTCTTCAAGTATGTACTTATAGAACGGGTTATCCGTGGGTGCTTCCTTCTGAACAATGATCTGAGACATAGGATCATCATCGTTTCTGGCTGATGACCTGATCTGATCCTCTATTCGAGTATGAGGTCTCTTGTAGTAGTCAAACTTTGGAACACCTTTACCTTTCCAAAAAAAGTAAAAGGAACGGTCCCTGATTTGACTCAGACCGTGCAGGAGTGACTTTGTCTTGTAGAGGGTAAAAGTATACCCGTTTTCGCGTGCAAGCTGCCTCAGCTTATTGACTACAGGCTCACCCATCTTACTGGCCAAGCGAGGAGCGTTCTCACCCCAAAAGACTTTAGGTTGAATCTGTTCAAGTACATACTTCGCAGAAGTGATCATCCAGTCGTTTGTCTGGCTGTCACTGCTAGAAGACACACTCAGGCTGGACAGGCCCGCGCACGGACAGACGGTGTTGACCACATCAACATTTCCTGCCTTGTGTTCAGATTCATCCAGCTTGTAGTAAGGTACCTTACGCTCGTAGTGCTCAAGAAGCTGACTGTCGTTTGCTTCAAAGACAGAGTAGGACAGGATGTACTCAGGTGGTGTCCCAAATACATCCTGCATGGCAAAGGTCTCTCCACCGATCAGCGGGACGATGCTTGCATAACTAGTCATAATTTACGTTTTGTTCCAATTCACGTTCATCTTTCTTGTACTTGCTACGATATTTATTGTTCTCCTCAATAACTTTTTCAAGGATGCTAAAGTCCGGAGCAAAGAATGAAAGCGCCTTGGTGTCCTTGGGGAAGCATGCACCTCCAAAGCCTCGCTTATTATCAAAGCCTGGAACTACAGTATGACTAGTGCCGATGCGAGGATCAGCCGAGATGGCAAGACGGATACGGTTGTAGTTTCCATGTCCATTGACTACATCATAGAACTGATTGAACCACAGGACCTTTGTAGCTAAGAAGCTGTTGATCCCGTACTTGATCAGGCTAGCCTCGGCCACAGTAACATGAAACACGCCGCACTGACGGCACAGAGAGAAGTCTTCATACAGGCGCTCGATAGCTCTGCATGCCGAAGAGTCACCGCCAAAGACATGCATGGTTGGGTTGATAAAGTCCTCGTTAGCATTCTTTTCGGTTAAGAATTCCGGATTATAGACGACTCGTTCCGGAGCCAAGGCCGCTAGGCTTTCCATGATGTCAGGGGTAACGGTTGACTTGACTACGATGTAGCCTACTGTCTTTTCAATAAGCTCCTTGACGCAGCTCTCTACGATAGATGAGTTGATCTTGCCATCATCTGACATTGGAGTAGGCACAGCAACAAATGTTGCCGATGGATCAAAGGCGGACAGGCCATCGATATCTGTATCATGCCTAGGATCAACGATGTACTTCTCTACACCTCTTTGACTAAAACCATAGTCTACTGCCTGGCCTACAAAGCCGTGTCCAACAATACCAATACGCATTAGTTTACTCCATAGTAAGATTTGTACCATTCAACGAACTTAGCCACACCGTCTTCAATCGAGGTGGTGGGCTTATACCCCAGCTTCTGAAGCTTAGTTGTATCAGACCAAGTCTCAGGAGTATCTGCAGGGTGCGCAGGAACCAGCTTACGATCAGCTTTTCTATCCAGATTCTTTTCGATATGATCTACAAAGTCAACGAGATTTACCTGAGCGCCATAGCCAATATTAAAGATCTCATGCTTTTCACTCTGTGTGCCGTTCAGGATGTTATCTGATACTAGTTTGATACCTTCTACAATATCGTCAACGTATGTAAAGTCTCGCTTCATGTCACCGTAGTTGTAAAGCTCGATAGGCTCACCTTTAACGATTGAGTTAGTGAACTTGAACAGGGCCATGTCTGGTCTACCATACGGACCATACACAGTAAAGAACCGCAGGCCAGCAGAGAACGGAATGTTCTTGGAATGCATGAACTGACACTCGTTGGCTCGCTTAGACCAGCCGTATGGGTTGTTCTGGTGCTCTGGACGATCATGCTCATTCCACGGCAGAGGCTGACCATGCATTACACATGAGCTAGAAGCGTATACAACTGGTACTTTACACTCTTCTGCTCCTTCAATGATACGCTGAGTGCCCGTAATGTTTGTATCGATATAGTGCTGAGGCTCATCCATAGCATGCCGAGGATTAGCATATGCCGCTAAGTGGATAACAATATCTACACCTTCAAGCATAGTGCTCCAAGGTGAGTATTGGATATCTCCACTAATCAAGTTTTTAGAATCAAGTCCGTGCTTTTCTTTTAGAAGTCGAGCTCGCTCTTCTTTTAGCTCTACTTCATAATAGTCGTTAAAATTGTCAATGCCGTGGACTTCATGCCCTTCGGCCAAAAGTCGTTTGGCTGTGTGGTAGCCGATCATTCCGGCGATACCGGTAATAAAAATCTTACTCATGCAAAAAATACCTCTAGTCCTTGTGGTTGGTTTTCAGTCGTGTTGATTGCCTTATTCATAATGTCATTAACAACAGGCTCAGAGTCTGAGTGCTGTTTCCAAAATTCAAAGGCCATCTCACGCCAATCATCTCTCATAGCAGGGTCCGCTTTAAGTCTATTCATAATATCCAGACACTCATTAAAGTTTGAGTAGTCTAGCCCGATTGTGCCGGTATCTTTACATTCGGTGACCGGCTTACCTTGTACCTTATGCTCCACGTTATCACAGAAGTGCTTGTGGAAGATAGGTACTGCACCTGAAGCTATGACTTCAGCGTGGCAGTTCTCAATGTTGTTTCCATATGTTTCAGCTTTAAGGTGGTACAGGTCAGATCCGAAAGCGGAGAAGGACATCCTTTCCATACACTCGTCATTGACGTACTGAGGGTAGAGGTAGGCACCGTTACCTTCAGACTCCTGTCCATAGAACTCAGGCAAGAACTTCTGAGTCTCACCGTGCTTCTTTTCCGGACGGAAGTAGTTTATCACCTTTCGCCTATCTGTAGGCTCCTTGTTATTATTATCTCGATACAGGACAAGAGGATACTGGATGCTTGCCTCTAGGCCTTCCAAGATTGTGATGTATTTATGATCCATCAAAGCGTCCTGGTGGAAGTCAATCATAAGTGATGGGCCCTTCCACATTGCTGTCCGCCCGATCCAGCGGATCAGGTTGTGCTGCTGTTCCTCGATAGGCTTCCAGTACTTTGCCCGATGTCCATCGTAGTCAAAGCCTAGACCCATCTTAGTAAGAGGAGTCTTGATTCGATTCTTAGTCATGAACTTAGAGAAGTCATTCTTAAGGCTATGAGTCATGATGACGTCTACCTTTTCGGATACCTCTTTAAGGTTGGCATTGCGTGCAATAGAAGCTGCTTTGTGGTCTACGTTGATAAACGCTTTTCGCACTGTCACTGCATCCAGGAGCTTAAGAAAGTTGTCCTGGCATTCCTGCGGATGAGACTTAGATGGTATTGAGTAGACGATGCAGATGTCATGCTCGTTAATCATGCTCGCCATCTTTTCCCATTCCGTACCTACATTCATCTCAACCTGATCGATAGGCAGGCCCTTGGCCCTACCCCACTTCTTATCATTTGCTGAAAGGATAGTGGCGCCTGTAACCTTCTGCATCTGGATAGCGCACTGAGTTACGCCGCAGCCTTCAGTTCCTCGTCCTAGTAAGATCACTGGTTTATTCATTAAGATATTCCTTACATTCATCTAGTGTTGTGAATACGTATTTATGATCGTTAATCTTCCTGTTTAGACCAGAAGGATGTGGAACGACAAAGTGATCCCTAAACCCCAGGCGGTTTAAGAATCCACTTACTCTATCACCCCAAGCTACTATCTTACTATAGTTCTCTAGGTTTGTACATATAAAAGTGCGATCTAGGCTTGAAAATTTAAAGTCCCAGTCCACATCGTATGAAAGATTTATGAAGGTTACTCGATCTAGTCCTAGGTAATCTAACCACTCGCACCACCTGATGTATGCCGTGTTCTTTTGACTAGATATCTTCTTGCGGCTTGGATTCAATCCTACAAAGATTGTATCATGCTTCAAGGAACTCATATTTAACTCCGGCTTCATCAAACATAGCCTTAGTCTCAGACCAAGACTCATCCCAATGCTTAGGTATCTCCTGTACAGGCATGACTACTCTCTTAATTCCTACCTGAATTATACCTTTGGCGCAGTCAGAACAAACTGGTAGTCCATAGACATAGAGAGTCGACCCATCTAGTGACGCTCCATTATATGATGCATTATATATAACATTCATTTCAGCGTGGACTACCAGCTTGTACTTTATAGGCCTGTCGGTCAATCGATCAGACAGGTCAGTTATGCCTCGAGGAAAGCCGTTGTATCCTTGAGACAGCACTTGGCCCTTATCACCAACGGCCACTGCACCGATCTTACTCGATGGGTCTTTAGACCAGGTGGAGACCTGTTCGGCTAGGGCCAAGTATCTCTTATCCCATTTAGACATTATTTTACCAGGTCAAAATGGCGTTCATATACATGCAGGTTCTGGACCTGCCAAGTGATGGTACCGACTTCCATGTTTTTACGATAGTCAGCGTCGGCTGCTGCATTCATATAGCTTGAGTTATAGTCTCGTGTGATAGAATTTAGAACGTAGCTCTGCCAGGCATAATCATTCTTATACCCGTAGACAACGTCGTTAGATCGCATCTGAACTACACAGTGAATCTTACCACCACGAATATAGTATGTTACTGCGTTAGTGCAGATGAAGTCATTCTTACCATTCTCGCTATACTCTTCCCAGATAGAAGGGCGCTGGTATACCATAGTTGCACGCCGGCTATCCATGTTAGTGAGAAGTTCATCTAGAGCCTGATAGTATTGAGCATAGTACTTATCAGAGTAGATCAACTTACCGTAGTTGGAATTAATCTCACCGTAACTGTTTGCTGCATACTGCCAGGCCTTAGGTGGTTCATCTCCATAGTTGATATCATTGATGTTGTTAGAAGCTAACTGATACCAATCAATCTCAGCCTTAACATATTCTTGATTAACTTCACCGAAGATTGCTGGTTAATCAGCAACAAAAGACGCACCGATCAGCTCGATGGTCTTGCTGCCGGTGCGATCAGTTGTGAACTCTTCATCAGCCAGAGCTTGGATAAAGCTCTGGCGAATATCTGATACGTTCATTCTAGTACCTTACGATGTATTGGGACTTGTTCAGGTTCTTGTTATTCATAAAGGTCTGGTACACTTTACCTACGAAAGTGTTATCAAGACGAGCTTTTGGAAGGAGGCAGTTGAACTCATAGATCTCTTTAGAAGAAACTGGCTTGCATGAACCAAGGCTAATGACTGAGTTATCAACCTTGTTAACAAGTTGGATGTTCTTAGACTCAATGGCATACATGCCTTTGTCTAGAGTCTTAAACACGATCTTACCCATGTTACCTTCTTTGTAAGTGTATACGGAGGATACGTCTTGAGCTTCAATTGTCTTTTTCATTTTAATCTACCTTATCATTAAACATGTTGCGTTGTGTATCTTGACCATCAATGCCACCGCGCAGCCAAGATACTGCAAAGGAGGCATAGTTGATCAGGTCTTTGTAAGTGTCTTCAAGAGACTCGAAGTTAGGGTCAGTTGTACCGCTTTCTAGAATAGACTGAGCGCGATACATCTTACCCTGCATTACATCGTGGAGGGTATCAATACCTCTACGATAGTGCATTGCCTGAGTCACGTTGGACTTAGGGTTCTGATAGTCCTGGCCTTTCTTGATCTGAAGATCAATACATTCTTTCAGGACTTTGACGGATTCACGTTCTACCATATAGGTCTCCGTGGTTTGTAAGTTCTAAGTGGAGCTGATAGTTCATGCAGTTCAGTAGCACGACTATCAGATATAATATCAAGTTTCATGCACTTTGTAAATAGGTAATTGCGCTTTTTTACGCCTTTATGCACAAATTCTTCATAGTTGGCTGGATCACGGTGGTTAGTCATCAGCAAGAGAAGAGCAGGATCATCCTCTTCAGAAGGAATCTGTACAAAGAACAGAGCATCACTGTGATCAACCTTGTGAAACTGCTTCTGCTCAATCCAGAAACCATTATATTTCTGATTCTTGACCATAGTCTTGACTTCATACTTGATGCTATCCACAGTACCATCTTTTTCTGAGTCAAACCAATCTTCTGTCTGCTGAGCGTATTTGAAGTGACTGGACACAATGTCCTCGCCGATCTTACCGATACGAAGCTTTCTATCTGCGTTAGATAAAGTATTCAACATTAGAACTTTCCTGTGTTACCTTCATGTGATGGACCTACCCAACCATCTGGCTTAACCAGATCAGGCAGACCCAGTGGATTAGGACGACCTTCCTTAACACCAACTTCTTTAGCCATGTTAGCCTTAAGAACTTCATCCCATGCTTTGTGTGCATCGACACCATAAGCATCTAGTGTACCAATAGCTACGACACACAGATCACTAAGGCCATCGACAATCTCTTCTGGATTAGCTTCGGCTGCGGCCTTACCAGTTTCATTAAGTTCCTCATTAAGGAAGTTAAGTCGAAAGGACAGGAATGATGCCAGCTTAGTAGCTCCCATCTTTTCGAGCGATTCATGTACGCCAAACTTGGCATGCATGTCATGAATATCTTTAACCCAATCAGTGGACATAATATCTCCTAACATTAAAAATAGATTGTACCATAAAAAAGGGGGTGTGTAAACCCCCTAAATTATTTAATTTTACTAAAGTTCTTATCCTTATAGAACTCTATTTTATGATTGAACCTGTTATCCAGGATTTCACCTTTGTGTGAGATGACAAAGACGTTGGCAGTTTCTCCTAAAGAGTTGATGATCTTGAACAGGTTCTCGATACCATCGTTATCCAGACTCGAGTCAAACGTTTCATCCAGGACCAGCAGGTTGGTAGCCACGCTGTTCTTCATGCGTGCAATCTGACGCCAGGTGAATAGCAGTGCCAAGTCGATCCGCTGCTTTTCACCTTCGCTGAAGGAATCATAGGAGAAGCTGTCACGATGTCGTGACCTGATGGTTTCGTTAAAGGCTTCATCCAGTTCAAAGTGCACGAAGAAGTCTAGGGTCTGGAGGTAGTTGTTGATGTACTTGTTCATGACTGGCAGGTACTGACGAATGATCTTGGTCTTGATGCCAGTATCCTTCAGCATTTCCATCATTGCCTTAGAGTAGTCATGCTCCTGGTCCAGTTCCATCTTCTCAGTGATCAGAGAATCCTTCTCATCAATGTAGTTATCTAGCTCAGTGGTTGCCTCCACGATGTTTGTTTTGGTACCAGATATTTGTGTAATC
>Ga0213865_10002333_pt1 | contig 11968 bp, 9 predicted proteins | sample PICome_6_FD_160100 | JGI IMG/M metagenome (GOLD analysis project Ga0213865, IMG submission 160100) | Coastal seawater microbial communities near Pivers Island, North Carolina, United States - PICO282 | ecosystem: Environmental > Aquatic > Marine > Coastal | place: USA: North Carolina | collected...
TAAAGCGCCTTTACCCAGTGGCCTAGGGTTTTGCTTTCTGTGCCGCTCTTGTATTGTTCTGATAGCAATGAGATGTAGTAACTGTCCATGTTCATTGGGATGACTTTTTGCAAGTCAAAACCGTGGTTGCCTAACAGCTTAGAAGCGCTCGCCTCTGTGAAGTGGTGCGCATGAATCGGCACATCCCAGGCCGCCCAAAATTTACCATAATGCTCGGCATCATGACTCTCAGGGTTCGGAACCGCAATAATGAGATGACCCCCGGGAAGTAATCTTTCCTTGAAGCTTGAGAGTAATCCGTTTAGATCATAGATGTGCTCCAAAACGTGCCACATTGTAATGACTTCTACGCCTTTTTCTACACCCTCAATAGAGGCACTTACAGAGCCGTAAGATTGAGCCGCCGCTCGAGCGTTATCGTTGATTTCCACACCGACCGCATTTTTTCCGCTTTGTACCAATGTTTCTAAAAATTGGCCCGTACCACAACCGTAATCCAAAACAGTGCCCTGACCAGTATACACAGCATTGACGTAAGAGAGTTTTCTTCTCAAATTAACGCCACGAAGCACTTGATATACTTGTCCGAACAGACTCTTGTTTTCGTTCGTATGGCTGATGTAATTTGGATTATCGTAATACGGTCCAATTTCATTTTCAACCACCCTTGGGCTGGTAAACAGATGTGAACATTCTGTACATTTCTGAACCGTGAACTCTTCCTTGCTTGTAGAATAATCTACGGTACTTACTGCATCTTCAAACGACGTTGCCTCACAAACAGGACAATGTTTCAACTCTTCTCTCATAGCGTAATTAGGTCCTGCCTTTTATCGTCCCATGTAAACCAACAACACGTGAATATCACTTTGGCTAATCCCGCTAATACGGCTGGCCTGTGCGATGGTTGCTGGACGAATGGCGTCTAACTTATCTCTTCCCTCAAAACTAAGGCCTTTTACCTTATAGTAATCAAAGTTTTCCGGGATTTCCTTATCGTTCAAACGCTTCATCTTCGCAACGTTTTCCTCTTCACGTGCAATGTAACCGCCGTACTTGATATCAATTTCTAGCTGCTCAACAACTTCATCTGTCCACCATGATTCACTCGAATAGTATGGTTCAAAATTTTCAAGCTTAACATTGGGTCGAGCAACCAATTTATTCGTTTTAGTTTTCTCTTTAGCAGGCTTTTCTTCTTGAGCTGTTAAAACCGTGTTGATTTTATCCAGAGGCAGGCTTTTGTCCAGAGCAACCTTACCCAAACCAATGAGGGCAATTTTTTCCTCAAGGAACTTCTTTCTTTGATCGCCAGCAAGACCTATTTCATACCCTAACGAGGTTAATCGCAGGTCAGCATTGTCCTGTCTCAAAAGCAATCTGTATTCAGCTCGAGAGGTAAACATTCTATACGGTTCCTCGGTGCCTTTTGTAATGAGATCGTCAATCAATACACCTATATATGCGTCGTTTCTGCCTAAAATAAAAGGCGAATCGCCGCGTACAGCACGAACCGCGTTCACTCCAGCCATCAAGCCTTGACAAGCCGCCTCCTCATAGCCGGTCGTCCCATTAATCTGACCCGCGAAATACAAACCGCTTACCAGTTTTGTTTCCAGCGTATGCTTCAACTGCGTAGGAGGGAAGTAATCGTATTCAATAGCATAACCTGGGCGGAAGAACTTCGCCTTTTCAAAACCTCTTACTTTATGCAACGCCTCGTACTGTACCTCTACCGGCAAGCTTGTGGAGAAGCCATTCACATACACCTCTACGGTGTTCCAACCCTCGGGTTCAACAAAAATCTGATGAGAATTCTTCTCTGAAAATCGATCTATTTTATCCTCTATGGAAGGACAATACCTTGGGCCCGTACCTCGGATAGCACCATTAAATAGTGGGGAACGATCAAAGCCTTTCTTCAAGGTATCATGTACTTCTTGTGAGGTGTGCGTTATCCAACAACTTCTCTGCTTCTCTAGTTTAGATTGACCTAAAAAACTAAACTGGCCCGGATGCTCATCACCAGGCTGTTCTTCCATGAGATTAAAATCGATGGTTCTACCATCTATTCTCGGTGGACGCCCCGTCTTCATTCTACCAGCCTCAAAGCCTAATTGAATAAGCTCCTCAGTAATTCCAGTGCTTGCTCTTTCGCCAGCTCTACCACCACCAAAATTTTGATCTCCTACATGAATCAAACCGTTCATAAATGTACCGCTGGTAAGAACTACGGTATGTGCCTCGAAAGTCATTCCTAAAGCAGTTTTCACCCCGTGAACGGTACCGTCAGAAACTAGCATTCCGGTAACCATGTCTTGGAACATGCTCAGACCTTCAGTTTCTTCAAGCAAGTCTCTCCAATACTGTGCAAAAAGCATTCGGTCGCTTTGAACACGAGGGCTCCACATGGCAGGTCCTTTGCTTCTGTTCAGCATTCTAAACTGAATCATACTCTTGTCCGTAATGGTGCCTGAACCGCCTCCTAAAGCATCTACCTCCCTGATTATCTGTCCTTTAGCTACTCCACCCATCGCTGGATTACAGCTCATTTGACCAATAGTCTGCATGTTCATAGTAATGAGCAACACTTTCGCTCCCATCTTGGCAGCACAATAACTAGCTTCACAGCCGGCGTGTCCACCACCAACAACTATTACATCATATTTTTCATCTAGAACCATCCTACAGTCGGTCTAAAATTTCATTTTCCTTTGATCGCATTACCGATTTCTCTTCGTCGGTTTTATCACCAAATCCTATCAAATGAAGTATGCCATGGGCAACAACTCTATATCGCTCTCTCTCCAAAGGCTCATCATTCTGCTTAGCATTATCTTCAATTCTATCCTCACTTATAAACAGCTCACCAGATATCTTGTTTCGACGCGAGTAATCAAACGTAATAATGTCTGTATAGTAATCGTGGTTCAAGTGCTTTCTATTAACTTCTAAAAGCTCTTCATCATTCATCCAATGGATATATATGTCACCAAACCTCAGGTCTTGATATATATTTTCAAAAATTGATATGATATGTGCTTCTACAGGAATCAACTTACTTCTTTTTCAACACCGGCAAAGGTAAGTCGCTTACGGTATTGTTTGAAGGTTTAATAATAATCTCTGTCCCAATCTCAGAACTAGACTCATCCCCGATATTAGCCTTACGCTCCTGCCCTTGTTCTTCCTTTTGAAATTCTGAATCAAAGCTTTCCCATAATCTATTTTCGAACTCACTTTGACTCTCGTTCTCATTCGGTGTACCAAATAGAAGTTGTCTTTTTAATTCTTCCAGTTTTTGAGATTGTAAACCATCGCCTAATTCTTTTAACCCATTTAGCTTATTATCTATTTCTTTTAGGAGTTCCTTGGTGCCTTTTCCTTGTTCGCCTGGCGTTTTACCCTCTTCTGCTGGCTTTCTAGAAACACCTTTTTTACCTGGTTTTTTACCCTGACTCTTTCCGGATTCAGAGCTTTTCTTCTTTGAAGGTTTATTTCCTTTTTTACCCTTACTAGGTTTACCTGTTTGACCTGGTCGACCTTTTTTACATTCCTTTTTAGAACTGGCTAAAGATTGTTTTTCGCTCTGTAGTATATCGTAAAGAACTGCATTGAGATCATTTAATGCAGTAACCATATAAGCAGTTTTAACCTCAATATTTTTAGAAAGTAAAAGCGCAGATTCTAACTCTTTGACTGCATTAGTAATAGATGTAGAAGCGTTATTTAATACCCTACCCAGCATAGGATCAGTAATTAAAATAATCTCCAGAGAGTCTAAAATCTCTCGTTGTATACTCAATAACGTTCTTTGCTCTCTATACCGTGAACCAGACTGTATTGCTTTATGTACTTCTTGAACAACACTTGTTTTCCAAGAATTCTTAAGCATTCTTTTCAACCGTTCAACATTTTCCGATTGTATATCAACAGTAGATTCAGCTAATAACTGTTTTAATTTTTGAGCGCTGTCTTTAGCTTGTTCCTCTCTTTGATCACCTCTTTTATCGAGTGATTTAAGCTTATTAAGTTCCTCCTGTAATTCTTTTTTGTCGGTATTATTAAGTTCATCAATTGAAAAATCTATCACAGAATCTAAGGGTGCGTTGGTTTCACGTGAAACCATTTCTAACGCATTAATCAATTTTTGAATCTCCCACAATTCGTCTAAAGCCTCTTCAATACTTTCTAAATCCTCCTCTAGATCAGCTGGGATTAAATTATTGTCGTCCAACTTCTTTTCTGATGGCTTTTTTCCTTCTAAAACTTTCTTGTCCGCTACCTCTTGCTTTACTCGATCTATAATAGACCTAAACGATTGTACTTTTAAAGTAGATGTTTTGTTTAACTCCGAATCCAAAGCCTGGTAGGACCTTTGAGGTCTTTCTATCAACCGCACCGAAGACTGATTTATATTATCATAAGCTTCAATCCTAAGCTTATCATCACTCCAGGCTAAAGAAAATAGCCTAATGTCTCTTATAATTTGAGATTTAATCAAGATTCTGTCTAATTGAAAATCATCCGTACATTTAATAATAAGGGAATCGAAATCGTTTTGTATCACCTCAATATTTGGAGGTAAATCTTCAGTTACTTGAACTGGAATATTAAAATGTTGATTTAAACCTACAAACTCTAATTCTTTTGTAGTTCTAGTAATTATAGACGCCGATGTATAATTTATTGTTTCACGTGAAACAGTAGGTTTTAAATATTCCGTTAATAAACCTTTGAATTTTATTTCTACTGAACTTCCTGTAATAGCTTTTACAGTATCAGATAAACGGTAAGGCTTAATGTTTGTGTAAGAAGGTGGAGTAATATTGGCCGACCACGATGAAACAGTTATCAGAGAATCACACACGATATATAAATCCTTAACTATTCTACCGTTCTTTAAAATAGTGTGCTTCGAATCGGTTATAACCACACTTGGAACTTCTTTTATTTCTAAATTATGATCAACAAACTGTGATAAATCCGGTTGACTAAAAAACTCAGTATGAATAGTATCTGGTAATGTACTTATCTCATCAGTGACTCTGTACTGGCCTGTAATTAGTTCTTTGGTACTTATTCTTAAAGGTTGATAGAACAATAAAGTAAGTAGAGTTAATAGAGAGATACCAATGATAATGTAACGATAGGTCCAGTGATACTTGATTGTACTTATTAATAATACTAAAGTGGTTTTACTTTCTAGTAAAGCAATTCTTGATGACCATTCTCCTATTTGGCCTCTTTGACCTAAATCTAGTGATTGACTGAATCGACCACCGTCGTATTCCCTAACTACATTCGATAAATATTTATTAGAAAGAAAACGCACTCCTAAAGCTAAGAGCAGGTATCGTAGAGGATAAAGAACAAAAGTTAGTAACGTTAATAATATATATATCTTACCTACCTGCTGGATACTAAGTAACCCTGGAATAAACCAAAGGTTAATAGTTGCAATAAAGAGTGCTATTAAACTACTTAAAAAAATAGTTAATAAACTGAAATACAATGATTTACGTAAAAAAATACGTCTTACAAAGTCTTTTATTTCTATTCCTTCTTTCATGTCTTACCAGCTGTAGTACTTCTAGTTCCTTAACCGCTTATGAGAACTACTCTTTTCAAACAAAAGGTAAACGTAAGAATCCTGCGATACTCTTTTTCTCAGATCTAAATATAACAGCGAATGACTCTTTGATTAAACACCTGAGTAAAGATTACTACGTAATTGTCATTCAAGAGTTAGAAGGTAACTTTCTAAAAAAACTAAATGCAGATAATTCACTAACACGCGGTATTGAAGGACTTGATATATACAATCATGTCAACAACCAAATTACAGTTACAGGTTTAGCTGCCTCAGGATTGGAATGTCTACATATTTGTTCTTGGGGAATGAATACCCGAACGCCTAAGATTATACTCTACCCTTTGTTCGAGGAAAGTTTGAATGATCATTTAAGACTTGCTCTTGGTGGAGCTATAGCTGTTTTTCCAGTATATAATAAGAATCTTAATGCTCTTGAAATTTATAATAACATTAATAATACTTTCCCTCCATCTGGGATGTTATTAGGATACTCCTATCGTTACCTAGAAAGTTTAAAAACCCTAGACATACGAACTCAAATGTCGAGTTATGACGGAGAGTTAGAGGTTACCGTCCTAAATTAAGAGCACGCTATCTTTCCAACTCGACGTTCATGTCTTCCTCCCTCAAAATCATTGGTCAAGAAAGATGTTAGTATCTCTTTTGCTTCCTCGGTACTCACAAAACGAGCAGGTATAGCAATAATATTAGCATTATTATGCTGGCGAGCTAGTGCAGCAATCTCTGGTAACCAACACAACGCACCTCTAATATTTTGATATTTATTGACGGTCATATTAATTCCATTACCAGAACCACAAATAACCACGCCTAATGAACAAGTACCCTCTGATACTGATGAAGCTACTTTGTGACCATAATCAGGATAATCAACACTATCGCTAAAAAAAGGTCCTTGATCTAATACTTCAGCGCCATGGGCCTTAAGCACTTTAATGAGTTCAGTTTTTAATTCTACGCCGGCATGATCTGTTCCAATAGCAATCTTCATAATACTTGTTGTTTATACAAAGGTCGTAATTGTTGTGTATAACCTAGTTGATTAATGTGAATAACCTATGAACAGTATTTTAAAACTCTCCCTTTGATAATTGCAAAATTTTAACAGATGATAAATAATTTTTAAAACCTAGTCTTTATTTGTTTTTACTTCTTCAAAATCGGTTAACAGGAAAAGCAACACTACTAACAACACTTCTATGAATATTTAATCAACAACCCTTATTATATTATATAAATGAACAGTGTGAATAAGATTGTTAAATCCTTTATAAGTTGGTAATTACAGTACCTTCATACTTATCATAACTATTGATAACTCGGAAAACCTACATCAACCGCATCCTAGTTATCACGGTTATCAACACACTATTATTATTACTATATTCTTTTAAAATGAATTATATTATATATAAAGGTGATTGGATAATTAAAGGTTCAAAGGTTACTTATGAGAATCCTTGGATTAAAATTAAACATCATGATGTTCTCACTCCAGGCGGTAGTGCTGGGATTTATGGTGAGGTTCATTTTAAAAATTTAGCCATAGGTATATTACCTATCGATAGAAATGGCTTTACATGGCGTGTAGGTCAGTTTAGATTTCCTCTGAATGCTTATTCATGGGAGATTCCTGAAGGTGGGGGACCACACGATACCGATCCTTTGAAAAGTGCAAAACGTGAATTATTAGAAGAAGTAGGATATACTGCCAAGAACTGGACGCAGCTTTTAGAGATGCATTTAAGCAATAGTGTGAGTGATGAGAAAGCTATTGTTTTTTTAGCTGAAGATCTTACCGAAGGTGTAAGTCAACCTGAAGACACTGAAAATCTAACTGTTGAGAAGATTCATTTTTCCGAATTATACCAACAAGTGATGGATGGAATTATTACAGATTCAATTAGCGTCGCTGCCGTACTTAAATTATCTATCCTAAGGCCGAGGTTATTAAAAATGTAAAAAACGCTTAAATCGCTCCATAACCACCTCTACAGCTTTTAAATTAGGATGTGTACCATTCGATTCAAAAAAGGAATAATCTCGAAGCTCATCATTGATAATTTCAAAACTTGGGAAATACACAATGTTAGGAGGTTCTAAAAGTGCTTCGATTACTGTTCGTAAGATAGATTTACCTAGAAAATTTTCCTGTAGGCCTATTCTGGTATAACGAACTGGACTTACCGTGAAGATGACTTTTAGATTTTCCGGCAGTTGCTGTAAAGTGTGTTGCCATTCAGCCACTATTTCCTCTTTACTCAACAACCTTCGCTGGAAAAATTGTCCTGGTAACTTATGGCAATTATTAACTAGCTGGTCTTCTTTAAACCAAGCGTGAGCGGTTCCTAAGGATATGATTAAAATAAGTTGTTTATCAGATCGGTACAGGTATTGATTAATTTTTCTTCTGCTATTTTCTAATACTGTTTGAAGTGCTGTATCGCTTTCGTTTTGCCAGACGTTAGCAGCATCGAGTTGATGAAAGATACCCTCATAATAAAAACTGGGTGATAAGTCTTCATTAGAAAAAATCCAGCGCAGCTGTTTAGCAATACTGATTGGATTAAAAGAAGTACCTAAGGGGTTGAATTGGTACTCATATCCTAAACGATTTAAATAGGGATCAAGGTTACTAACAAAGCAGCTACCTATACCGAAAAAAAAAGGGGGTGCAGAAAGTTCTTCTGTCCCCACTTTTACTTCCGTAATCATTATTTAAATATTAAATTCAATACCCTGAGCCAGTGGTAGATCTTTACCATAATTCAAAGTATTGGTTTGACGGCGCATATAAGTTTTCCAAGCATCCGATCCACTTTCACGGCCTCCGCCAGTTTCTTTTTCTCCACCGAAGGCGCCACCAATTTCTGCACCTGAGGTTCCAATATTTACATTAGCAATACCACAGTCTGAACCACTTTCACTTAAGAAAATATGTGCTTCTCGAACATCACTTGTCATGATAGCACTTGACAAACCTTGCTTTACATCGTTTTGAATAGCGATTGCATTTTCAACCTCACCTTCATATTTCAGTAGGTAAAGAATAGGTGCGAAGGTTTCTTTTTGAACACTATTATAATCGTTTGATGCTTCAATAATACAGGGTTGAACATAGAATCCATCATCATAAACTCCACCTTCAAGAACTTCACCGCCATAGAGTATTTTTCCACCTTCAGCTTTCACATTTTTAATAGTATCTAAGAAGGCATTTACAGCATCTTGATCAATCAATGGTCCTACATGATTACTTTCATCTAGTGGATTACCAATTTTAATTTGACCGTATGCTTCAATCAATGCTTTTTTCACTTTATCGTAAACGCTGTCGTGGATAATGAGTCTTCGAGTTGAGGTGCAACGTTGACCACATGTTCCTACGGCACCAAATAAAGCACCGGTAACAGTCATTTTTAAATCACAAGTAGGTGTAATAATGATGGCATTATTCCCACCTAATTCTAAAATTGATTTTCCAAATCTTGAGGCAACTTGAGCACCAACTATTCTTCCCATTCTCGTCGAACCTGTCGCTGAGATCAGCGGCATTCTTTCATCGTGCGTCATCCATTCACCACGTGTATAATCACCAGTAATTATTGAAGAAATTCCCTCGGGAAGGTTATTGGCCGCAGCAACTTTATTCCAGATATGTTGGCAAGCAACTGCACATAACGGTGCTTTTTCACTGCCTTTCCAAACTACCGTATTGCCACACACTACGGCTAATGCAAAATTCCAAGCCCATACAGCAACAGGAAAATTGAAGGCCGATATTACACCCACTACTCCAAGCGGATGCCACTGCTCCATCATGTGGTGAGCGGTTCTTTCACTCTTGATAGTTAGACCGTACAACTGGCGTGATAGACCTACTGCAAAATCACAGATATCAATCATTTCCTGTACTTCACCGAGGCCTTCTTGGTAGCTTTTTCCCATTTCTAAGGAAACTAAAGCACCAAGTGCTGCTTTTTCATCGCGTAAGGCATTTCCAAATTGGCGTATTAACTCACCTCTTTTAGGAGCGGGCATAATGCGTAGCGCTTTAAAGGCTTCAGATGCGGCAGTAACTACTGCATCATATTGTTCTTTAGTGGTAATACTTACGCTGCCTAATTCAAGGTTGTCGATAGGTGAGTTAGAGGTAATGGTTTCGCTGGTTTCCATCCACTGCTGACCGGTTGAGGTTCCGTGTATAGCTCCAGTTAGGTTTAAAGACTCTAAGATTTGAGAAGGTGTAAATGCTTCCATGTTTTGGGTTATAGATTCCCTTTAAAAATACAATGAATAGCTCCTTTACCGGCTGGATCAAAAAAAGACTTTCTCAAAGGGTTTCGAACAACTCTACGAGTTACTTTTGTTATTTAGAATAAATCAAAATAAGATGCGTTTTCTAATTCCCCTTTTCGCTAGCGTGTTGCTATTTGCATGTTCACCCACTCAAAAGGGCAGTGCGGACGGAAGAATAAAAGTTGTTTGTACTACAAGTATTATGACCGACTGGGTAAGCAATGTTGCTTCAGAGAATATGGAAGTAATACCGCTATTAAAAGTGGGTATAGACCCCCACGTTTATAAACCATCAAAAAAGGATTTAGATCTGTTGCGAGAGGCAGATGTGATTATCTACCATGGACTTCATCTAGAAGGGAAGATTATTGAAGTATTAGAGCATATGGAGGATAAACTCATCATTGATGCTGCTAAGAATTTCCCTAAAGAATTAATTATTCGTGATCCAAATTTTCCAGCTTCAACCGATCCGCATGCGTGGTTTGATAAGGAGTTAGCGCAAAACGCTATTAAAACTATTGTAGGAGAACTGCTTCAAAATTATTCGGATGAGGCAGCGGGCATTCAACTAAAAATGGACGGCTACTTTTCAACGATGGATTCAGTAGCTATTGAGGTAAATACTATTTTAGATGCTATTCCAGAGCACCAACGCTTGGTGATTACCACACACGATGCACTCAGTTATTTTGCGCGAGATTATGGATTGCGCGTAAAGACATTGCAAGGTGCGAGTACCGTAAGTGAGTTTGGTCTGCGTGAGATTACAGATTTGGTTGATTTTATCGTTGAACAAAAGGTTCCTGCTATTTTTCTTGAAAACATTATCAGCCCTCAGGCCATGGAGAGTGTTCAAAGAGGTTGTGCTTCAAAAGGGTTTGATGTGAAAATTGGACCGGAATTATTGAGTGATAGTTTGGGGAGCGAAGAAGACCAGAACACGTATTTTAAAATGCTCATCTTTAACGCTAAGACCGTCGCGGAATATTTGAAATAATTGGACCTATTACTTAAATACCTCAGCTTAGAAGACCCAAACGTCAGGTATGTGGTCATAGCCATTGTGTTGTTAGGCGGCATGAGTGGAACAGTGGGTAGCTTCAATTTTCTACGTAAGAAAACGCTAGTGGGAGAGACTGTTGCCCACAGCATGTTGCCGGGGGTATTAATTGCGTTTCTCTTAAGCGGCGTAAAGAATCCTGCAGTGATGATTTTAGGAGCTGCTATTAGCGGGTGGATGAGTATTTGGGTTGTTGACTACATCACACAACAAAGTAAGATCAAAGGCGATAGTGCCCTTGCTATAGTGTTGTCAAGCTTTTTTGGTTTAGGCATAGTTCTACTCACTATGATTCAGTCAAGGTATGTTGGAAACCAGAGCGGATTAGATCATTACATATTTGGGAATGCTGCGGCAATGACACCAGCGGATAGTTTTGCTTTTGCAAGCGTTAGTCTTGTAGTTCTCGGGTTGATAATAGCGAGTTATTGGAGTGTCAAAGCGATAATTTTTAATTCCGATTATGCCCAAAGCATTGGCATTAGCAGAAAGAAAATAGATACCCTTATTAGCATCATTACTATATTAACTATTAGCGTTGGTATTAAGGCCGTTGGTATTGTTATGATGAGCGCGCTGTTGATCATACCGCCGACAGCAGCTCGTTTTTGGACGGACCGATTGGTGCCTATGCTTATTATTAGCGGTGTTTTCGGTTCTTTAGGGGGGTGGATTGGCGCGTTTGTGAGCTATTCCCAAACAAACATGCCCACAGGTCCCTGGACTATAGTAAGCGTAAGTATTATAGCTTTCATATCGATGCTGTTTGCACCGCGCAAAGGCATTGTTTATCAACGGTGGAACAAACTGTTGCTCCGTCGAAGAATTAACGAAGAAAACCTTCTAAAGGCTGCAGTTCAAAATGAAGTGCGGGGCAAAGGCAAGCTGTTTACCCGTGAATCCATTAATCAACGACAGTTTTTTGAACCAAACCTTTGGAACAGAACAGTTGGCCGCTTAAGCAGCAAAGGACTTATTCGACCTGTTCA
>Ga0213865_10002336_pt1 | contig 11959 bp, 11 predicted proteins | sample PICome_6_FD_160100 | JGI IMG/M metagenome (GOLD analysis project Ga0213865, IMG submission 160100) | Coastal seawater microbial communities near Pivers Island, North Carolina, United States - PICO282 | ecosystem: Environmental > Aquatic > Marine > Coastal | place: USA: North Carolina...
GCCATGGTGCCTCGTCGATTTCTCGTGCGACCCGAAACCACATGGCCTGTTTGTCATCGGTAATTTTCGGTTTCAATGGGTCTAGCGGGTTGATCTCCCTGATTTCGATAGGCTGGGGCCGCGTGAAGTGCTCGCGGTGCCTTTCGGGGATCCGGTCAATGATGGTTTTTCTGATCTCGGTCCGGTCCGGCAATGTGTCTGGTTCCGGGACATTGGGCATATCATGCTGGTGGTTCCAGCCGTCCTCTTGCTTGTGATAGGACGCAGCGAGATTGAAAATCTGCTTTCCGTGTTGAACCGCAATGACCCTTCGGGTTGTGAAGCTCCCCCCGTCGCGGGCGCGGTCGACTTCGTAAATGATCGGGATTGAGGGATCTCCGGGACGAATAAAATAGGCGTGCATCGAATGACACGTCCGGGTGTCTGTATCGACTGTGCGGTAGGCGGCGACCAGAGATTGCGCGATGACTTGCCCGCCAAATACTCTCTGATTGGTTTCATTCGCAGGGCTTTGCCCTCGGAACAGATCGACTTCGAGCCGCTCTAGATCCATGAGTTTTAGAAGATCACCAACCGGATTGTGCATTATGGGTCCTTTTAAATTAAATCAAAATACCTGTTATCGGTCTTGGCCGATATGCAATGATGCGCGTTGCATCAACACGTTTAGGCATTAGTGTGGGTATCTAGAATAGGATTTATCACGATTTAGGGAATATTCGCTATGGACGTGGTTAAAAGTTTAGCGCGCCATTACACGACCTTATCGACAGCCGTCAGAACACGCCGCTGGATCAAGGGGCTAGAGCCCGATAGCCAGAGCCTCATGCCGGACATGATCGAGGATGTTGTTGATCGGTTTTCGAACCATACCGCATTTCGGTTCGAGGGGCGTCTTGTGACGTATCGCGAGTTCGACTGTCTGGCCAATCAGGTGGCGCATTGGGCCGTCAGCGAGGGATTGAAGCCGGGTGATACGGTCGCTCTATTTATGGAGAACCGGCCCGAATATGCCGCGATCTGGTACGGCTTGTCCAAGGTCGGCATTGTGGCGGGTCTGATTAATTCCAACCTGACCAGCAGCGCCCTTGCGCATTGTGTGAATATTGCCGGGGCCGGACATATCATTATCGGCGAAGAACAGGATGCCGCGATCGGGACGGCACTTGATTTGTTTGATGATTCGCCGGTGATCTGGGCGCTTGGTGGTGCTGCGGGCAAGGTGTTCTCCTCGGCGCTGGACACAATGCCCTCAACCCGGCCAGATCGCAGCCATCGGGAAGCGCTACGCGGCCGTGACCTTTGCCTTTATGTTTATACGTCCGGCACGACCGGCCTGCCGAAAGCGGCAAAGCTGACCCATGTCAGGATTGCCGGCATGATGCGGATGTTTGTTGCGGCCTGCCGGGTCCGTGCAAGCGACCGGGTCTATGTCACGCTGCCATTATATCATAGTACAGGCGGAATTTGCGGGGTTGGCATGGCGTTGATGACTGGCGCCTGCGTCGTTCTTAAGCGCAAGTTTTCGGCCTCCGAGTTTTGGGATGATTGCGTCGCGCAAAACGTCTCGGTCATCGTCTATATTGGCGAGCTGTGCCGGTATTTGCTTAACCAGCCGAGCCGTGCCAGCGACACCGCCCACAATGTTCGTGTCGGTTTTGGCAATGGCTTGCGGCCGGATATTTGGGAGCAATTTATCAACCGCTTTTCGATCCCCAAAATGATTGAATTCTATGGCTCAACCGAAGGTAATGTCAGCTTCATGAATACGGATGGCAAGGTCGGTGCAGTTGGCAGGATTCCGTTTTATTTGAAGCAGTATTTCGACCATATCGCCTTTGTTAAATTCGATGTGGTGAAAGAAGAACCCGTTCGCGGAGATGATGGATTCTGTATCCCTACGGAAACCGGTGAACCGGGTGAAGCGCTCGGACGGGTCGGCGACGAGGCGCGGATGCGGTTTGAAGGCTATCAGGATACCGGTGCCACGAACAAGAAGATATTGCGGGACGTGTTCGAAACTGGCGATATGTGGTTTCGAACCGGGGATCTGATGTCCATCGATGCGGAAAAATATGTCTATTTTGTTGACCGGATTGGCGACACGTTTCGCTGGAAAGGCGAGAATGTCAGCACCAATGAAGTTGCCGAGGTGCTGGTCGGAGAAGCCGGCATCACAACGGCAAATGTGTATGGCGTGACGGTGCCAAACAGCGATGGCAAAGCCGGCATGGCGGCAATCACGATTTCCCAGCAGGTGGATTTCAGCCAGTTATACCAGCAGCTCGAAGCGCGGTTACCGAAATATGCCATCCCGCTTTTTATAAGAGTTCAGCAGGAAGCTGAAACAACTGGCACCTTCAAATACCGTAAAGTCGATTTGGTCGACGAAGGCTTTGATGTCACCGAGATAACGGATCCGACGTGGTTTTTTGATCCGGACGCCGGTGCATACAGACCTCTGACGGCGGACATTTATTCCACGATCAGTGCTGGTGCGATCAGATTTTGACCGGGCGCGGGGATACTGACCAGACGGTTCCGCGCATATTGGTTGTCGCAGGATCCGATAGTGGTGGCGGGGCTGGTATTCAGGCCGATATAAAAACGGTGACGGCCTTAGGCGGTTTTGCAATGACAGCGGTAACGGCGATTACCGCGCAAAATACGCTTGGCGTCCAGCAGGTGTGGCCAGTGTCCGCAGTCGCGGTAAAAGCCCAGATGCAGTCTGTTCTGAGTGATATTGGTGCTGATGCGGTTAAGACCGGTATGCTGGGTTCGGCGGCTCAGGTCGAAACTGTCGGTGAAGTGATGGCCGAATTGGCGCCGACTATTCCATGTATTGTTGATCCGGTCTTGTTCTCCACAAGCGGTAGAAGACTTACGGATCCGTCAGCATTCGATGCGTTAATGTCTGTTTTATTGCCCGGTATCAGCCTGATCACCCCTAATGCGCCCGAAGCCGAGGCGATGACCGGGACCTCGGTTGACAGTATTGACGGAATGCGGCGGGCGGCTGAAGCACTGCTGGAGCGGGGAGCAAAAGCCGCGCTGGTCAAGGGCGGCCATCTTGAGGGTGATATGCTTTACGATGTTTTGCAAACCGTCGACGGTGAATGGATTTATGAGGATCGGCGGATTGAGACCAGAGCCACTCATGGTACTGGCTGTACATTGGCCAGTGCCGCTGCAACCGGCATGGGACGGGGACTCGATTTGTCCGACTGTGTCATGCAGGCCCGACAATATCTGCGCCGGGCAATCGAGCAGGCCATCATGCTTGGTAGCGGCTTCGGACCGGTGAACCATGCCTGGGCGCAGCAGCCGCGAAAGATGTGAAACTCCTCCGGTTTTGCCGGTCGCCAGCTTGCATGCCCGCTATGACTGGTCCCATACGAGACCGGCGCCACGCGAACAGCTCGTTTTGTCATCGGTCCGATGGCGCATTGCTGTGACGGTCTCAGCTCATGACCGGGACGGCAGTCGCGGGATTTGCCCGAACTGATTTAGAGTGCCCGAACATCTATGGTAGAGGAGCTTTTGATGCCGGAATTTAAGTTTGCCCAGATTGATGCTTTTGCAACACGCGCCTTTGAAGGCAATCCGGCCTGTATCATTCCGGCAGAGCGTTTTCCCGACGATCCGATGATGCAATCGATTGCGGCAGAAAATAATGTTTCCGAAACCGCTTTTATCGTGCCGGCCGATGATGGCGGCTGGCATTTGCGCTGGTTCACACCGACAATTGAAGTGCCGCTGTGCGGGCACGCAACGCTTGCGGCGGCCCATTGGCTGTATTCTCTCGGCGGGTATTGCGGAGACCAGATTACCTTTCATACGAAATGGTCTGGACCGCTGAGGGTGCAACCCTGCGAAGATGGCCGGCTCGAAATGGATTTTCCGGCACCCGAAATCAAAATGCTGGCAGAGGATGATGTGCTCTATGATGCGCTTGCCGCAGCGCTTGGTGCGCGCCCCGTAAAGGTTTTTGACGGTCCTTATCTGGCGGTTATGTTTGAACAACCGGAGCAGATTATTGCCCTGTCGCCAGATCTGGTTGCCTTGAAGAAGCTTGGTGGCAGCCTGTCGGCAGAGCCGGGAAATGTCGGGTGTTTCGCCTATGGCGGATCGAATTGCGATGTGACCAGCCGATTTTTTGCACCTGGCAGCGGCATCGATGAGGATCCGGCAACCGGCAGTTGGCATTGTATCCTTGCGCAGATCGTCGCGGCGCGTTTCGCCCGGTCGGTGACATGTTTCCAGGCTTTCCCGGGACGCGGCGCGACAATGACAATCGCGCTTGATGGCGACCGGGTTAAAATTCGAGGGTCGGCTGTGACGGTCATAGAGGGGCGCTTCCGGTGCTAGCCGGCGTCAACGCTGACGGCGGGAGACGGTGCGCGGCTTTGTGAATACCAGACCCCGCCGAGGATTAAGATGATAGCCAGGACAGCGTTTAATGAGGGTATCTCTGAAAAAACCAGATAGCCGAGGAAGGCGCTCGAAATCGGAATTGTGTAGCCAACCAGCGATAGAAAACTGGCGCTCGTCCGCTGGATCAGGACCATGTAGATGAGCGATGCAATCGCGGTCGGGCCGACGCCAAGTGCAACAACCGCAAGCAGGGAGCGCCGATCGGGCTGTAGTGCTGCGAAATCGATCCCGGGGAGCAAGGCCCAGGACGCGACCGCACCGAAACTCAGGAAGCCGGCAGCAAACACGAGCGGCGGTATCGCCCTGCCATAGCGGGCAATAATCACTGAAGTAGCGTAGCAGATTGTCGCGAGCACGCAGAGGAATTGTGCCGAAATGCTGGTTGAACCTGACTGTTTTATCACATCGGGACCGAACAGCACTGCGACACCGATGAAGCCGACAATGATGCCTGTGATTTTATTCCTGTTCAGCCGGTCATCTGAAAACATGATGTGCGCCATGATCACCACGAAAAGCGGTTCTGCCGCCACGTAGAGCGCGGCCAGGCCGGCATCGATAGTTTGCTGAGCGGTGCTGATCAGAAGAAAAGGCAGCATCGTGCCGGCAGTTCCCATGCCCATCATTACGAGCCATGCGCGCCAGTCCGAGAGGGGTGGCCATTTCTGTTTGAGGAATGGCGTTATTGCTAGCAAAATAATTGCGCCGATCGTCAATCGAGCTGAAATCACCAGCTGCGGTGGCAGGCCGTGGGCGAGATCACCTTTATTGACCGCCATATTGGTGAAAATATAGGCGCTTGACCAGATCAGGGTCGTGCTTGCCAGCAGCCCCCAGTCAAGGCGTGTGCGTCTGTCCATGAGTTTCCCACCATTCCTCTATAACATATTGGTGCTACTAGGAAATTTTCGTAAGTCTATGCCGGTGGTGCAGCTGGTCAGCCGGCTCGACGCAGGCTAAATGATTAGCTCAAGGGGCTGTCGCCTCGTTTGCGCAGCAAAATGGAGTGGGTCAGACGACCCTTGAAACAAGAGTATGAGCAAGCAATCCGTGGTCTCGTCCGGCCATGTTCTGATCTTCGATTCCGGTGTTGGTGGTTTGACTATCGCCAACGAAGTTCGGGCTTTAGCCCCGGAGTTAAGTGTTGATTATGCTGCCGATACCGCATTTTTTCCGTATGGTGATAAATCCGATGAGGCTCTGGGTGGGCGGCTGCCGGATCTCGCTGAAGCGCTGGTTGAGCAGGCCGCGCCGGATGTATTTGTCATTGCGTGCAATACAGCAAGCACGCTGGCACTGGAACAGGTGCGAGGGCGGCTGAATATCCCGGTGGTTGGAACCGTTCCGGCGATTAAACCAGCTGTCGCGCAGAGTCGTTCGGGAACTATTGGGCTATTGGCGACGCCCGGCACCATCCGGCGTGATTATACGGCGCGCTTGATCACCGAGTTCGCTGCTGACCATAAGATTATCATGCATGGCTCGACGGATCTGGTCCAATTAGCCGAACGCCACGCGGTCGGCGATCCGGTTGCCTTGCAGGAATTTCGAGAGGCGCAGTCGCCCTTATTCGAGCAGGCCGGTGCCGACCAGATTGATACGATTGTTCTGGCCTGTACGCATTTTCCGTTAATCAGGGGAGAGCTTGCCGCAACCGTTCCCCATCCGGTCCAGTTTGTGGATAGCGGCGAGGCGATTGCCCGGCAGACCGTGAGGTCCTTAACCGGCCGCGGTGGCAAGCGATGCGAGGGGGGGCGAGTATTTGTGACCGGTGGCGACGCGCAGGCGAGTCGCCTCGCCAGGATTTGTGGACGGTTTGGCTTTGATCGCCTGTGCCGGATATGAGAGAAGCATGGGCCGGCAGTATCGAGGATCTAGATTTAGCTATGGCTAGGGCCAAAAGAGTTCTGTTTCTCTGCCTGTTCATGTTGAGCTGCGGCTTGGCAAGCTGCGGGCCACGGATCAATCCGGCTGATTTTGATCTGCCTGTCTCGGAATCGCCGGTATTTGTTACAAAACATGCCCAGAAGATTAAGATTGTCGGCTCGTCGACGGTCGCCCCATTCTCGATGACGGTTGCCGAGCAATTTGGTGCAGCCTCGCCCTTTGCGAGTCCAATCGTCGAGAGTACGGGGACCGGCGGTGGCTTCAAGGCGTTTTGTCGCTCTCTTGGCGGGGACGAGCCGTCAATTGTGAATGCGTCTCGTCGGATTAAGCCGTCAGAGCGCGAACTATGCGCTGCCGCCGGTATTACCGAAATCATTGAGGTGAATATCGGATTTGACGGAATTGTTATCGCGAATGCAAAAGGCGCGCCCGAATTCGATCTTACAAAAGAGCAAATTTACCGCGCCCTGGCGGCCGAACTTCCCGACGGTCTTGGTGGCTGGCAAGCAAACTCAAACCGGTTGTGGAGTGATATATCACCCGACCTGCCTGGCTTGCCGATAATTGTTCTCGGGCCGCCGCCGACCTCGGGTACCCGCGACGCCTTCGCCGATATTGCCTTGATGGGCGGTGCCCTGGCTGTTCCGGAGATGGCCGAGATTTACGGGCGCGATGCCGATCTCTTTGGTCGAAAGGCGCGGACTATCCGAAATGATGGAGCCTGGATCGATAGCGGTGAAAATGACAGCTCGATCGTGCGGTTGCTGCTGCAGAATGAAGCCAGCGTCGGGGTGGTCGGTTTCTCTTTTCTCGAACAGAATCTTGACCGGGTCAAAGGTGCCAGGGTCAACGGCGTTGAACCTGTTTTCTCGCAGATCGAAAACGCCAATTATGGCATATCCCTATCGCTATTCATGTATGTCAAAAAACAGAATATGGATTTCGTCCCGGGCCTCGCTGAATTTGTCCGCGAATTCACCCAGGAAGACAGTTGGGGGCCAAACGGTTATCTGGTTGACAAAGGACTGATCCCGCTAACAGCAGAGCAGCGCCGGATCGAACAGGAAACGGCGTGGTCGATGACGACCATCAGTCCCTAGACCCAGCGTCCCAGCTTCTAAACCTTCGTTTTGACCGCCTGAACGATCGCATCAGACGTAATGCCAAACCGCTCGTACAATTGCTTATATGGCGCCGATGCGCCGAAGCTGGCCATACCGACAAAATCACCGGTGCCGCCAATCCAGCGGTCCCAGCCAAAGCGAATGCCGGCTTCGACAGCGACTTTTGGTAAAGCGCCGCCAAGCGTCTCGTCTCTATAGGCTGGGTTCTGGGCTTCAAATAGTTCCATGCATGGCATCGATACGACCCGGGTGGGGATACCTTGTTCGAACAAATCGCGCTGGGCTGCCAGAGCAATTTCGACTTCGGACCCGGTCGCAATTATAACCGCGCGGGCATCGGTCATATCAGACAAAACATAGCCGCCCTGTGCCGACAAGTTACGATCATTTTGCGATGTCCGTGCGGATTTAACTTTCTGGCGCGTAAGGGCCATCGTCGAGGGGCCGTCAGTATTGCGTAGGGCTATCTCCCAGCATTCTGCAGTCTCGATGCCGTCACATGGCCGGAAGACCATCATATTCGGCATCGCGCGTAATGAGGCGAGATGTTCCACCGGCTGGTGGGTCGGGCCATCTTCGCCAAGGCCAATCGAATCATGCGTCATAACGTGAATGACGCGCTCGCCCATCAGGGCGCCGAGCCGTATGGCAGGCCGACTATAGTCAGCGAAGACCAGAAACGTGCCGGAATAGGGGATAATACCGCCGTGCAAGGCCATACCATTCATGGCTGCCGCCATAGCATGCTCGCGGATGCCGTAATGAATGTAGCGACCGGACCAGTTGGCCGGTGTCAGAGCCTCTGTCGATGATGTGCGGGTATTATTTGATCCGGTCAGATCGGCTGATCCGCCAATCATTTCCGGAATTTGTGCGGTTAACACCTCCAAGGCTGCGCCCGACCATTGCCGCGTTGCTTTATCCTCACCCGCCTCAATCAGGGTCCTTTTGTGCGCAATGACCAGATCGTCGAGATTATCCGGCAAGGCGCCAGCCATGGCATTGTCAAATACCTGTTTTTGGTCGGATGCGGTGTAGCGGGCTTGCCAGGCGTCATAGTCTGACAGGCGGTTCTGTCCGGCCGTACGCCAGGCGTCCTCGATGTCACCTGGGATAATGAAGGGCGCATGCGGCCATCCAATATTCTCCCGAATTCCGGCGACTTCGTCAGCCCCATAGGGGCCGCCATGGGCTTTGCCGGTACCTTCAATGTTGGGCGCGCCAAAGCCAATGCGGGTTTTGCAGGCGATCATTACCGGTCTGTCAGCGGTTTGCGCCCAGCTTAGTGCCGCTTCGATTTCTTCGACATTGTGACCATCAATGCGTTTTGTAACCCAGCCAGAGGCTTCAAATCGGGCGCATTGGTCGGTATTGTCGGCAAGGTCGGTGCCGCCATCTATTGTTACCGCATTATCATCAAACAAGACGACCAGATTCGATAGTTTCAGATGGCCGGCCAGCGTGATTGCTTCCTGGCTGACCCCTTCCATCAGGCAGCCGTCGCCAGCTAGAACATAGGTTTTATGATTAACTAGATCGTCGCCGAAGCGAGCGTTTAAATGCCGCTCGGCAATCGCCATGCCAACGGCCGTCGCGATGCCCTGCCCAAGCGGACCTGTGGTTGTCTCGACCCCTGTGGTCACGAAGTTTTCAGGGTGTCCCGGCGTAGCCGAATTCAGTTGCCGAAAGGCGCGGATATCGTCGCGACTGACACTATCATAACCGGTCAGATGTAAGAGTGAATAAATGAGCATCGAGCCATGCCCGGCTGACAGAACAAACCGGTCGCGGTCAGGCCAGTTTGGGTCGGCTGGATTATGCTTCAGAAATTTGGTCCACAACACCGTTGCAGTATCTGCGATACCGAGTGGTAATCCAACATGCCCGGACGCAGCCGTCTCGACGGCATCCATTGATAATGCTCGAATTGCATTCGCAAGATCAGTGTTTTTTAATGTCATCGTCGCCTCTCGATCATAATAGTCCCGAATGACTAGAGCAGCGCTGTAAGTCAAGCGCCTCGGGCATCGCTCTATTGAGTTTTCCGCGTAATAGCGGCAAACACAATAGCATGTCATCGACCGAGCAAGCCTTGCAGCATTTCAACAAAGCCCTGTCCGAGCTTGAGACGCTTATCGAGCGTCTCTCCGAGCAGCCGAACAGTGCGGCGGTGTTACGCAAGGAATTGTCGGCGATGATCGATGATCGGGCAAAACTGGCTGGACAGCTGGATGCCGCGCTTTCGAGGGAAAAGGACCTTCGTGGCATTACCGATGATGCCTCTTCAACATTGGGGTCTGCAATTACGGAAATTCGGTCGGTGCTCAAACACCGAGATAAGACTGATGGCTAGAGCGGATATTCGCCTCCGGGGAAAAGACTATGCTCTGGCATGCGCACCGGGGCAGGAGGCGCGTTTGGGGGCACTGGCAGCCAGTCTCGATGACAGGCTCGATAAAATCGAGGCGGCCGTCGGGCAGGTCGGCGACCAGCGTCTGTTGCTGATCGCCGCGCTGGCTTTGCTTGACGAGTTGGAGGGGGTTAGCGCCGAAGCAGAAGCGTCGCTGGAATTATCACTTGCCAATGTCAATGCGGCATTAGATGAGGCGGCAACGCGGCTGCAGGCCTTGGCCGCAAAAGTAGAGGGCAATTTGTGAGTAAATTTGAACTAACAGTCATTATACCCTTTTATAATGAGCAGGGGAATGTCTTGCCGCTGCTTGATGAGGTGCATGAGAAATTGCATGGCGTCAGTTTTGAAGTGATTTGCGTGAATGACTGCTCGGAGGATAGTACCGGCGCTGAGCTCGTCCAGGCGGCCGAGAAATGGCCGGAAACTATCCGGATCCTGTCTCACATCAAACGTGCCGGTAAGTCGGCAGCAATTTTTACCGGGTCGAAACTTGTCCGTGGGGCGTGGACGCAATTGCTGGATGGTGACGGACAGAATGACGTTGCCGATACCGCCCGGCTTTTCCCGGATGTAATCGCCGCGTCGGAAAACACTACGCTTGGTCTGATTGCAGGGCGACGTAATAGTCGGAATGATAGCGGGTTTAAGTGGCTGCAGTCGCGTATTGCCAATGGCGTGCGCCGGTTTGTTTTGCATGATGATGTGACGGATGCCGGGTGTGGGTGGAAACTGATCCGGACCCAGGCTCTTCGAGATCTGCCATACTTCGCTTCAATGCATCGTTTTCTACCTGCACTCGTCAAGCGGGCCGGCTGGGATGTGCGGGAAGAGCTGGTCAATGATCGAGCCCGCTGGCATGGCGAATCGAAGTACGGGTTCTTTGGTCGTCTCGGCGCCGGTCTGTTCGATCTTGTCGGAATGTTCTGGCTTGTCCGGCGCGGCCAATTTGGCGTAGCGCGGGAAATGCCCGACGCCCGCGCTGCCCGCCTATCAGCTGAAAACTAGATGCAAATATTCAGAAAATCAGCCTAATTGCTAACCGCATCTGAAATAATCGCCGCCGTCGCGACAACGGCCGCTGTTGCTCCCACGACGCCAAGACCACCAACAGCGCCGACGATCCCGGTCGTCGCAGCAGTTGTTGTCGCTGCGGCCGTTGTTGCCGCCGCAGTCGTTGCTGTTGTGGTGGTGACTGCGCCGGAAACGGTGCCAGTTGTTGTCACACCGGATGCTGCGGTTGCCGTGCTGGTTGTTGCCGCCCCAGACGCCGTCGTTGTGGCAGTTGTCGTGGTTGCACCTGTACTGCCTGCCGCACCCGCGGTAGACCCGCCAGTCTGTGCCTGATAGGATGGTATCGGTTTGTGATTAAGCGGGTCGGAAATCTTTATCAGTGATCCTGCATCGCAGAAATTATCGTCAACAATGATTTGCTCGGCCTTATTCATTTCAACCGAACAACCAAGCGCCGTAACGGTCGCTGTCGATGACAGCGTGTTGGTGAGAATGTCACCCCTCTTAATATCGGCGCCGGGCATAATGGCAAACGTCTCAAGCCCGCGCGTTACCAGAACGGAACTATTACTGTCCGGTATGAAATCGATACTGCCTGTAATAGCGGCCGAGCTTGTAGCATTGATGGCGCTGGCTATGAAGGCTGAAATCATCACATGTCCGAATTTTGGCATCCCACACTCCTTTGTCCTCATAGGATACTATCACATAAAGTATATAATTACAACCAGCCTGAATTAGTATTTTTTTGCCTTATATTTACATGCGTATACAACGAAAATGCGATGGGCGGATGGTGAATGCTTATGGCGTATTGGCCTCGATGAAATGCGTCTGACCTTCATCAATACACAGAGCGGTTAGGCGGCCGGTACGATAGGCGCCGGTATCTATGCCGATCCGATTGGGCCGGATGACGGCGCTGGTACTAATCGAGTGGCCATGAACGATGATGCAACCGAATGCCTCCTGACTTTCCAGAAAATCGGACCTAATCCACATCAGATCCTCCGGTTTTTGCTGGTCCAATGGAACTCCCGGCCGGACACCGGCATGCACGAAGAGATAATCGCCAAAGCGAGATTGTGTG
>Ga0213865_10002337_pt1 | contig 11956 bp, 10 predicted proteins | sample PICome_6_FD_160100 | JGI IMG/M metagenome (GOLD analysis project Ga0213865, IMG submission 160100) | Coastal seawater microbial communities near Pivers Island, North Carolina, United States - PICO282 | ecosystem: Environmental > Aquatic > Marine > Coastal | place: USA: North Carolina...
TCTTTAACCATCTTACCTACGCTTACCGCTCCATTAGTAGGATTAATATATCCTCTTGATGCACGTAAGTTTCCAAGCCCCTCAGCCTGCTCCATCTCCCAAACCTCACGAAAGGATGATTCGTCTCCATCCCATCTGTCCATTTTGGTTTTATATTCTTCTTGATATTCTTCTGAAAGTGCGAACAAATTTTCTGTTCCGTCCATCACGTTCTGCCTACCTATATTATAATCTCTTAGATTAAGCTGACCCGACCTAAGAAGACGGTCCTGCATAAGTCTGTATTCCTGAGCACTTGATGCGTAGTCCAACGCAAATGTATTTCCTGCATCATAGTCGCCTGTAGGCGCATCCTCCAATACCTCTCCATACTGCCTTGAAGCCTCATCAATTTCTGACTTAAGTCGTTCACGACCGGCAGCCTCCTCTTTGAGAGTTTCGGACATTGTCTTTCCAATCTCCGCCCAATTTATTTGACTATCTATCTGCCGCTGTGCGTACTTAAAATAACTCATTTACTATTGATTTTTTTTGAACTCTAAGAACTCTTGAAATAGGTCATAGTCGACACTATTGGCAGCCTTAGCCTTTTCCTTAGCTGCCATTGAATATCCAAATCCTGACGATGTGAATGGGTCCTGATAAAGGTCGCCAAACTGTTGACTCCCGTATAGCATTCGTGTTTGGCTTGGTGTTAGCGATTTTTCAAATTGCCTAAATTCTTTTGGAGTCATTCCCCCTAGCTGCTCAAAATCTAAATCAGAAAATTGCCCTTCTGTTAAACCACCTGCCTGACCAATCATACCAAAATCAGAAAAATCCTTTCCTGAAAATTCCATACCTCCCAAAGCAGCTTGACGTGCTTTCGCACTACCTCTGTACAAAGGCACCGCTTCAGCGGCACTGCCAATCAGACCAATGGCTCCTTGCACACCTTGAGCTCTTGCTTGCTGTGCCTGCTGTTCATATTGAGCAGCGGCTTGCTGTGCTCCTGCTGCTTCCTGAAGGTCTAACTCAAATCCTTTATCTCTAAGCCTTGCCTCCTCAGTTGCTGAAAGCTCCTCTAGCCTTAATAGCTCTTTACCCATAGCGGCACGTTGCTGCGCCTGTGCCGAGGTCATTCCCTGCTGTATTCTGCCGGCTGTAGCAGCCGCGCCTCTAGCAGAACCCTCAGTAGCTTGCTGTAATGCTTTGGCTCCCTGAACAAGAAGTGCTTCTCGCTCTAGCTCATAGGCTTCTTTAGGAAGTGCTAACGCATCATAAACATTAACCTCAAGTTTTTTTCTAGCCTCTGCTAATGATTTAGCAGCCGCTAAGTTAGCTTCTTGCATTTTACGTTTCATCTTACCTGCCTGACCGAACGAGGCTCCTGTTGTTGCCGCTGTGGTTGCCATTCCAACTCCTGCGGCTATCGCTGTAAATCCTGCCATTCTATAGTACTTTTATTAGTTCCGCATTATATGTGTCACCCTTGACAAAACCAAGCTCCTTGTAAGTATTTATAAGCCCTTTGTGTTTTATCAGTGCGTACAGATACTTATAGCCTGAGTGCCTTGCCACCTCCTCTAATTTTTCTACAAGCAATACAATTGCCTGCTGTCGTTCAGGCTTCTTGCGGTATGTCTTTGAAGACACTATCCAATCAGCCCAAGCAACCGATGAGTTGGTGGTGTAAACAAACCCTGCACATACAGGCTCATCGCCATCCATAACCATAAGACCGCCTGTGCCGTCTTGAGGTAGAAAGTCTTTAGGTGTAGGTTCCCACTCCCAATCTTTCCACCACTTCACAAGAATAGAATCGTAGTCACTATCCTGTAATGGTCTAACAGTTAAACTCATCTGCGTATAAAGATACTAATTTTACGGGAACGATTTCATTATCTCCGACTCCACAGCAAACAGCTCTGATGCCTGTGGGTTTTCTATTAGCGGAAGCTCAAGCGTAATCTCTGCGTAGTGACCAAGTATACCGTGAGACTCAGCAATAGGATTCTTAATATATAGATAGTACAATACATTAGATGCAGGCGGTGTTGCGCCTGTAGGTGATGTATCAACCACAATCTGATTTATACCGTTTGGCTTGTCTATATTGACCTCCTTAACAACACCCGCCCACGTTGGTGTGGGTGCACCGAAGTATAGATTGTCACCAACACTAATAATACTACCTATGTTAACGGTCAAGGCAAAGTTGACATCAACATCTGTTCCTGCCCCTCCAATACTAATACTGCTACCTATACCATTTAAAGAGCGTAGCTCCCACTCAGACTCCACCGTGTTTGCTCCTGTCGGTCCATTGTTTCTAACAAAACCAAACCATGATGCTTCCTTTTTCTCAAAGTATGAAGCTTCAATTAATCCTGTGTTTTGAATGTCAGACACTATGGTTGCCTTCCAAGCATCGTCACCCTCCAAGTTTATCGTCTTGAATATTTTGTTTTGAAGTGGTGCCTCATTAAATACAGTAGTGATTCTAGATGGAAGTGATTCAGCTATACTATAACTTGTACCGTTATAAAAAATGTTTCTATTGGCAGTACTACTATTGTGTCTAAAAAGATTACCCGCCTTAAACGTATACAGGTACTGATTCATTCCAACAATCCAATCAGGAATGTAGGAATAGAAAGATGGAAAGCCTTGAGAGCTTTCACTGTATGTTATTGTAAATGGTGTTGTTACTGACATAGTTTATTTTTTTATGGGCAAGCGGTTATGCTTGTGATAATACCATTAGGACTTACAATAATGTCCTTCTTACCCGATGGTGGATTAATGGTGTAGTTCCCACCCGCTACTCTACCGTTGTTAACTCCTGTATCTGAGGCATATTCATCAAGAACAAAGAACTCATGTAGCGCAGGCTCGCCCGCTGTACCGCCTCGGTTCGGTACATTATAATATGTATTTGGAAAAGAAGATGAACAACTTGCCGCACCCGCATTACTTGTAGGGACACCTGTCAAAAGTGTAGGGCAAACTATCTCAATATTACCGCTAGTGGTTGGGCATACACCAAACACTTCCAAAAGAATACTCTCGGTTGTTGGGGTTAGCACAGGGACATACAGCGTACAGTATCCCGGAGTGGCAACCGTTAGATTAACATCTCCTGAGTCTCCTGTAACAGAGCCGGTTGTTCCTGTCAAATCAAATGTTGTTCCGTTAAAGTTGTATTCGTTTAATCCTGAATACCCTCCACCTGTCAATGCAGCAGCAATACCACAATCATCAGAGGTTCTCCCTACGTAACTAAAGTTAGATGCTACCCCACTCGACAAGTAGCCATAGGTGGGACTTGTAAGGTTATTAAAATAATCACCATCGTAGATTGCTCTTACGCCATCAGGAATATTACCCGGGTCAAAATAAATAATGAAACATCCAACAGATGTACCAATACCTACATTTACAGAGTAGATACCCTCCCCCGATGTTGTTGTGATTCCTGAACCGCAAGGTACGGTACACGCAGGACACATTATAAATGAAACTAGTCTACCACCAACCTGTTCACGAACTATAGTTCCGTCCGAATAAAAAGTATCGGGAGCAAAAGTAGTTAATGCTGCATCCACATAAACTGATGTGGCTGTGGCTAGTGTTGCTCCGTCTATATAGAATGTTCCTGATGGCATTTATTTCATTTTATTGTTAGCAATTACAGCAGGCAGCCTCCTCGGTTGCTCCGTAACACAGTGTAACCTGCTGCTTATCTCTGTAATCATAAATCAAATATAAAAATTCATTATTCAATGCAGGCATTGTAAAGGTACCCTCATACAAATCAGGACCTCCTGTTACAGGAGTTATCGGAATAGCATTCTGCAATAATAGCTTTATATCTGCAACCGTGTTTAGATATGGTATATTGGTTCTCAAAAACAGCAAGTCGTGTTGCGCTGTATTAAAGTCAAAGTTGTCACCACTAGATGTAATCTTATTACTTCTTACAGTAACGGTTGCTCCGTCTGCAGGGATAATACCTCCCCCCTGAGGGACCGTAGGTGATGGAGTGGTTGGAGGAATAGTCTGCGCAGGTATTCTTAGATATTGAGAGACTATAGGTCCTGTTGATGTCATTCCTGCCAATTGAACCTGATTAGAGTGTAATGGAGAAACATAGGATGTGTCATTCCATCTATACTCATTGTGTATCAATTCACCCGCATCATCATTAGAGTTTACACAAACCTGAATCAGAGCCATACCTAATGCATTGGGACAGCTTATCTTCAAGTCGATAGTAGCTCCACCTATAGCCGTTAAAAGTATAAACGCTTTCTCAACCCCTACCTTGCTTTTGTTAAATGTAAAGCTGCCTGCCCCCAATCCTACAGGACCACTGCTTGTTGCTATACCATCATAGGTAGCCTGAATGGTTGTTGATGCACCAATTATATCGGTGACATTGTAAGTTACAGTTACATCACCAACTGTATCTCCCAAGTCAACACAGAAGATTACAGGCGTAGCCTTTTTGGGATTGTATATTCTTCTGCTTTGACAGTTAATACACTCCTCCTCTACAGGTAATTCAATGGTGTTGCCGCTCAGAACATATTCATTCATATACGGGTCGTAACCTCCAAGCTTCTGAGTGTTGAAGTCCTGTATAAATAAATCTCTGAAGTAACTACGCATACCCAACTCAGATATAACAGTAAGCTGTTCGTTCTGACTATTTGAGCCTGATAGTTGAATTACTGCACCACGCTTGGCATCTGTAAAGAATTTATTAGACCCCCACTTCGCATAGCTCTCAGGGTTGTTGCTGTTGCCATACTCCTCGATACGTGCAATCTGCGTACCCAATACCTCAGGGACAGATGATACTGCACCACCTCCTGTTGAATCAGAAAGTAAGTTCTTTCCTGTAAGTACATAAGATATCTTATCCTCCTGAAGGGTGAGTATGTCTGTCTCTCTACCATCCAACAATGTAATGGGTCCGTATACATCCTCAAGAGCCTTGAAGTTTAGTAAGCCAAGGTTGAACTCATTTAGCTTGTTTACATTGGTCTCATCGTTGTATACGCCACTATACGTTATATCAGCAAATCTTCTAATCTCTCTATAGTCCTCTGCTGAAGTTGTAGTGGTTCGGTTACCAATCTCAAGCGGCTTACCGATTATAGAGTCCTTAATCTTGTAGCTCTCTACACCATTACCAAAAGCATAACAATTAAAAAACTCAGTAAGTATAATCGCAGGTTGCGATGCAGTTTGGTCCTGCTCGTTACCTGTATGGAATCCTGTGGCTGTGTCAATTGGATATGATGCAGAGCTTTCATACCACACATCAGGCAAAGCATCTTGGGGCTGTGTCTCAAAAACTAAAAAGTTGTCAGCTCGAATTACGCTTATTTCCAAATCAACGCATGCTCTCCTTTTTTTACCTAATCCACATGCTCTAGTGCCATTAACTACTAAACTAATAAGACCATACCCCGGGCTTGATGGATTATCGTTTTCTACAAACTGCCAATAGTTTTTACATAGGTCAGTTGGAACGTCAGTTGAGTTCTGACCCAAAGAAGCTAATAGAACAGTTGGCAAAAAAACATTCTCAGGGTCGCAAGCTGTTGGTTCATCTGTTCCGCTTGGTCCATTGTTTAAGACCCCTGCTACGTTATCACCTATCCACCAATCATAAAAAGTGTTATAGTCCTGAGTTGCTGTCAGTGTTAAATCTAAGTCAGGACCAAACCTTTTTTCACAGGAAGAAGAGTTTCCTTTTCTTAAAAAGTTTGCCTTTATAATAATTCGTGAGCCTGCAGGTATGGTATACGTAATGTAGGGTGCCGTTGAAGGAGTGTAAGGTCCGGTTGATGCGGCATTAGGGTTAGGAACCGACCCAATCCTACTAAAGGCTTTTGGAAACTCTCCCGGTCGATTAACGCATTGTGAGTTTTTGCCCGGAGAAACAAAAGGCAAATCACTTGATTCAGTAGCAAAGTTATTCACTCGCATCTTCATATATACTCCCGCGGGTACACTTATAGTATTGCCTAGCTCATCAGTTGGAGGCGGCTGTATAAAGTCCGCTTCTTGTGCCTCTTTTGCCAAAACAGTAGCTGTTGCACAATTAGTAAGTGGACCACTTGTATCTGCTTTCACAATAAGCTCATCACCCACTTCAACCTTTCGTGAATTTTCACCCTCAAGAATAAACCATTTAGCCCCGGCAACTTCATCCTCAAAAAACAAATTAGTGTATATAGTTTCGTAGTTCTCCTTGTCAGGCTTGATGCAAAACTTGTACCTCGTAGCCCATGATGGAGCAATCTGCTGCACAGGGATGGTAACCTTGATTCTATTAGTTAAATCTGAACTTCCACACGAAACGTGCTCAGTATTGTTTTCGCTTACTAGTGCTGTAGTGGAACGATTAAAGTCGTCCATATATATAATACCCACCTCATATCCTCTGTTGCTATGTAAACTTTTTGGATTGCCAAACTCCCTGTATGTAGCGTTAAAGTTAGATATGGTGTAGTACTCAAATGCACTATTTGCTCCATCCTCGTACTTCATAGCAAGAATCTGTAAGGCAATCACATTTGAGCTAGGAGCCGATATAATAGCTACAGGCTGTGGAAGTGAGCCAATACCACTTGATGTTTTGGAATAGGTTCCAAGCGTGGCAGTAGGGGCACAATTCAAAAAATCTGTAAGCGTAACTCCATTGCAAGAATCCGTAACAGCCTTTATGCTTCCTGCAGCATAGATTGAGTATGACTCAGGAAACGAAGTAAAGATGTCTGCACTTAATGATAATTCGTTAAACGGCAAAAATGGATTAGTTGTAACGATAGCTTGTTGATTCGTTACGTTGTTAGTAACTAGGTCTCCTGCATTTATTCCTTGAGCAACAAAGTTAGCTCCTGCATCTACTAGTTTATTTGCACTTACACTTGTGTTGCTTCCCACAGACTTTAACACCAACTCCCCTATCCTTCGTATAAAGTTAGGGTCTTGAGCCAAATCATTTGGACTTGCAAAATCCTGCTGTAAAACATAATCAAAGTCAATAGAAGTTTCAGGTGTAGTGGCTGTATTAAATGGCGCACCTGTTCCTGATGCTGTACTATCATGCTGTATTGTAAACGATATGGATATCTGTGATTGAGCCTTAAGTGTTATGCCTGTAAAGTCTATTTGAGCAATACACGCAGTAGGAATAACAGTACCGTCTACTGTATAGGTTCCCGATGTGATAGTGGTCGTAAGCTCTGTCTCTCCAACATCATCTGAGACCAAAGATGTTTCGTACTCTAGTTTTATGGGATTACCATTCAAATCATTTAGGTCATACTGCTCCACATAGTTTCCGTACATAAGCCTGTTGCCCATTAATGTCTGAGCCTTGGCTAACTTTGGAACGTTGTCGTACAGTCTAAGAATCTCTGAATCGGCTAAAATTGTAAATACTTTGCTATTACTAAAACTGTATGTGTAGTCTGTATTGCTTGCTAATCCAAGCTCTGCCTTGTCAAGCTTCTCGATAACCTTTATGATGCCCGTGTTCATATCCTTGAACAGCAGGTCTACGCCAACCACTAGGTTACTACCACTATTGTATGTTATGTCGCAAACGTTGGTGGAGTTAACCATGCCCTCGTTCAAAAAACTTTGCGTATCAAAGCCAAAAGGTTTTGGTATAAATGATGGGTTGGAGAACTGCGATGTGGCGGAATACTCATTGTCAGCATATCTATATCTGTAAGCAAAAGACACAAACCTTTCTTCCAAATAATTATTATCGCTTGTACTTACTAATGGAGTTATTGTTGGAGAGGTTACAGGTGGCTTCTTAATAACCAAAAACTCTTCTGCTGTAATTTGGTCTATGTTTGTTATTGGTATTTCATAAGACCTGTTTACATTTATAAACCTAGGTGGGTTCAGATTGTCTGTAAAGAACAGCAGGTCATCAACCTTGTTAACGCCTGTTATAAGATGCTTCTCATCAAAGTTTAGTGTGGTGTTCACACCACCTCCATCATCAATGCTTATAACGTGGTATGTCAATACATCGGTATTGGTATTGTATGACATTATAAGGTCAAGCTTGCCTGTAGCACCAATGTTAGGAAAAGCGGGGTCGTGAACAAACCAATACAGTGTCTCGTCCTCTCCCTCTTCAAATGCACCTATACATCTAGCACTGTCAGATAAAGCCTGCCCATTAAAATTAATACTAGTGAGCTTGTCATTTCCTTTTGTGTTCTCTACCGAACCAATCTCTGACTCCTCTGTAGACCCAAGCCTAACGTTCATTGCATCTACATACTCACCATTAGGTAAAAGCCTCTCGTCAAGGCTCTTATTCATTCTACCCTTTATAAAATTTCTTTGCGTATTTGCCATACTACTTTATCCATTTACCTTGTCCTCTCAGGTTCATTAAGAGTCTTCCGGGATGTATATTGCTAATTCTAATCTTTGCGTTTCTTAGAAGTGCACTCTTGCGCTTACGTGCTCGAGCTACGATGTACTCCTGTACGTTTAGCTTGGAGCTCAAGATAGAGTACTCGATGTAAGCGTAGATGTAATCTTCAAAAAGCTTGTTAACGCTAATCAATGAGTTATCTCCACCCTCCATTCCATCAGATACGTACTCAAGTACGCATACCTGATTAGCCATCTGAGAATCAAAGTTTATTACGCCTCCCTTCTTGTTGAGGGAGAAGGTAGGGTTGGCATTTGCTGTTTCGGTGTTGAGTCCATATCGTGCTCCAATAGCGTAATCAAAATACCAATACCCATCACAACAGTATCCCTCAAGACCATTGAAGGGGTTGCCTGCGTTTAGGTATATAGATTTTTTACTGCCTGTGATTCTATCAAAATCTAAGTTTGAATTCTCAGGGCTTAACGCATTACCGTCTTGGTCAAACAGTATGCGACAATCATTGTCCTGTAGGTATGCACTACTCCAATTGGTTTGAATGTTTTCGGTCAACGGGTATAGCATCCCATCTTTGTATACAGATATTCTAACCCAATTAACAAAGTCAGATGGAAGAACATATCGTAGTGTATTACAAACGGTAAGCTCAAGAATCTTAATCTCCTTGAACGCATCGTAGTTTAGTTCCTGAATACCACGCTTCGCGTGAAACAATACCTTGTATCGCTCCTCGTTGTTTACAAGGTTGTGGTTGCCCGAGTACATCAGCATGAAGTTGTTTACTATGTCCTCTAAACTAACGTACTGATAAGACCCCCAATTGGCATTCTCGGGTGCGTTACCATTGTTCTCGTAATATTGATATTGTGATATATAAGGCATTATGTTGTGCTTGTTCTAACAGTTACTTTTTCTTCTTGGTCTTGATACTGTTCGGCAGCCTGAGCAAACTGTACAGCCTGTATCTCTCTGATTGACATTCCCGCGTACTGAAGAATCTTCATCACCAATGTCGGCTCGTCATCCAACGGCAACTCAAAGTCTTGATAGTCAGAGTTCCCTTGGTCAAACGCAGGTTCCCCGCCCGCTAAGGATACATACGTCCACTTGGGGTCCTTAGGATATCTTAAGTACTGACATCTTACCATACCAAAATCATTCACCGTATTAGGAAACAGTGTAAGAATGTTTTCGTTTTGAATGTATGCAGGAAACATACTCGAAGGCGTGGTAAGTAAAGAGCGATTAAGAAGAATTATTTTATCATTTAAAACTTTCTCCGCTTCATTCACACCATTCTGTCCATCATAGACAACATACGTTTCTCCACCAAGTGCATTAAATATAGTTTCACTTATTGTTAGTGTGTCTGATGATACACCTAAAACTGTAGCACCTACATTCGTTGTGGTGTTTACCACCACATCATTTAACTCAACACCCAACGCTGCAAAGTCTACCGTGTTATCTGTCAATTGAAATGCAGCAGATGCAGAAGACGTGCCTGCAGCTAACTGAGTAGTGTAAACAAAAACATTATTAATAAAGAAGTAGTCGAATCCCGTAGTGGCTTCACTAGGCATAAAAAAACTAGTTCCTGCTACATGACTCAGGAAATCAAATCGAGAGAACGTATTGAGAACCTCCTCGTACCCCTTTCTAATATCCGCCAATGCCGTGCCCGAACGACGAGCATTCTCCGCGTTAACCTGATAGTTATACTGATACTGATAGTCCTCAAAGATATCAAGTTGCGCCTGCTTGGCGAACAAGTTAAAATCGGCAGGTGAGATATATCCGTAGTTATTCTTGTTCAGCACCGATAGCACTGTATTTCTAACCGAGTTTATCATCTGCTAAAATATTTACCTAAAGATACAAAATAAAAAAAGGGGTCGCTTTGACCCCTAATTAAGTTGTTGGTAGCAACAATTAAGAAACTGCAACTGCTGCTGAACCTCTCTGTATAGCCACAAACTCTTCTGAGCCTGCAGGAATAACAAATCGTGCCATTACATTGGTAGCACTAGATTGCAAGTGTGTTTCTATCTGATTGATAAGAGCATTAAGGAAAAGACTTACCTTAGTTTCGTCAGGCGCGTTACCCTCAAACACAATAGTCATCAATGCTCCGCCTGTATATTGAATCTCAATGCCATTGTATACCAACCCCACAGCAGGTGGTCCTGCAGCGAAATCTCTAAGTCCTCCAACTTGCTGTATAGACACAATATCAGAGCATCTAATAATGTTATCTGTTCGCTTGTCCTTATCATATATATTAACTGACTTCCCCGCAGGTATTGCAAAAAGAGCGTTTAATGTTGCATTCTCTCTATCAGGAATTGCCGTTACCTTATCGAGGGAATATGCAGGTCCATTAGAAGCTGCTGTTGATACTAATATAAAGTCCCCTACGCTGACATTTGATACTAAATTGTAATTGCCATCGGTTGTAAGTGTATTAGCCGCTGAAGGGGTTATAGATGCGACACCTGCCTGAGCGACAGATAGTGAGTTTATACGTAAATATTTTTCCATAGCGCAAATATAAGCAAATAAAAAAAGGGGTCGCTAAGACCCCTTTAGTTAATAATTGACAGTAACGTCTTATGATACTCCCGTTACGGCAGTGCTTAAAGTTACAGGTATGCTTGCCTCAGTATATCCCTGAGACCAAACAGATGCAATAGCATCATTTACTTTAGCTAAATCTGCAGCAGTAGCATTTCCTGTTTGCTGAACAACAACTTGCTTGTCGTGGTAGCTTAGTTTCAAATCATTTGAAACTATCTCTGCAAAAATTACATCAGCACTTACAATGAACTTAGGGGAACTTTCGTTAAAAACAATAAACTTTTCCATGGTAAAAATATTAATGGTTGTTAAAATGTGAATGTTACAGTCGTGTCTGCACTTCCATTACTTAATTCAGAAACTTGCGAAACAACAGATGTCCACTTGCTTTCACTTGATTCAATAATAGCATTAGTTATGCTATCAACATCAGCCTGAGTATAGTTTCCTGTGTTAGCAGCCAAACTTAAATTAGACCCCGATGTGTAATATATAATTATCTCATCTGCACCTGAAGATATATTGTCTCGAACACAAGCAACTCCTGTGGCACAGATTTGAACATCTACTCCTCCTAATGGGATTGATAAAAACTTCTTCATATAAAAAATTATGAGTTAAAAAATACAGTACAAATATAATGTAATTAATCTAACTGCTTTTCTAGGAACTGCAACACCTCAACGCCATCGTCGGTCTTGAACCAATCAGATAAATACTCGATTGGGTCTACACCAAATGGGATGGTTGTCATACGCTTCTTGTTACCCTTTAGGTTAAAGTGTACATCGCGCCCTTGATTTCGTAGACCTAATAATCTATCATCGAAAAACTTCTGAATAGTAGACTGAAGCTTTAGTGATGGGTCTGAAACAGTTCGCATAAATGCCTGTGGGTTTCTCTTTGCAAATACCAATACATCACGACGAAGCTCGTCTGTAGATATAGTACTTA
>Ga0213865_10002340_pt1 | contig 11949 bp, 7 predicted proteins | sample PICome_6_FD_160100 | JGI IMG/M metagenome (GOLD analysis project Ga0213865, IMG submission 160100) | Coastal seawater microbial communities near Pivers Island, North Carolina, United States - PICO282 | ecosystem: Environmental > Aquatic > Marine > Coastal | place: USA: North Carolina | collected...
GAGGAGAGATTGGTCTGGCGCTCCTCGAGACGCCGCAACAGCTGCTCTAAATGCTGTATCCGCGACTGCTGAACCTCTGCCTGTTGCCGCGGATCAGCGGCCTGTTGGGTAAATTCATCCCAAGTTTTCTGCCAGCTCTGCATCGCCGCTTCCGCCGACTGCAGCAGTGCCGAAGAAGCGCTCTCCGCTTCACTGGCAGTCTCTAACAGTGGCTGTAGCTCGCTGTACTCAGCCTCCCAGCCCGCCAGTTTGGCCCTGTCGCTGACCAAGTGCTGTTCCGCTTCACTGAAGTTGTGCTCAGTCTGCCGCAGATCCTCAGATAACTCCTGAGCACGCTGTTGTGCATGTTCAATGGCCTGCTCAATGCGCGTCACTTCACCGCCAATTTTGTAATAGTTGGCTTGAATTTCATTAAATAGATCGGTGGATTGCGTAAATTTATCCCGCAGCTTTTCCAGCTCGGTATCACAGGCGCTGCGCTGGGCAATCAATTTTTCCTGCTCAATTTCCAACTTGCCAATAATCTGCTTCTGTTCCCCCGCTGACTGATCGTACTGGCGCCAGCGCAGTCCCAGCAGTTCGGCAGTCAACTGACGCTCCTGCTGCTTGTATTCAGCGTACTTCTCTGCGGCCTTAGCCTGACGCTCCAGGCGCGCCAACTGGCGACCCAATTCATCGCGAATATCGGTCAGTCGCTCCAAGTTTTCCGTGGTTCTCTGAATCCGCGACTCGGTATCACGGCGTCGCTCTTTATATTTAGAGATACCAGCCGCCTCTTCGATATACACCCGCAACTCTTCCGGCTTGGACTCGATCAGCCGCGAGATCATGCCCTGCTCAATAATCGCATAGCTTCGCGGCCCCAGACCCGTACCGAGGAAGATATCGGTGATGTCACGGCGGCGACACTTGTTGCCATTTAGATAATAGTTGGACTGACCATCGCGGGTAACCTTGCGCCGGATAGCGATCTCGTTGTAGGAGGCATACTCACCGACAATACGCCCCTCAGAATTATCGAACACCAGCTCAATTGACGCCTGACCGACCGGCTTGCGAGCGCCAGAGCCGTTAAAAATCACATCCGACATCGACTCGCCACGCAGATTTTTTGCCGAGCTCTCGCCCATTACCCAGCGGACCGCATCGATAATATTTGACTTGCCGCATCCATTGGGACCGACCACGGCACAGAGATTACTGGGGAACTGAACATTGGTAGGGTCAACAAAGGATTTGAACCCAGCCAGTTTGATTGATTTAAGCCGCATTATAGGTCGTTCTTATTTGAGCTGATTAATTCACAATAGAGTTAACTTAGGTAACCATACCTAATTCTACACAGTATACCTAGCTCACAAAACTATTAATCTATTTTTTGCTGCGAGGGCGCGCAATTGTGTTCTGAGAAAGTCAGAATTTCGGGCTTAGTCTTGATGGGAATTTGAATGCACTACATAAGATGACTGAGGTTACAATCTAGCTAGCTATAACAGCTGAAGAACAGCCCAGCGCTGAAAATTGCTTAAAACGTTCGAAGGCCAACCCCGCGCCCTGCAGGCGCGGGATTGTCCATTGATACGAGAATTTGAGCTAACCCTAGTAGGGCATTAACTTCAAAAACCCAAACTTGCCGTTATCCACAGCGACAATTAGACCACCGTCACTAGTATAGGCTATAGCTTCTCCGGCCCAATCCTCACCCCCATAGCCGATAAAAGTGTTCTCCCACAACAAGGTACCATCGGGAGAGTAGCGTAAAATATAGACTTCCCATTGATCGGAACAACCATTCTCGTTGCAAGCACTGTAATTCCAGTACTCATCACCGGTACCAGCGACAACATATACATCGCCATTTGCACCAATTGTTAAGTCCCACACCTCATCATGGATATATCTGGGATCAAACCCTCGGGGGTTACCTCGACGCTTTTCCCACAACGTATCGCCAGACTGATTAAGTTTCACTGTGTAGGTATCCCAATTCTGCACCCCGGAGAGCGAGTGACCCGCTAGATAAATAGAGCCATCGGCCGCCACGTCCATAGCAAAGTTATGATCCGGTTGATCACCGCCAACCACGCGATACCAGCTCAGATCAAAGCTATTGCTGTACTTCAGGACACCGTAGTCTTCTGCTCCCGCAGTCAGCCCAGAGATGATATAAGAATTATTAAAGATCTTGATTCGGTACGGGTGGGCGAGATACTGGTTGACATCCTGCTGAGATAATTTGTTGCCCGACTGGTCAAAAAACACCACCAAGCCCTGCCCTCCTGTGAAGAAGGTGTTGTTGGGATCATCGGCGGAATGGTAGCCAACACCGACAAAACCACTGGCAGTCTGGATCAAAGATTCAAGGGCATCACTTCCCCCCAGGTCGTACTTTTTCTCAATCAGAGTATCTCCAGAAACCTTGTCCAACTTGATCAGGACACTGTCTTGACCCTGAGAGCCCACCACCCAGTAACCATCGCTCGTTTCGAGAACAGAGTTGCCCAAGTTATGTCCGGTACTGCCAAATTCCTTTTGCCATAGCAATGCACCGTTCTGATCAACCTTTACAACAAAAATTCTCGCTGAGTTCGGCAACATGCCTGTCTCTCCAACTTGGACAAAACCGCCATCTGCCACCTGAGTAATGTAATGGCCATGGGATTCTGCCTGAGAGCCGCCGTAATCCCAGAACCATTCCCTGTACATCGAAACCGAATTCCCATTAGAACCAATATCCGGGGCTGTAACTATATTGGAGTGATCGCTGCAAGAATCCTCCAACCAGAATGCCCAAGACAACCACCAAGGCTTGCTCTTACAGGCGAGGATTTTCAGTTGCAATTCGTTCATATTCCAACCTTTGTCCGCGTAGTTGTAAGAAGCCGTTGTCCCGGAGGTAGATCCCAGTTCCCGCCAAACGCTCCCCATATAGCCCTCGACAATATAGTATTCGGCATCATCAGCCGCGCTCCATGTGAGCGTAATACTGGTTTGCGACTGGTCGGCAGTAACTGTCAAAGTCGGGGGTTCAGGGGGCGGTGGACTCAGCGCCAGCACGGCAGTGGCATTCGCTAGAGCCCACAGTATGCAGACGCTTATCAAGATATTAAACGCTGATTTACATTGGTTAGACTTTACTATCCCTGTACTACAAATTTTCATCCGATTTACCTCTTAATGTTTATGCACTTTGTATAGTTTGCATAGATTGAACCGATTAAAATGTGTTCTCGATTGAACTAAACATTAGCACAGCATAGTGGAGGTCATAGCGCCGATTTTAAAAACTATTTGGTCTCAGATAATTATCTTGGGGCTTGTTAAATGGGCAGGTAAAAGACACTCAAGGGATTTTGAGGTAGGTGGAAAAAGGCTTTGTGTGCAGTTGGCTTAGACATTCAAACTATATACTTTGTAAAAGATAGCAATTTTCATTTGATACACTTTGAGCTATAACTCTTCGACGAATGCTATACAGTTTTTTCGGATCGAATACTGATAAACAGAAGAACATTTCGATAATTGACTTTTCTTGATCATGATCTGAAACTTCTTGTTGATGCTATGTTATAAATTATGCAAAATAAAGACGTTGCAAAGGGCATTTTTTATCGGGAGAAAACTAACTTGGATATCCCGTCTATGCAACCATAAATAAATAGACCATGGACGGAGTTTATTATGAAAGGATTCAATCCCCTATTCTTCCTATGTATTTTAACTTTTGTTACTGCCTGTGGCGGTGGAAGCTCCAACAACACCTCGGCAGACAACAATGCAAAAGAAAATCCTGTTGAACAGAAACAAAATACCCCACCTGTTGCAAATGCAGGACAGGATAAAACTCAAACAGAATCTCTCCCGGTAACCTTGTCAGGCAATGCGTCCACTGATACTGACGGCACAATTTCCGCCTACGCATGGAGGCAAATTAGTGGCACACAGGTCAGTTTATCGGATAGCGATAAAGCTGTGGCCACCTTTACTGCACCTCTTGCAGACACCGAATTAACCCTTGAATTTGAGTTGCAGGTAACCGACAACTTGGGTGCTTCATCAACAGATAAAGTGTTGGTTACTGTTATTCCCAACTCACCGCCGCCAGAGGTTACTATTGAATTCCCTCCATCTGGCAGTCGATTTTTTGGAGATTATATTACTGTTTCGGGTACTGCTTCCAAACAGGGTGGCATTGATGGGACTTCAGTGAACGTCAATGTTGGCAATTCTAATGTGAGCGCGCAAGTTGATGCAGATGGTAACTGGCGTGCACAGAATGTTCCCCTACCTGAAAATCTTTCAAATGTTGTAATTCTTGCAACAGCCACGGATAGGGTTGGTCAAACAGGCGAAGCGGAGACAAAATTTGAAAATATTCCAACATTAATTCGAGCACGATTTAGCCTCAACCCACAACTGCCTAATATGCTTTATGCGATCGAAGATACAGGGTTTAGTCATGACAGGATTATAGCTATCAATCTTGAAACAATGGAGCGTCAGTTACTATTACAATCTGATTCTCCATGGGGCGGTAACGGAGCAAACTTTGGTCAACTGCTATCGGCGGATTTTGATTCGCCAAACAATCAAATTGTGCTTGCTGATTGGCATCAACGTATCCATACCTTTAATCTTTCGGAAAACCAACTTACCACATTTGAGCTTGCAGAAGAGGACCTTGGAGAAAGTTCAAAGCCCTATGACATAGTAGTTGATAGTGAAAACAATAGAGCATTTTTTGTAGACCGTTACGACCCAGCCTTGGTTTCTGTCAGTCTTACCAATGGCCGCAGTACAATTATTTCAAATAATTCGGGAACTGGTACTGGTGTATTATTCAGTGAACCGCAAAATGTGGCGTTAGAAACAGTTAGAAACAGAGCACTGGTCTACGATGATATCTTGGACGCGGTCCTTGCAGTAGATCTGTCAACAGGCAATAGAAGTGTTATAGCTAGCAATACGGTTGGAACTGGCAATCCGTTAAACGCGATCAGATCATTGAAGTTTGATTCGGGCAAACTGATTGCGCTTAGTTGGCCATCCGTAATACTCGAGATCAACTTGGAAAATGGTAATCGCACTGTAATATCTGATGGATATGGAGAATCAGAACAATTTTATTACGCTCCACAGTTATTAGCCGATACAGCCAACAACAGATACTTGATTAATGGTTTCTCTGATAATTTTGGTGCCAACGATAGTGACGCTGTTGCTGCCGTTGACAAAGATACAAAAGAACGAAGCATTCTTTTTAAAGAAACCGTGTCTTCGGGGCCAGAGATGGATGGACTAGCCGTCATGGCTATCGATCCTTCGACAGGTATTGGTTATATATGGGACAGAACTAGTCGGAGCATATATGAAGTTAATTTGTCCACTGGGGAACGTAAACTCTTTCCAATGGATGATAGTAGTCTTCTAAATCCGTCAGATATGAAGTTAGATAGATCCAATAATCGACTGTTAATTGCAGAGCCAAATCATAAGGCAATTATTGGCATTGATTTAACTACTAGATCTATGTACTTGATCTCTGGCAATTCTGGTGAAAGCACTCCTAAGTATGACTCTCCAGTATTTCTGGCTCACAGTGAACAAACAGGCAAACTTTATGTAGCAGATTTGGGTTTGAAAGCTATTTTTGACGTAAATCTCAACACTGGCACTCGATCAATTATTTCGAGTTCAGACAAAGGTGCAGGTCCTGAGTTTAAATCTTTGACCGCAATGGCAATTGATGATGACGGGTCAACGATTTATCTAGCTGATGAAGGAAAAGGTAGTACAGTCGAGCATGCTCTTATCGCTATCGATACTAGTACCGGGGATAGAGAAGTAGTCTCAAGTTACCGCATAGGTAGTGGGTCTTACCTAAATGGGACTAACGGTATTCATGTATTATCAAACACTAATCAAGCGCTAATTGTAGATAATCTAGTTATAAAGTTGGTTGACTTGTCTACAGGAGATAGAACGATTTTGGCAAGCAACACGGTGGGGAACGGAGAGCAGCTTCTAAACATGCGTGAAATAGCGGCGGGGGCAAACGAGAATATTATGTATGCTCTGAGTAGCAACTATGAGGCTATTTTTGCAATTGATCGGTCTAGTGGCGACAGAGTGATTATTAGCAAATAAGCAATGGAAAAATTTACCTAACATTCATGTTATCGCCAATCGAGAAATTTAAATATGGGGTAAAAAATGTCTAGCATCCATTTCTAAGGCCACTTGAAAAGCAAAATCACAGGTTCAGATAAGAATATTTAGCTGCTGCCTAGACACAATACAACCTTTCATTAGGCAAATCCTGTGGGCATAGCCGGGACAGATAGCCTGTACTTTAGAAGCTTTATTGTGTGACTCTTAGCACTATTTTCAAGCTGAAAATCCAACTGAGGGGGGCTAAGCCACTCTAGAAAAAAGTCGCACAATGGTCATATTAACGGGTTCTGAAACATAAATTACGGTTCAAAGTGGCACGCAACCTACAGAGGTTAGCAAGACAATAGCTTGAATCTAGGACTTATTACTGGAGTTATGAGTTAGTTAAATAGGCTTATCATCTGATATTTTCCCTGTTTCTAAGTCATTATCCTTTTCATTGGGCTCGATATTCTCTGAAATTCTTCTGATGTGTTGATCGATATCGAAATAACTGTCCTGAATATAGACACCCTCTTCCTTGATAAACTCTAAAATATCTAGCGAAACCTGATAATCAGGCAATACGCGTATCAAGAGCTTAATAATTCCATCAATGCTTTGCCTCAAATTATCGTCATTGCAGAATAGAAAAATAGCTCTAAATTCGGTCAACGCCTCAAAAACCCTAGGATCATTAATTCGCATTAGACTGGTTAGTGTTTCTAATAATTGCTGTTGCCTAAAAAATAAGTATGAGTATATATCTTGAACCATGGGCACATAGGCTGGCATTCTCAGAATAAACTCATGTTTGTAGGGCTGAGTAATTTTCTTAAATTGGCTATTTATAAATTGAGCCTTTTCCTGATAGCTACTAAAGGTAGTTACCCTAGCCTGCATCCACATAATATATTGCATAGGATCGCTTCCGGGCACTGGATCTTTCAGTTGCTCTTTAAGAAAGTCGCTGTCTCCTGATACATCTAGCCCGTCAGCTGATTGCGCTAAAAATCCCAACATACTCTGAGTCCTTTTTCTGAGTTCTTCGTTGGTTATGTGTTGCTGAATTTCTTCCGATAAGGACCCAGAGTAAGGATCTTTGCCTGCAATAATGGCTGTATTCGTATAACTATCTAAAATTGCTATTTTTTGTTCAGCATTCAAATCATCGACATACTGGTGGTAGAGACTCTCTATTTCTTCTGAAGACAGCAGAGAACTCTCTCTGCCAATTACATCATCTCTGATTTCGGGATTCTGTATCATCTTAGATACTAGCTCTTTGATTTCCTCATGTTGTTCAGAGGTAACTTCAACCATTTCTCCATTTTGATTCGTGGCGTAGTACATATCGAAGAATAAAAGTAGTAATTCGTCCCTCAGATCAGGGTCACTTTCTCCTACAATAAGCTGGTAAAACTCTCTGTGGTAACCAATTAGAATGATATTGTGATCTTCGACGAATTCTCTTAATGCCTCCCATCTATCTTCAGTAGACTGGCTGTTCATTCTTGCAAAGAAGTCCACCATAAACTCTTCTGAATTCAGGTTTTTACTTACATCTGTAGGACTAGGCTGAGTATCCAATTTTCTCCCAATGTCTATTAATGAATAATCACTTCCAACTTGGTCGTGAACGGACGCAACCTCAACCATGCTTTTATGCTCAGATCCTACCTTCTTGAATTGAAGATATATCAACATTAATACGGCGGCTACCACTAGAAGTACTGGTTTTTTATTTCTCATTAACACTCCTTAAATTATGAAAAGCAGCACTGACAAATATCATCGGTGCTGCTATCCACTGCTAGCGTTGGCTAGGCATACGGTTGTATATGTATGATGGAGTCAAGAACCCTGAACTTATTATTACCCCACCAGTCAAATAGATACTATTGACAAATGAATCACAACGATAAAAACCTGGATTAGGTACTCTTCTCACGACTTTACCTGTTCTTCGATCCTTGTAAATTATACCTCTCGAGTGCATGGCCTTTGAAAATCTAGTGTATTTTGCCCCTATCTCAAACATCAATTTAGCATTGGGCAAAATGTAGTCATGCAATCTCCAACTGTGCTTACTGAAATCAAAACCTCTCCAATATCTGCCCCCCCAGTAGCTCGAGGTTTGAATGCTTGATAGAGGATTGCTGAATAGACCGCTTTTACGATATCCCCAACTAGAAGTGCGTTTACTACTTAACATTTCATATATCCTGCCACCATATTGCTCCATACCAATATGACCAAGAGAAGCTCCTATGCGCGTGTCCAAATCCCGAGCATGAACATCACCTGGTGCTGAGTAAATATTACTAGAGGTTAACAACAAAACACCTGTAACAAACATCAAAAAATTTCCTTTTAAATTAATTTTCATTACCTTTCTCCAAAGTTTAAATTGATAAATTTGGAAGTCTGACAAGCTGTTGTTCTAGCCAAACATCCAACTACTTTAGATCGCAGATGATTGTTATCTGCGCTCCGAAGTTCATGATGTGCATACAGATAAATGAGCAACTATTACAGGAGACCGAGGCGGGTATTGGAAGTGCTAGTTGTATCACAGCCATTGGCCTGGGCAGTAATGCAAATAGCGAAAGTGAGGAGCTTCGAAAGCAATTGATACTTTCGAGAGGTTTTGAGAGTAAGTGGCGCCATAATGCGCCGAAAATCCCAGCTAGAATTCCCTGCCGGCTTGCTTCCATTGCTTTAATCCATTTTCCAATTCGAGCTGACTGATAACTGCGCGGTCACTACAAATAGAAGATTGACCTAATACCTAAGAGTGCTATTACTCGTGTTTTATTATCAAAGACATTAACTAATGTATGTCCTTTAACTAACTATAAGAATAGAGCAGTAATTTGTTTTTACAAAAAAATATCGACAAAGGATATACGTTGGAAGGGAGGCCAATAATTAAAGCAGTTAGCTTTATTAGTATGAGCTCAGTTACGGTCGCTGCTGGGCAATTTTAAGGGCTATTATTGGCAGCTCTTTTGTCGCTTGTTTTAACAGCAGCTTATCCAACTGAACAGCATCGGAGCTAGCCTCCCAATCACCAGACTGAGGGGTGGCGGAGCCACTCTGGGAGAGTCGTGTAATGGCTTTAAATTCCTCCACACTGGAGAGGTTGTGCCCCACCATCACTGCATCGGCATCGCTAAGGCTAATCTTTATGGGTAGGTCCCCTGCCCTAAGTTTGCGCGCCGCTAGCGGCATTGGAGAGCCCGAGGTGGCAACTAGGGCGACAAATACGCTCTGCTCGGGGTCGTAGTTAATGCTGGGGTCAATGCTGATCCGCAGTTCAACGGTTGGCGCTGAAATACCGCCCTCAACTTCTGATTGAGATTGCTGTAATTTGCTTTGGGCACTGGCAATACCGGCCTGCAGTGCGTTGGCGGTCACTGTATTGGGTTCCACCTGTTGAATGGCTGCCTGCCAGTAGGTTAGAGCCAGTTGCCAGTGGCTATTTTCAAAGGCTTGAATGCCCTTTAGACCCAGAATGGTAGGGTTGGAGGAGTCGCTGGCAAAGGCGCGGTCGATGGCCTGAGTTACCTGCGGGGTAAACTGGTTCTGGGCCAATATAAATTGGGTCTCAGCGTACTGAGCCAACAGGTAACCGTCGTTGGGCACGATTTCCAAGGCTTGACGGTAGTGGTCACTGGCGCCCTGTAGATCGCCTCGAGCCATGGCCTTGGTGGCTAGTAATGCGCGGTAGTAAATATTCTCTGGGCGCTGTTGGATGCGCTTTTCAAGCGCCTGCTGCAGTTGCTCTGAAAGCTCTGCCTTAATTGGATCATCTGCGGCTATTTGGCTATTGAGGTCAATTAGCTCAACAATCTGCTGGTCGGCAGATGCACCCAGGTGATTATAAAGGCCGATGGTCAATACCGTTGTGAGCAACAACAGCATCGGCAGTAGCCAAAACCCCGTATTGGCGGTGGGCTGACTCTGCTCTGTGCCATTTTGATTTGGGCTTTGATTTGGGCTGTGATCTGAGCTATTAGAAAGCAGTAGCTGCTGGGCCTCTGACATCAGCTGCCGGTGTTGCTCTGAATTTATCTCTCCGCTCTCCAGTTGCTTGTTTAACTGGACTTCCGTATCGCGAAAAACCGCTAGGTTGGTATCGGGCATCTGCCCCAGCTGTGTTGAACTGGGATTATAGGCCCTGTTGCCGCGACCGATAAACGGATAGATCACAAACAGGGATGCCAGCCCTAGCAATAGCAGCATAATCAGCCAGATACTCATGGTTGGTCGGACTCGCGGTTGAGTAGTTGCTGTAGACGCTGTTGCTGTTGGGCGCTGAGCTCCGTGGTTGCAGTGTCGCCATTAATTGCATTGCGCCCTGGACTGCGGTCTGAACGGAACTGGCGCCAAATAATTGCTATACCGATTAGCAATAGCAGTCCCGGTGCCAGCCATAGCAGCCAGGTTCTGGGGTTGACATCGGGTCGATAGAGAACAAATTCCGAGTAACGGGCAACAAAATGGTCTTTGATTTGGCGGTCGGATAGCCCCTGTTCGAGCATTTGATGAACCTGTACCTTCATATCTGTGGATATAGGTGCGTTGGAATCGGCGAGGTTTTGGTTCTGGCACTTGGGGCAGCGCAATTCATAAATTAGGTTGTGGTAGCGATCCCGCAGTGCCGGTTGGGAGAAGGTTACCAACTCGTCACTGGCCAGCAATATCGAGTGGCGGTCAATCGCGTGACTAGGCAACAGGCAAATTAACAAAGCCAGACTGAGAACTCGAATCATTGATCTGAGACCTTTTCACGAACAAAGATATTGCTATCGGCGGCGGTTAGTTGCCGATAGAGATCACTAAACTCTTGATCCCAGATCCGCTGGTCCACCACTCCAACTCGGCGGTGGCGAATTATGCCCTGTGCATCCACCAGATAGGTCTCTGGTGCGCCGTAGACACCCAGATCAAAACCCAGGCTACCCTGCTGGTCAACAATGTTAAACCAGTAGGGGTTGCCACGCTCCTCCAGCCATTGCAACGCCTGTCCTCGCTGATCCTTGTAGTTGAGGCCGACAATCTTGACCCCCTGCTCAGCCAGATTATTTAACATTGGGTGCTCGATACGGCAGGCAAAGCACCAGGTGGCCCAGACATTGACCAATACCACTTGGCCGGCAAAGTCCTCTGTGGCGAGTAGCCGCTGAGGATCCTGTAGCTGGGGGAGAATAAACTCCGGAAAAGACTCACCAATCAGAGCAGAGGGCAGCTCGGTGGGATCTCGGTCTAGGCCCTTGAGCAACAGCACAGTCAGGGCAATAAACAGTGCCAGAGGCACAAATAGCGCCAACCTTATGGTGCTTTGGGTCATGCTGAAACGACCTCAGAAGTTGGCGACACTGCTTGGGTTTTTGTTCGGGAGCGGCGGTAGCGGCGATCTCCGGCGGCCAACAGCCCGCCGAGAGCTAGCAGCAACCCTCCCAACCAGATGCAGCGCACAAAGGGTTTGACTTGAAGGCTGACTGCCCAAGCACCGCCCGGTAGTGGCTCGCCGAGGGAGACATAGATATCTCTGGTGAGTGAAGCATCTATAGCCGCTTCGGTCATCACCTGACCCCCGGCATTGTAGGTGCGTTTCTCCGGGAATAGCACGGTGACCAGTTGATTTTGACGGTAGACCTGAACCTCGCCGCGATAGGCCAGATAGTTGGGCCCAGGATGCTGATTTATATCGACCAGCGCAAAGCGATAGGCGGCAACTTGAGCACTGTCTCCAGGAACCATTCGCAACTCTTTAGACTGATCATACAC
>Ga0213865_10002344_pt1 | contig 11929 bp, 17 predicted proteins | sample PICome_6_FD_160100 | JGI IMG/M metagenome (GOLD analysis project Ga0213865, IMG submission 160100) | Coastal seawater microbial communities near Pivers Island, North Carolina, United States - PICO282 | ecosystem: Environmental > Aquatic > Marine > Coastal | place: USA: North Carolina...
GAGGTTATATCCCTATCACCAGACAGTTTGGTTATACTGAGGAACCACCCAGCACTGAGTTACAGAAAGAACTTAATCGTCTTGGCCTAGAGGAATATAAACTCTACGGTAATACAAAGACTAAGAACGCTACTCTTGATTACACAGTAAGAAAACTTCTTGCTACTGGTATGGCTGGTGTACCTTCTATGGCTGAAGAGTTCAAAGCTTGGAAGTCTAGCTGGAAACTAAACAACAGATCAGAGTATGCTGGCAGAACCTACGACGAGTTGGGTGACGATACAGAACTAAAGACACAAGCCCTTGAGGACTTCATTAACCACCGTATTAAAAATGCGCAAGACCTTATGACTGATGCATTTAATACAATGCTTGAGACTGAGGGTGGTAGAAGACGGGCTGCTGGTTACCTACGAAATATGTACGTTCTTGAAGAGAGAAAGCTAGAGGCAAGCAAAGGTAGAAACTTTGATGATCTAGTCTCTATCATGACAAGAGGTGAACCTGTCGAGTACAAGACTGCTAGAGAATACCTTGAGGACTCCTCAAGTATTGAAGAAGAACTAGCAAGAAGACAGAAGATCCTTGAGTATGCCAGTGAGAACTATGACTTCTCAGAGGGTATCTACCCAGAGCAGTTCCTAGGTGCTGGTCAAACATACGAATAAAAATAACCCCCAGTAATTAGCTGGGGGTTTAGTTTGTGGGAGAACTACTTTTTATTATTGGCCTTAAGCATCCTGTCTCGATACTTATAGGCTTCATCTACGATCTCGTCAGACCGTAGGAACTTGCCAGACGCTATCAAACCAGACAGTGCGCATCCAGCAAAGTAATCCCCAAGCTGGATATTTCCAGGGGGAATCACTTCTCTTTCCTTTTGTAGAAACTCTTGGGCTTCCTGCTCAAGGGTTTTCTTTTTAGGTGGCCTACCTCTTGGCCTCTTTGTATCACTTACGCTCATAGATCTCAATTAACTTGTTTAAATACCAACGTGCTTTCTTAAGGTCTTCTATTTTATTTTTGTACCTATAACGCCACACATACTTTAAGATGTTTCCTTGTAGATATCCTTCACTTAAGTCATTGGTAGCAGCCATGATAGCATCTATAGCTTCAATACCACCAGTGTTGTAATGCACGGGTTTATCTACTGGATCATACTTCTTGTTTTGCATTTCACTCCTACCAATCATTTCTATCAGGTTACCTGTACACTCGTGGCAATGGCCTTTGTCGTCTAGGTAACACCCACACTTAACACATACCTCATTCATTACACACCTTCTTTCATGAAGACCTTTACCCATTGAGCACAGATATCAGAACGAATAATATCTTCTACGCCAAACTCAATGACTGGTACAGGAAGCATATGTTTCTTAGCTAGATGTATAACCTTAGATAAACCATCAGCTTCCTTCAGGTCTGATTGTTGAACATCACCGTTGAGCACAATTGTACTCCCTTCACCCACCCTAGTCAATAACATTTTTAACTCGTGGGTTGTAATGTTCTGGGCTTCATCAACTATAATGAAAGCATTGTCAAAGCTTCTGCCTCGCATCAGAGCTAGAGGTGCCATCTCGATGTTATCATTCTTGATGCCAGTCTCTACTGCACCTTTGCCTAAGTGTTTCTGTAGGACATCAAGAACAGGTAAGGCCCAAGGGTAAGTCTTCTCTTCAAGAGTCCCCGGTAAGAAACCTATGTCTTTACCAACAGCAATGTGTGGTCTGGTGATTACAATCTTGTCTATCTCTTTCAAGGTATAAAGATCTGAAGCATAGGTAGCAGCCACGTAAGTCTTACCAGTACCTGCTGGACCTAGAATAAAGACTTGGCTATACTCTTTCATAGCATCTATAAGAAGCTTCTGGTTATCTGTCTTAGGGACTAGTCCAGATGTCTGCTTCTTGTCAGAGTTTTTATAGTTAGTCTTACGTCTAGTTCTTCTTGGCTTATCCGGGAAGTCATCCATTCGTAAGCAGTTCCTTTAGATCTGTATAACCACCAATATAATTACCCTCGTTGTCAAAGATCTGAGGGACTGTCGTGATGCTAGACCTCTTCAATAAATACAGCAGCCACTTACTACTCTTAGACTGGATGTTGTACTCTACGTACTGAATGTTCTTCGCCTTTAGTAGAGCCTTTGCACTATCACAGAAGTTACATTGGCTAGTGGTTAGCATCACGTACATCTCTTCTCCATTTTAACTCATGTACTAATTTCTTTTGTTCGTACTCAGACATAATAATCCAGTCACGAATCTCATCTACTGTTCGTTGGCACCCTATGCAGTAGCCATCTTCTATCCGACAGACTAATACACAGGGTGACTCAACAGAACCTACTTGTTTCCTACGGTTCCTACTCACACTGACGTAGACCAGTTGCAGGATCGAAGTAGCAAGCACCACCTTCTTCTACGAAGTCCTGAGTTTCCTCTACTACAGGCTCCTCTGCTACATCCTCAGAGTTAGATGCGTTAAGGATACCGTAGCGTTTACCCGCAGCCCTGAACGTTGTACAGCCTGAGGCACCACCATCATAGGCATCCATATAGACTTGCTTAAACTCTTCCCATGTTACATCATCACCTGTGTTACAAGTCTTAGAACAAGCTGAGTCCACAAAGCGTGATGCCACATTCAGAACTTTGACGTGGTCAAACACTGATAGCTCATCAGCAGTCTTACCCTTCACACCAAACACACGGTAGCCATAGTCTTCTACTCGCTCAACCTTTGGTCCGTCGAAGGTTTGGATAGTTCTATCGTAGTAATGACTGAAGACTGGCTCGATTCCTGAGGATACGTTATCGGCTGACAAGCTGATAGTTCCTGTTGGCGCAACTGATAGAAGGTGACTGTTACGAATGCCATGCTTGCGAATGAGATCACGAATATCATCAGGCAGAGACTTAGCAAAGTCAGAGTCAAGATACTCTTCAGAATAGAGAGGAAACTTACCTTTCTCCAAAGCAAGAGAAACACTTGTAGTATATGCGACATCCCTAATAACTCCCATAATCTCTTCAAGAGTTCTTAAGAAACGTTCACTACCATATTCAAAACCTAGTGCCTCGATAGCATTTGCTACACCAGTGACACCAAGACCCATACGTCTTTTACTCTTAGCTTCTTCCTCTTGTTCTTTCAGTGGATAAGTTGCTCTATCTACGACATTATCCATAGCTCTTACGACATGAGGAATATCATTACGTAGTTGGTTCGTATTGAAAGTAAACTTACCATCGTGTTCTACTACGTAGCGTGTCAGGTTGAATGAACCTAGTAGACATGCACCATTGGGTGGTAGCGGCTGCTCACCACATGGATTCGTAGCAGCAATAGTCTCAGTGTACCAAAGATTATTCTTCTTATTAATACGATCAATAAACAAGATACCTGGTTCAGCCCAGTCCCATGTACTGCGAAGGATCTGATCCCATAAAGCACGTGCACTTACAGTTTTATAAATGCGTCCCTTGAACTTAAGGTTGAAGTCATTGTCTTCTTTTACTGCTTTCATGAACTCGTCAGTCACACCCACTGAGATGTTGAACTGTGTTAGTTCAGTGCTGTTATTCTTAGCTGTAATAAACTCTTCGATGTCTGGGTGATCTACCCGCAGGACACCCATCTGTGCACCACGGCGGTGACCAGCAGAAGCAATAGTTCTACACACAGCATCAAAGATACCCATGAAAGAAAGAGGGCCAGAAGACTTAGAGTCCAGAGACTTAATGAGCGTACCACGTGGGCGCAGAGTAGAGAAGTCGTAGCCGATACCACCACCCAAGCGCATAGTCTCTGCAGCACGTCTTGCAGCTTCCATGATACCATCCATGCTATCTTCAATAGTCATAGACACAAAGCAGTTATAAGGTGTTACACGGCGAGGTGCGCCCATAGCAGACTGTACACGTCCAGCAGGTAGGAAACGCTGGTTGTATAGAATGTTACGGAAGTTATTGAAGTGTGCCTCGTCATCCTTAAGAGCTTCAGCTACACGTGTCATTGCCTCACGAAATGTCTCGCCCTTCGAGCGGTACTTCATTGCGTGAATCTCTTCTGAGATAGGTAGTGTTGGTCCGTACTGTTGGTCTTGTGCTGTCATATCTTTCATCTGTTGTCTCCCGATCCTTTTAGTTTTCCACGTCTTTGTCTGTCATCTAGCTTCATGATGTTTAGTTTCATCACGTCTTGCAAACCCTGTCCGTATAGATTTGCTAAAGCGGTAGTGTAAAATAACACGTCACCTAGCTCATGTAAGATCTCTTCATTTGCGAAACGAGTACCATCTCGCATAAGCTTCTTGACCTTCTCTGCTACCTCTCCTGTCTCTCCCACGAGTCCAAGGATATTTTCTATCAGGCGTTCCTGATCTTCAGTAAGTATCTTCTTCTCTACCCACTGAGAGTATTCCTTTGGGTCTACAGTCTCTTTGTCTCCAAAGTTATCGTAGTAACCAAATTTCTCTAAGTCATCTCCACTCAGCATTCTTCTACTTCACACTCCTCTAATATCACATCGTCTATATCATATATAGCTATAGAAATAAGTTCTTCTATAACTCTTTCCATCTCTGACAAATCAGCCTCGATGAAGTTAGCATCTGGGTCAACTGTCAGACTTAGTCTTACCTCAAACTTCATAGTCAGAATCCCTAGTTATATTCTTATTGTCGTACAGGTCAACCATATTCTCTCTTTAATCTATCTAAAGATACAAACTCTGGTTCGTACACACCGTTCTCTATCTCACGTTTAATTATGCATCCCTTCCACCATTCTAGATTAGACTGTCCAGCCCATCCTTCCTCGCCGCCCTTGAAGCAGCCCGCCACCAGCCCGATAATCGGATTAGGGTGTGCAGAATCTTTAAAGTACATAGACCGCTTGTGACTATGACCACAAGTGGAAGAATGATTCCTATTTTGTAAGAGGGTATAAGCATGGTGAACGCCAGACATAGCTGTCCCAAAATTACCACTAGAAAAGAAATGAGCATATGAGACACCATCGTAGTCAGCGATTGCGGGGGCCGAGTTATGATACTCGTGGTACTCGTCGAACCAGTGGTCCGTTTGAAGATGCCCGAAGGATATCCCGTACTTGTCTCCCTGTAGTCTGGGATCATGTGCGACAGCTTTCTTAACTCTATTCTCGTGGTTTCCTTCAAACCCAATCCAGAACGGCTTCTTGTATTTCCTGACACTAGGTTTTTTACGTAGGCGATCCATTGCTTCATTATAATGCTCCACATCTTTCTCGTAGTTCTGTGAGACAATAGCTTCTGGGTATCTGGTGTCGAAGCTATTAAGTGATTTCATATCGGCACCATCGCCTAGGTCAATCACATATGTAGGGTTGATGTCATATATTAATTCACCTAATAGATCAAACCTGTCATTAGGAACACTTGGATCTGAGTGAGCGCAACTAAATACGATTGCTGTTTTAGTAGACATCTTCTACCACCTTTCTAGTTTTCTCTAGGATATCTTCTTTGGTATTTCCATATGCGTCAATTACGAAAGGCCCAGTCTTATCTAGTCTGTATATATCATCTATCGCATCTGACATTGAACTGTAAAAGTATTCTTCTTCGAACTGCTCACCAGTTGAACACCATCGAGCAAGACAGAGATTCCATATCCGTCCTTCGTCATCTGAGTAGGGACCACGTTTAATCTGTAGGATCTCTACCTCTGGTTTGAATAGGTCATTCATCTTCTGTCTCCTCTAACCATTCATCAGGTATAACTTTATCAGCGTACTTGAATCCGTGTTTCTTACACCAGTCACCATAAGAACTCTTAGCACCTTTGTATAACTTAGCTCTACTATTATCAAAGACAAATCTAATATCTAACTCTGGGAACTGCTTCTTGATCTCTTTATGTTTACGTCTGTCAACAGAAATGAAGCGGCCCTTAGTTTCTATTATGATACCGTTAGCTAGTACAAAGTCTGGCGTGTAGGTTCTTACTTTCAGATCCACCCATTTGATCTTCTCTTTCTCGTAGGTGAACTTGACTTTCTTTTTCTTTAGGTAAGCAGCCGTGTCTTCTTCAAGACCTGACCGATACCCAGCCTGTATTCCTCTGAATCTATTCTTGTTGTAGGCCACCAGCAAACTCCAAGTCTTCAGGAACCATTGGCTTCTTGACGATGTCTGTTAGAAAAACAGGACGATCAGAATAAATAAACTTACGTAGTCCAGGGTAACACTCCTTCTTAAAGTCACAGTAAGAACATGTAGTGGTAAGCTTCTTGTTACCTTTAGGGTTCTTAGTTGATTGAGGAACAGGATCGAAGCCACGCTCTGGTGGTTCCTCTGAGGCTACCATCTCTTTGAGGTGAGCTACGTGTTGCTCCTTTTCTTTCATCTCTTCAGTGAAGTCATAGATGTCTAAGCAGACGTGACCATTCACCTTATCAATAACCAAGAAGCCACCATGAGTTTTGTCTGTTACCTCTGGATCATCCTTGGCTGCGTACACATAAGAAGATAGTTGAGAGATATAACCGAAGGGATCATCTTCTCTAAGGTTACCATCCTTGAACTTCTTAAATGCGAAAGGGGATGCTGATTTAACATCAATAGTCATACCATCAATGACTGCATCACGATGACCTTTGATACCGTGCACATCCATGCGTGTCTGCATACCAGTCACCTTGTGGCCTGATACTGCTGCAAGGGTAAGCACTAGCTCTTCAATCATGTCACCATAGAAAAACTTTAGTAAGGCTGCTGGCGGTAGGGATTCCCCTTGGTCTGTCTTGTTGACCTTGTACCACAGCTTACGTTCACATGTTGTGCCAAGAGCAGATAGAGATAGGTAACCTCTAGGTTCTTGTGGCTTAGAGAAACGTTGCTCTGCCATACTAGAGATGTTGTTTGCCATCCAGTCACCAAGAGCTTTATCCCAGCCCTTGTACCCAAGGATGGTTTGCTCGATGTCTTCTACTAGGGTGTCTATCTTTTTCATTGTTATCTCCTCTGGTGGGGTGCCCCCACCCAACTAAGGGAAGGGGCGTTCGCAACACACATACACAACAGAAAGGTGAGGTGTCCTAGAAGGGGATAGCGTCATCCTCTACAGGCTTCTTAGCCGCTACCTTCTTCTTAGAAGCATCCTCTTTTTTGGCTTCTTTTGAGGAGTAACTGGACAAGTCCTTGAAACCACCTGACGAACCACCACCTTCTGATTCGTACTCAACGTGATCTACTACTTGTACAGCTTCAAGACGTGAGCCAGTACGCCCTGAATTACCAGCGGGATAAACCGCTACACGAACAAGACCTGTGGAACCGTTACCGATGTAACCATCCATTTCGAAATCCCAAGGTTGTCCTTTAACATTCGCAACGGCAGGTGCTCCACCTTGCCAATCGAACTTACCTTTATGTGGACGAGCAAGCGTTACCTTTGTACCACCTTCGACATCGTGCATTGCCTTAGCGCAGCCAGAGTCTTTAAGCTTCTTAGCATTGTCGTCGTCCATGATGACAGTGATCTTGTACTCACCATCCTTCTCTTCATTCCAAGACGCACGATCCCGGTTGTGTTCAAATACTTTTGCCCACTCTAGTGTTCCGAAGATTTCTACGATTTGAGTTTTAGATTCTTTAGCCATGTTATCCTCTTAAGGTTTATTAACTGATTCGGTTTGTATCATTAAGGTTTAGTGGGTGTCAAGCCAATTCTTTCCAACATCATAAGAACCTGGTGTTGGTATCTTAAACCCTAACTCTTGGCCTACCTCAAGCATACAGTCTGCCTGAAGTTTGCCTAATGCTTCTGCTTCTTCCTTTGTTCCTATCACCTCTGTTTGGTACTCGTCATGAATGAAACCTACTAGCTTGAAGTTGATGCCTTGCTTCCTAGCTTCCGATGTCCAGCGTAAGAGTGTGTGCTTCATGAGTACACTCTCAGCAGACTGAAGGATACCAGCCAGAGCTTTATGCTCAGAGGGTATAATAACCTTACGTCCATCGTAGCCAGTGAAGTATCCTTGTTCTCCAACAGCAGGTATTAGTTTGTTCTTTAGCTGGGCTAGACCATCAATAGACTTAACGAAGTTATCTCTAGCTTGTGAAGCCTGACGTTGGTTAACCTTCAGGATCTGTGCAGTCTTAGCTACACCAGCACCTAGTAGCCAAGCGTAGATAAAAGTTTTTGCCATGTCCCGTGTAGCATGGTTAAGTCCCAGTGCACGTTTGTTAACGTTGTGGATATCTGTTTCATCTTCTTTCTTACCTTGCATAATAGCTTGCGCATACTGATCTGCATCAAAGTATCTCCATAAGTAATCTGCTAATACACGAAGCTGGATGCCATCAGCGTCAGTCCCCACCAGCCAAGAGCCAGAAGGAGTAGTCCAACAAGCACGTAAGTGTGAATCATATTGTTTCTTTACCTCTTCAACTGCTGTCTTTGGTTCACCATGAAAGGCTGATGGAATGTTAGCTGTGTTTGGTGCGTTGTGTGCGCAGCGTCCAGTCCATGCCCCGATGTTATTGATAGTGCCATGTATTCTACCATCCTCTCCTACTTGCCCTAACCACTCTACAAGAGAGGAACGCCTACCTTCTAGGGTCAGCCACTTAGCCAAAGCCTTTGCCCCCTCAGGAGCGTCCTCAGGCAGTGTGCTTAGGTTATCCTCTGATACTTCCCAACCATAAAAATCTAGGTGTTCTTTCTTTTCATTGTAGAACTCTTGGGACATCGAGGCAACTGACTTACCGTATGGGTCACCAACAGACAGACGATCAAACTTCTGAAATGTCTTTGTCTTATCGACAGGTTTCCATCCAGCATTCCATAAAGCTTCTACTCGATCTTTCGGAGAACCTGGTTTGAAGTCAATCCAATCAAAGCACATCAGGTCTTCACCATCTACCTCAACCAGTGCGTACTTATCTCTAGCCTTCTTAACAGAGGACATCTCATCACCATCTTTCTTGAGGCGATACTTGATTGTGTTGACCAGTGTAAGCTTGGGTGGGAAGTCTACTTGGAACTGTTCCTCTAGTTCTTTCATCTCTTGCTGTACACGTTCAAGTAAGAAGGCTGCCTTGTTAGAATCAAATGCGAAACCATAGTACTTAGTACGTACCAACTCTACCTGTAGGTCATGCTCTGCTCTCATAGCTTTGCGCCAATCAGGATCGTAGATGTACTTAGAGAAGTGATCGTGTAGTGCCTCAGTAGTTTCTAGGTCACCCAACCAGTACTCAACCATCTCGTCAGAGAAGTTCTCAAAGTCATGGAAGTCACCCTTGTATACACCAAGACGTATACCCCACGCCTGTAAGCTATGTGGTTTGCTTGTACCCTTAGGTGCTGGAATATTATAATGAATCATACGTGATATGAGTAGTGTATCTATGATCTTCTTGGGATCAATCACTCTAGTACCAAGCAGACGGTTCAACTCAGGGCCATCGAACTGTACGAAGTTATGCCCGACGATATAGTCTAGAGATTTATACCACTCGATGGCGGCAGCCTTAGCCACTGGATCTTCATGGCACTTCTCAAACTTGTAGACTTCACCTGTCTTCAAGTCCTTACCACCACAAAGCCACAGCTTGTCACTACCAACAAGAGTGTTTGTCTCAATGTCACTTACTGCTATCTTCATACCTGAAATGAAACCTCTTCTAAGATCGTTGTTTCTGGATCGTAGTATACTGAACCAGCTTTACCTAACTTAGCGAAGGGTCTGTTCTTGTCAACGATGAAGTAAGTTGTGTTACGTTCTGATTCATCCTCAGCCTCAGTGTCACGCTGTAGTTTGATACAGACAATAGCTTCTTCCTCAAGTGATGCAGCATACTTGGTACGTCCATCATCATTCACCTGAGAGATAAAGATAACACCGATGTTTAGTTCCTTGGCAAGCTGTGCCATACGTGCGCCCAGTGTTGTCAGTGTACTGGTAGCACCTTCAACCCCTGCATTGGACAAATAGGCTAGACGCTGCACGTGATCAATAAAGATATAGCTTGCACCAAAGACTGTTGATGCCATACGTACATAGTCCAACAGTTTCATTGGGTCATCGTGTGCTTGCATCTCAAAGATGATTGTCTTCTCGTCACGTGCTGCCATCTTACCAGCCAGAATAACTGTGTCTTCATCCACACCATTCTCAACAGCATCCTCTTTGGTACGCACGTTGCATCCCAGTTCGTAGGTAGCCATAGCTCGATAGGTTGTAGACTTCATCTCTTCCATGTGTAGAAGGGCAATGTTTGTATCTGACTTAAGCAGTCCTATCTCAAAGTACCTGATCAGTTCTGTCTTACCTTGACCACGTAAAGCTTTGATGAATGTTAGACCACCCTTAACTAACCCACGGATCTTATCATCCAAGGCAGCATGACCAGTCGGCACATACTCGTAGGGGTTCTCTGTTCTGATCGCTTTCTCTACCTCAGCATCACCCACAAAGAAGTTGTCTGGTGCAAACCGTTGAGGCTTCACTGCTGCCCAGCGCAGATCCTCTTGGTCACCCGCTTGAATGAAGTCACTGGCATCCTTGTGCTTAGTCAGAGGAACGTAGTAAAACTTCTCAGGGAATAACTCATACAAACGTGTGGCTGCTCCCTTACCAGCATCGTCTTGTTCTCCTGCGTATACGATCATCTCAAATGAATTGAGGTACTCAAAGTTCTTCTTGATGAACTTATCCGATAGTGACGCAGATGGGATAGACTTCACAGGAAAACTTTTACCTAGAGCCTGGTAGAGAGAGGCCGCATCGAACTCACCCTCAGTCAGGTAGATCCGCTTGCTTGATCCTGCATTGAAGTCAGGGCCAAACAGATCAGTGATACCACCCTTCTCCTCTGTCCAGAACTTCTTCTCTTCATACCCACGATACTTGACGTTGTTAGGATACTTGAAAGCATAGCGAACTGGGTCACCTTCCTCGTCCATCTGTAGCTGGATACCGTAAAGCTTTGTCACGTCAGCATCTAACCCACGTATACCTTTGTAGGTTGCTGATGATATCTGTCTTGTATGTACTGGTGGTTTCATAGTGTTCACTGGGTATGCCTCTTCTGCCCAATCAGCTATATCATTCCTGAAGTTGGGGCGTGGATACTTCCCTAGCTTACCAGTCTTAGACTCACAGACATGGCAGAAGCCAGACTTGGTGACAGTGCTGTAGTAGAACCCATCTGAACTACCACACTCAACATACGGGCAAGCGACTCGCTCGATGTCAAACTTCTTATCTTCTGCTGCACTCATACTATATCCCCTTCTGCCCAATCGTCCCAGTCTTCCTCATTATACACGTTTCCTAGTTCTTTTTCAAACTGCAGATCGTTCACATGATGTTTCAATATTAGTAACACATCTTGAGAATTAAGACCGTGCTCTTTCATGAAGTTGCTGATAGGTATTGTGTCTAGTGTGTCTTTGTCCATTGGACTATCCTTTCTTGAAAGTTTTAAATGCGCCCTCAGTCTGATGCATAGAAACAAATAGGTCAAGTAATTGTTGATAGCACATGACTAGCATCTCATACTTCTGCAGGTCTTCATCCCATTGTCTGATGAATACTACATCGTCATCCGCTATGATCATCTCAACGTCAGAGAACTCACCTGAATCGTCTAAGCTTTTAACTACTGAGGCATCTGATTCAAACTCAACTGTAAACATCACTCTTCCTTTAAGCAAAACTCGCAGAAGTCAGATTGCGCTGGGCCACCACAAGATACGCACTTGTTTGTACCAAACTCATACTCTGTAAGCTCGTCTGCCTCATACTTGATATGGTCTTGTATAAAGTCATAGACTACCTGAAGATCTAGCTTGGCTGCCGCACAGTAAAGAACTAGCTTCAACCCTTCTTCTTGCAGTAGATTTCTGCACTTCTCATCCATGTGA
>Ga0213865_10002345_pt1 | contig 11926 bp, 12 predicted proteins | sample PICome_6_FD_160100 | JGI IMG/M metagenome (GOLD analysis project Ga0213865, IMG submission 160100) | Coastal seawater microbial communities near Pivers Island, North Carolina, United States - PICO282 | ecosystem: Environmental > Aquatic > Marine > Coastal | place: USA: North Carolina...
CACTTTCGCTTGTGGCAGGATCTTGCGAAATACCTCGCTTGCACAAATCCCTCGGACCTCATAGAATGGTTACGCGTCGTCATACTCAACGTTTGGTCAAATGGCTTGAAGAAACGAATTGGATTCATAGACAGCAAAATCACATTCCATTTTCAGAAGGCCAAGTATTCAAATTGAGAGATTCGATGATTGGTTTTGCTCGTTTAACACTTGCAATGTGGCCAATTAGGACTCCCCTTTCGAGTTGGAGAAAGGCCAATCCAAGCAAAAAGTGGGAAGATGGACTAAAACAGATATTGCAAAATATGCATCAAGGACAAGCCAAAAAAACTGTGGAGAACATCATCGAACGATTAAAAATCTTGACCAGTGGGCATGAGAATTGTCCTGTTCCAGAAAACATTGAACAATTGTTGGTGTGGTGGTCAATGCCTCCTCCAAATCACTCTTCTTCTACATCTTGAGTTCGTTCAAATCGAACATTTCCTGGAAGGCGAACATCACCCGCTCTATCGAAACGGTTAGGTCGTGCACTGTAGGCTGCCGCAAAGAATACGCCCAAAACGAAGCCAAAGGGAATACCTGTTGTCAATCGAAGAAAGGCCGTGGACTCTCGATCGGTGAGGAGTTGAGTAAATCCGTCGATGGCAAGTGGTAAAACACATATGGCCCCAATTCCGATAAACAGGAGTGTTCTTCTGTTCTTTCGGTACACATCTGACATATATTGGTCTGGCAATATCGAAAGGAACGTGTCTCTGAGTGTCCATCTGTTAACACCCTTTCGAGAATAGAGAAAACCCCCAATAGCCAACCCTGCAAATATTCCAATATCCCTCACGCATACCGGCATTTGATTGCCGTTAATAGACCAAGAACGCTCGTGTTTTTGATGACAATTTAAATCCCCAAATGCGTAAATTGAAGCGCTGTAAAAATCCAAATCTGACCAGGTAAAATTTTGGTTATTTTCTTTATGAAAATCCAAAGCATTGGCCCTTCCAGATAAGTCCGTAATTGTATTTGGTTCAGTGATTAATGGAGCGATAAAAAAGGAAATGAAGAGAAAGAAGCTGATTCCACCAATCCAGAGCCCCGCCTTTTTGTCTCTTGACCTAGAGTCGAGGCCGTTGCGCTCCATAGCCAGTGATAGAGAAACCGCTCTTAATCGTTGAGTTCATCGACGGTTTCTTTTCATTAGACCTCTTCGGCACTTCATGACAGAACAGGCTACCGAGCGAGTTGGCCTTTGGATTGGCCTTCAAGCAGGAGGATTTCTAGGCCTTTATTTTGGGTTTAGCCTTGCTTTAGTTTCTGCCTTAACAAGTCCTGATGAAATCCTACGTCTGGTGTATTTTATGGCCTTACCGCCCATATTCGGGAGCATCCTTCTCGGACCTTTTTTGGCAAGACGAGAACGTCCTGTGGTTTCAAAAATCCCTCCTTTTAATCGTGTACTCGATGCCGTGAGTGGATTAGACGAAGGGAAAGGGAAATGGCGGGCACTAAGTCACATTCGTAGCGATGGGCGAACAGTTCGCCTCGATCTTCATGATTCCACAAAGGTGCATGAAATTCTAACTGCTACACTGCCTTTAGTCGATAGTTTTCCAATACGTTACATCGTTGGGAGAGGAATTCCAGCTAGCAGACAGCCACAATTACGTCCACTTGTTCTTGAAGCAGTCGACAAGAAATTTCCAAAAACGAGGCAATCTCGATTTACTTCTGCGATAGAAGTGGGGCCGGAATTGTCAGAAGAATTACGAAATCAAAGGAAAAAAATTAATCGTTTATTGGCTATATTTTTGCCCATCGCAACGTTCCTTGGATGGCTAGAAATGCGTGGATAATTCAAAAAAACACAGCCGATTGACTTAATTCATAGGGGGCCTAGTTTAAATCATGCGGGAAGCGAGTTTTTTCTGGAAACGAGACCGCTTGGGGGCAATTGAGATTGCTCCTCTGCTCGATGTTGCGGAGAGGGTTGAGTTCCTTTCCTACATCAGCAGAGCTCCAAAGGACATTCAGTGTTTGTTCAAGTTTTATCTGAAAGAAGGTGTACAGATTTCTGATATTGATTCTCTAGATTTCTTAGAGGTAATCGATGTGATGCATGAGTCCACAAAACCTGAGGAAGGGCATCTCATTATCTGTAAAATTATCCATCCCTTATCGAATCTTAATGCGCGAACAAAGGGAACCTATGCAGTACCAGGTTCACGATTGGACGAAAATGGCCTTACTTACATTATACAAGGCCCTTCTCTAAAACTGAGACTCATGTCAGGGGTGATGCGTTTAATGTCAAAACCTGATCGGACAAGTGCAAGAAATCTGAATCTTACTCCTCAAAATTATGAGTCAATCCTTTCTGAAAAGCAATTAAAACTTGCGAAATTTGCCTACGACAACGGGTATTATGATTTACCAAAGAGAATTAAAATTACTGAATTATCAGAACAAATGGGGCTCGCCAGAGCAACGGTATCAGAGCATTTAACAAAGATTGAAGGAATTTTAATGGATGATATTTTTTCTTCGATGACCGATGTTCGGCTCAGACCAGAAGATGCCCGCAGCATCGTACTCAGCATGGAAATTGATATGCAAGACACTGAAAGTCTTAGAACAGAAGGTTTCGAATTACTCATTCAGAGGATGAAAGATAATATTGAACGAGAAGTTCTACAGAATCAAGCAGAATTTAACGAAATTGACTCATCTAAAGCACCAGAAGAAATCCTAAGTGAATTGCGAGAGAATATTGATTAGTCCTCCTTATGTTTTTACGTGACACCATGGTGAGTAATTTATGGAGGGAGTGAACGAACTTCTCAATCGGATTGAAGACTCAGGGATGATTGTCCCTGAACCTGTTCGAGAAGCGATGTGTTCGCTCCATCTTGAGCAATTTACTTCTTATGACTACGATTGTTTCTTCCATGATCGCCCTGTGATTTTTATGGAAACCAAAAACGGTGGAGTAAAGACAATTTCAGCCCCACACATGATCGTTACATTGTTGCATCAACTTGAACTTACAAAAGGTCAAGAAGTTCTCATCTTAGGATCAAAAGGAGGTTATCTTGCAGCATTGATTGCAACAATTCTTGGAGAAGATGGGCGCGTTCTCTTACTTGATCCATCGGAGGAGATCATTCGACATACTGCAAAAGCACTCTCAGGTTGGCCAACAATCGATGTTCGGACAATAGAGGCTCTAGAAGTTGCACCAATAGAAACACCTGGGGATTTGAATCGCATCGTCGTAACAGGTGGTATTCCAGAGATTCCAAAATGGATGGAAGAACGAATTGTTGAAAATGGATTTGTCATTGCTCCGATTGGCGAACATAGAAATCAGGAATTGATGAAAATTGAACGCCAAGGAAATGAACTTCATCCCACCTCTTTAGGACCAGTTTCTTTTGGTCCAGTTGACATTATTGAAAGTGAACCAAAACCGCTAACTGCAGCTGAAATAGTCGAGTTAATTGAAACATTGATTGAGACATGTCATGAAATGGAAATGTGCAGTCAGGAAGATTTGCATGCTTTGGCTGAGCTTGCGGACCAATTACGTCTCATGGACCATTTAGAGCAAGAAGGATTGGAGGAATTCATCATTGAGAATATGCAGCAATTTGTTCATTTGTGGCCAATGATCCAATTGATGTTGGCACCATCTCTTGCTAGACCAGGCGATATTGATGGAAATGATGACACACCAGGGCCTACTTTTGATGAATTTAAGCCATGAGGGATGAGATATGGCTGCCTCTGTTCAATCCACAATTGCTAAACTCAAACACAAAGATGTTCGTCAACGAAGAAGGGCAGTTCGTATCCTATTCGATTCCGATATTCACGAAAGTGTAGAGGCTTTTTCTGGCTTCCTTAATGACAAAGACATCTGGTTTCGGAATAAGGCGATTGAAGCCTATCGAAGGTGGGCTCCTATGCATGCACCTCACCTTTTGATTCAACTTGCTAATGGAAAGCAAATTGATGGTCACAAATGTGTTTCTTCGGTTCTTCAAAATATCCAAGATTTGAATCTCGCTGAACAATTAGCCCGTCTTTTGCTTGAAAGTGAAGATTCGATTGTTAGAAGGAATGCTTCGGTTTATCTCATCGATAACGATTTGTTAAAGAATAACGAAGAGGAACTTTTCTTACATTCTAAAGATCAAGTCATAATGTCAGCAATGCTTGCTCTTACAGATGATATTCCGGTTTTACTTGATGCCCTTTCAGACTCACACCCTGATGTTCGACAACAGGCTGGTATTCGTATGCTTGAAATGGAACTTGATGAAAAGGAAGCAACTCTCTTGAACAGTGCGATTTTCAGTGATAAAGCATTATGGAAACTAGCAGTCCCTAAGGCCATAAAAGAAGGGACAGAAAACATAACCCTTCTCGCTAAAGGTAGCAAAAATTCACAACGTAGATTCTTTGTAGAAAGCATGAGAGAACACATAGAAGAAGCAGATGATGAGAGAATTGAGAAACTTCTTGCAGAGGATTGCACTTCAGTAGTCTCTCGCTGGCTTGTTGGACGTAATGATTTGAAGAGTGATGCTTTGAGAGAAGCATTACTCTTTGATGAACGCGTAGACAGTATCGATAAATCACGTATGTTAGAACGAATCCTGCATCGACAAAATGAACAGGTAATTCAAGAATTAGCGCAAAGGGTTCTCAGCCAATCTTCTGACGAAGTTGTTCTGAGTGCAGCGCGAAACCTATCAACCGTAACCGATGAACCCCACTCATGACAGAGTCAGGTATCACCTTCACAGTCGATGCGACACAACCTTCTCACCAAAGACTGAGAGTTGAAATCCAAATCAAGGCCCCTTTCTTGAAGCCTAAACTCAAACTCTCCTTTCCTCGGTGGGTCCCAGGATCATATTTTCTTCGCGAACCTATCCAGCATGTTACGGATTTGTCTGTAAGCAATGAGTCAGGAAATGCTCTGCCTTTTTCTCGAAAAGATGTAGATTCAATTGTTATCTCAACCGTTCAATCAACAAAACATGTGACTGTAAAATACGAACTTCTAGCTGTTGATTTAACCGTTCGTTCCAATCATTTCGATCACACTCACCTTCACATGATGCCTCCCTTCACATGGTTTTTACCTACTTCTGGAATTGAAAAAGAACGGATGAATATGCAGCATTCCGTACAATTCAAACTTCCAAAGAGTTGGACTGTCACTACACAACTTAATCCAGTGGAAACAAGAGATAAAGATGGCATGAATGTTCATATTTATTCTGCAGAGAACAGGGATGATTTACTGGATGGAATCGCAGAATGTAACCCAAATTCCGTTATCGAAACCATCGTCGATGGGAGGAGGCATACACTCGACATTTGGGATGCAGGAGGAATAGACCCGCATCCTGCAATGTTGGAACGGTTCATACATGATATGGAGAGTATTATCCGAGAACATCATGCACTATTTGGTATCATAAAAGAGGACTATCACACAATCTTACATCTGACAGATGGGGCACGAGGGGGGCTTGAACATACAAATTCCCAAACCTCAATGGTTCCTAGAACTTCTTTACAACCAGGGAATGTTGAAGAATACAGAGATTTAGTCAGCCTGTTTAGCCATGAATATTTACACCAGTGGAACGTCAAGCGATTAAGGCCGAAGAATTTTCTTGATTATGATCTTCAAAGAGAAGTTAACTCTGACCTCCTTTGGTGGTTTGAAGGTACAACCTCATGGCTGGGAGACATCATCTGTTTGCAAAGTGGCGCTTGGAGCAAAGAAGATTACTTTGCAGATTTAAAGAGAAAATTAAACCGCCATCATTCACGCAGTGGAATCAACTCCCAGTCCCTTGTCGAATCAAGCCATGAGGCATGGATTCACCTCTATAGAAGCCATGCATACTCAAGAGAGACCCAGATTTCTTACTACCTTGAAGGAGAATTATCTGTCTTCGCCCTCGATGCAGAACTCCGCAAGAGATCAAACGGAGAATCAGGAGTTGCTGATCTCATGGCAAAACTCTTCCATAAACACAACAATGATGTTGAAAAAATAAGTGATCGAGGGATTCAGTACAAAGATATCCGTAAAGCTCTAACATCACTTCCTGGAGGTCGAAGACTCGGTTCGTTCCTTGATGGAATTACAACTCAAAGAGGTGTTTTAGATCTGAATCGTGCATTCAGTCTGTTTAGCATACCATATCAAGCAAACAAACAAAAAGAACGTAAAGAAGGTACTGAGAGCATTTCATGGAATGATTTTGAACAAGGTTGGCTTGGAATAAATCTCCGTAGCCAAAACAACAAGTTGCTGATATCTTCTCACCTACAAGGCTCTCCAGTACGCGAACATTTGCAAGTTGGAGACGAGATTATTGCATTAAATAATCAACGCATTACATCTTCTGAACAGTTGAAAACTGCCCTTAAAGGCAATACTGGAGGGGAGGTTTCTATTCTCTTTTCGCGACGATCGGTTGTCAAAGAGGTCAATGTAACTCCAATCATCCAACCTGAATATCCGACAGTATCTGTTTGCGAGGGAAATCGATTCTGGAAAGCGACTACTCGATCTCTTCAGAAGTCGTAGGGGTCAGAAGTGATAATTTCTCAAGAGAGACATGGATTGGAGGCAGGTAATCTGCAATTCGATGACGCGTCGTCTTCGGGGGATAAAGTTCATTTGACAAAGCCATGTCGATAACATCCTGTTTGCTGATTTCATCAATTTGTGCTGATGGCCATAATTCAAGGTCAATTGAGTCGTTTTCAAAATAATCGACAGCGATTACAGGAATCCTAGCAAGTTCCAGCCGTCTTGCAACTGCATGTCTGTGATGGCCATCAAGAATAGCTCCCGTCACTCTATCCACAATCAAGGGTTTTGTGAAGCCATCCCACCGAAGTGTCATCGTGAGGAGTTTTTTCATGTTTTTGACTTTGATTTCTTCATGTGGCTTGAGCCATTCGAGAGGGGCAAGTGTAACATCAGATTCATCCCAAGCCATACCATTGCCAATCAAATTCACGGGATAATGCTTTTTCTTGCTTGAGCAACGGGCAACATGGGGGAGATGTATGGAACCGACCAGCGGAATGAATCCAACACCCCTCACCCCAGAACTCACACAAATGGTCGGAAACCTTCCACCGAGCCTTTTACGAATCATTGAATGGTTTGAAGAACAAGGCCACTTCGTTTGGATTGTTGGTGGTGCGGTACGTAATGCACTACTTGAAATCCCCATCGTTGAATATGATCTAGCAACCACAATGGTGCCTGAGAAGATGAAACAATACCCTGACGTGATTCCAACTGGAGAAAAATTTGGCACGATTACATTTCGATCTGATGGAGATTTTTATGAAATTACAACACTCAGAACTGAAACAGGATATGGAGATGGCCGAAGACCTGACGAAGTCGAATGGGGTCTTTCTCTCGCAGTAGACTTGTCTCGTAGAGACCTTACGATGAATTCTATGGCATTGGATGTTAAAAATTCTGTTTACTATGATCCGTATGGGGGTTTTGAAGATCTTCAGCGAAACCGTATATGTGCAGTAGGCGAACCGACGTTAAGACTCTCTGAAGATGCTTTACGAATTTTACGAACATATCGATTTATGGACCAAGGACTTGCAGGGGTATGGAAACCTGAACGTAGTTTGGCCAATGCCTTGAGAACAACGAGGGGTATGCTTTCAAGGATAGCTTCTGAACGAATTTGGTCCGAATTGAAAAGGATTCTTTTAGGAAAAAACGCTTCGATTATTCTTCAACGAATGGCTGATGATGGGATTCTTCGTCAAATCTTTGACTTCGACTGGATGTTGGATGATTATCGTATTTCTTCACTCGACTCCATTGAAGGTGATGATGTTCTAGATCGACTTGTCGTCCTATTTCGTGATGTACCAAGCCAAGTGTGCGAAACCATTGCTCGAACAATGAAACTTAGCAATCAAGAAAGGAAGACGCTTTTGTTTCGCCATTCATGCCTAGGTCATATCCCAGAACTCTTGGATTCCAGTCTCCGTATACATCGATATGTTCTCGGAGATTGGGCTCAACAACACCTTAGAATTGAATTTCTTTTTGCCCCTATGAACGATGGGAGACATTCGGTTGATGAGATTCAACAACGAATTTTTAGAAACAAAGCACTGAATCCAAATGAGGCCTCTGATTCATTAGCAAATGGTGAATGGATAATGTCCCAAACAAACATTCAGCAAGGTCCGAAACTCGGTGCTCTCAAAAATTGGTTGCATCGAGAACAAATCGCTCGTAATTTAACTACTTTAGAGCAAATTGAAACCCTTCTATGCACACTTTCGTGGCACGAAGATGAGTTTAATCATTGGCCAAAACTCAAATTCCCGTAGGAGACAGTTTGATACCCTTCGGCGAAATGGGTCGGATGAGTACTATGTCTGCTGCTAAGAATATGGTCCAAGAAAAAATGAGAAACCACATCAAACAAATGGTTTCTTCAAACCCAATGATTGGTCAACTAAACGAGCAATTCACAAGTTGGTTGCTTGGATCTGGACTAACCGGTGCAGAGATTGCAAATACAATAGATTCGAATAAAGATGCTGTGATTCAACCGCACGAACTTTCTGCAGCATTAGAAAGAACGACTGGAACCTCACCTCCTGCTTGGGTGATTAATGGCCTACTCACACTCCTTGATTCTGATAATGACAAAACTGTAACTGTTGGCGATTTATTCACCTACTTTGAACAGATTGGGCTGCCCCTTGGAATTCCAGATCCTGCTGAAACGGCACGGATTGCTGCTGAAGAAGAAGCTGCAAAGATAGCCGCTGAACAGGAGGCTGCAAGAATAGTTGCGGAAAAGGAAGCTACAAGAATAGCCGCTGAGCAAGAGGCTGCAAGAATAATTGCTGAAAAGGAAGCCGCAAGGATAGCCGCTGAACAAGAACTTGAAAAATCAATGCAGGAGATCGATTTGGAACTAGAAAACGTTCCCGCTCCTGAAATCAAAGCAGATCAAATTTCTGAGGAAACAGTAATGACAACTGATGAGAATAAGACAACAGTTGGACAAAACCACCTTGAGATGATTGAATCCCTGAAGTCAATGAAACTTAGCAGCCAAATCAGAGATGCTGTGGAAAAAACGAACCTCGATCATCACTTTGAAGTGAAAATTGAAGGAATTGAGACAACACTAATGGCTTCTGATGCATTCAGAAATGGAAAAACAATCATCGGAAAACTTGTTGAAGATGATTCAATAGAGGTCGAACTTCTGTTCAAACCAAGTGCAAATGACTTTGTGGATAATTTCCAAACAAATCATATTGTTGAAATTGACGCTCATATTGCAAGTTGGAACCTCGGAAGAAAAAGAGCAGTATTTTCTGTTCTTTCCTATGATTACAAGTGATCAAAGAAGACTTCTTGCAATAACGATACGCTGCACTTCTTGAGTTCCTTCATAGATCTGTGTGATTTTAGCATCACGGAAAAATCTCTCAACAGGGAATTCTTTGGTGTATCCGTAACCACCGTGAATCTGAATAGCACGCTCAGAGACCCACATTGCGGTATCTCCTGCGAATAATTTAGCCATACTTGCTTCTTTGGAATGACGTGGCCCTCCATGTTCGTAATGTTGTTGCTTTGACCAAGATGCCTTGTAAACAAGATGACGTGCAGCGTCAATTCGGGTCGCCATATCGGCAAGATAACCCATAATCATCTGATGATGTGCAATGGGTTTTCCAAAGGCTTCCCGCTCGTGAGCATAACGAAGTGATGCTTCGTAAGCACCTTGCGCAATCCCAAGAGCTTGTGCAGCAATACCAATTCGTGAATTATCAAGAGCGTTCATGGCAATTGGGAAGCCATTTCCAGCACCCTTCAATACATTTTCAACTGGAACTTTGCAGTTCTCCAGAATGAGTGTGCATGTATCAGATGAACGTATTCCGAGTTTGTCTTCTTTCTTGCCAACTGTGAAGCCTTCAAACGATGAGTCGATGATAAATGCAGTTGTTCCACCATGCTTCTTAACACCATAATCTGGATGATCAACATCCTTTGCAAAAAGGACAATGATTTTTGCTTGCGCACCGTTCGTAACCCACATCTTTTCTCCGTTGAGAAGGTAGTGGGTTCCATCCTCTGAAAGTTTGGCTTTACAGGTCATAGCAGCCGCGTCTGTACCCGCTCCTGCTTCAGAAAGTGAGTATGCGCCTACATCGCCTGCTGCGAGCCTGCTAAGGAATGTTTCTTTTTGGTAATCATCACCATGAAGTGCTATGGTCTTGGCGCATAGTCCAACGTGGACACAGTACATTACTGAAAATGAAGGATCGACTCGAGCGAGTTCCTCAACAATAATTGATTCTGAAATGTCATCGACTGGAGAGCCTCCATAGGCTTCAGGGATTGTAACGCCTTGAAGACCATATTCGATGAATTGAGCCCATTCCTCAGATGGAGGGATTTGGTTTTGATCACGATGTTCGATTGTAGGAGCCAAAACGGATTCTGCAAAGTCTCTAACCATCTCTCGAATCATGTCTTGTTCGTCTGTTGATTTGTAATCCAAACTCTCACCAGTCCTACGCAAGGGCGCATCTCACTTAATGAATGTGTAATCGCCACGTCACATCAAAAATAGCGATGATTCAAATAGGAGTTGAAAGAGCCGCGAATAGGTGACATGACTTGGATGAAGAAGTCGTTGAGTTTAACATAGCCCACAATCGTAAATATTCGATTGACCATTTATGGTACCAAGAAAAAGATGATGAGAAGATCATGGTCGGAATTAGCGAGTTTCTCGGAGTAGAAATTGGCGAGGTCCTTCGCGTAATTCTTCCTCAGGCCGAAACGGTCGTTGACGAAGGACAAGACATGTTCTCTTTGTGGACTGCTGAAGAAAAAATAGCCTTCAGCGCTCCATTTTCAGGAACGATTACTGAAGTCAACGGAGAAGTTGAAATCAACCCAGATCTCGTCAATGAATCCGCTTATGATTTGGGCTGGATTCTTGTCCTTCAACCATTCCAGTTGGATATGGAGAACCTACTCGAGCCAGATGAATACGTCGAGTATCTTTCTGAAATTTGAGAAACGACGTGGAATCATGCTCGATCCTATCCAACGCTTGACATCCTCGCTTAAGGAGGCCCCTGTCGTTTGGAAGGGCGATTATCCCTACTTTATCCATCCTCTAACAGATGGTGTTCCTCGATTAGAAGCGGATGTGTTCCAAGCAGTAGTTGACCTGGTATTTGATTCCGTCGAGTGGGATAAAATCGACTTGTTGCTCGGTATCGAGGCAATGGGGTTACCCCTAACCTCCTCACTATCTCTTCGAACTGGTTTGCCGCAAGTTGTTGCTAGAAAGCGTTCATATGGACTCGACGGTGAAATCACAATCGATCAGAACACCGGTTATTCCAAAGGAAGTATGTATCTTAACGATATCAAACCCGGAGAATCAATTGCCATTATTGATGATGTCCTTTCCACTGGAGGAACACTCGACGCAGTCATCAAAGGTGTCGAAAAAGCAGGAGCAAAAGTCACAACAATCGTAGCTGTTGTCGAAAAAGGGCCTGGCTTAGAGATGCTAAAAAAGAAATATCCAGGTATCGATATCTCTTCTATCGTTCGTTTAACGATGGAAGGGGCAGAGATAGTTCTTCTTGATGAGGTGATATAATGGACTTAAATAGACACGATTTCGAACTCGATGAACTGATTGAAAGAATTCAAGAAAACGATCATCGCCTTGTGGCCTTGCAAGTTCCTGAAGGACTGAAGATGCAAGCGTTAGAAATGATGGACGAAATTGAAACTGCTTCAAGTGCAAAAGTCGTATTGGCGGCTGACCCGTGTTACGGTGCTTGC
>Ga0213865_10002346_pt1 | contig 11923 bp, 12 predicted proteins | sample PICome_6_FD_160100 | JGI IMG/M metagenome (GOLD analysis project Ga0213865, IMG submission 160100) | Coastal seawater microbial communities near Pivers Island, North Carolina, United States - PICO282 | ecosystem: Environmental > Aquatic > Marine > Coastal | place: USA: North Carolina...
ATCCCATTCTGCAATCTTTTGAACGTTGTATAAATCCTCTAAAACATGCTGCGGCTTGAGCTTATACCGATCAATTTCCTCAAAATCTGACAAGAGGGTGCGTCCCCAAGATAAAAAGCTGCCCAAACTTTCTACATTTTGTTCTGGATGTGCCTCTTGCCTTGCTTGACTGTAGGCTTTATGTAGCTCAATGAGTAGCACCAAGGGCTCAACCACCAATAGGTTGCCTGCATCTGAAATAAAGCCGTCTACCGTCACAAAAAGCGGCAAAAGAGTTGGTTTGTCCAAATGTGACTTAAGCGCTTCTCGTAAAAATATTTCCGCCCTTTGATTGGGTAGCACAACCATTTGCTTGTGCAACGGAACAGGTGAAGAAATAATTTCTTGCGCTATGCGCGAGATGAATGAAGACATGCGTTACTTAAAGAGGTTACTTCCCTCAATGTAATCAAAAACCGCCTTAGGAAGAAGATTTCTAAAGCCTTTTCCCTGTGCAAAACTCTTTCGAATCATTGAGGCGCTAATTTCCATTTTTGGTGCATTTACCAAATGTGACCTAGGGTATTTTTCTTGCCAATCAAAATGATTCGTTTCTTCCTTTGGCAAAGGGTGACGAGGATAAACAAATATATCGTGGTTATCTGCTATACTCTCATAATTCCTCCATTTATGAAGGGTCTTTATGTTGTCTTCTCCCATGATTACACTAAAAACTATTTCGGGATACTTTTCGCGTAAATAAGCCAATGTCTGTGCGGTATAATTGGGCTTTGGAAGATTAAACTCTATATCACTTGCTTTAAGTCCGATTTGATCTTCAAGGGCAAGGCGCACTAAATGCAGTCGCTCGCGGTCCGGTAGTAAATTACTTTTCTTTTTGAAGGGGTTAAGCGGAGTGACTACAAGCCAAACCTCCTCTAAATCTGTACTTTTTTGAATGAATTCAGCAAGAGCCAAATGTCCAATATGAATGGGGTTAAATGTTCCAAAAAACAGTCCTACCTTCTTCATTCGTGATTTAAAAAATCTTCAAGAATCTCAGATGCTTCGGCCGTGGCAACATCAAAATCACTATTTACAATCACCTTATCAAATTCTGGAGCGCGAGCCATTTCTTTTGAGGCTTTTGCTATTCGTTGAGCGATTTTTTCTTCCGAGTCTGTTCCACGACTTCGAAGACGGCTCTCAAGGGCTTTTATACTTGGAGCTTGAACAAAAAGAGCTAAGGCATTATCCCCAAACTGCTTCTTGAGGTTAATTGCCCCTACCACGTCAATATCAAAAACTACCACCTTTCCTTCCGCCCATATGCGCTCCACCTCTGACTGTAGTGTGCCATAAAAAGCTCCAGGATAGACTTCCTCCCATTCAAGGAGTTCTTTGTTTTTTACTTTGGTTAAAAAATCTTCAGCGCTTAGGAAGAAATAATCTTTACCGTGCTGCTCCGTGCCTCTAGCTTGTCTGGACGTAGCAGAAATACTAAAGCTCAATAACGGGAACTTCGGCAATAAATAATTGACGAGTGAAGATTTTCCAGCTCCAGATGGTGCCGCAAAGATGACTAGTTTCCCCTTTTTTTCGCTCATTCCCATATTTCAACGTGAATAACAAAGGTAGTAGAGATATAGGAATTCACTTGCAACAAGACCTGTAGCAACAGCAAAAAATATTATCGGGATATAAAAAACCCCCGTTAAACAAAACGAGGGTTTAAAAAACTGAGGCAATACGTCTAAAGCGTTATACTATGATAGCCTTCTTTTTGAAGGTTGAATCCTAAAACAAGTCCGTTCTCAACAACCTGCATATTCTCAGGAATAGATTCGGGGCTAATTCCGAATTTTTTAAGTGAGAATCCACATGCAATTAACTGAATACCATTTTCCTCTGCCTTTAAAAGAATTTCTTCCAATTCATCATTTTTCGAAAACTCTCTAACAGCTTGACCGCATATGATTACTTTGAATTCACCATAACTCATGCCGTCCATTTCAGAAAGGTCTCCTGCTGCAAAAGAAATTGCTCTTAATTGTTCGAGCTTCCTGGTTAAGACAAAATAATTGTGAATATCCTCTTGCTCTTGAGCAGAAACTTGCTGTGGTGCTATAAAGCCCCCAATTAGGAAAAGTGTGAAAAGTAATTTTCTCATAATTTTTTTTTAGTGGAAATGATAATCAGTTCCTGGTAATTGTGATAAAACATTGTCGCCTAAATCTAATGCAACAGCACGACCATCACGAACGGGCATGATAGTGTCGTGTACTGCAAGATACTCTTCAATTAGGTCATGAATGGTATAATCCATGACAACTGTTTCAACAGTTCCCTTCATTCGGCATAAGGTGCTCAATGGCTCTCCCTCTCGTCTGCACGCAGACATTGTATAAAGTTTGCTCAAATCAATGGGCTCGCCTTGAATAATTATGTCCTTTACCCGTTCTCCTTTATCTGCCAGCGCATTGAATGTAAGTTGCATTCCAGAGAATCGAACAACCCATCCTCCAAACCGTTCCTGAGGGTTTTCTGCGAATACATTATGCAGCTCTTTTTCTAACCAATCTTTAATTTGTTGACCACTGGCTTTACCAATTTTAACTTTCTCGTTGACTGGAAGCATCTTCCAAAGGTCGCCTCGGGTGATTGGAGCAACTCCAGTTTCATTAGGCACAATTGGCGGACTAAAACGAAAACCATTACTAAGAGCAATATCTACATCATTTTTCCACATAGAAGCATCTGTTATAAAGTTATCCATGGGATTTTCAACCACAAAATAACGGTAGAGAGGAGTTTTTGTATAACCCAAAACCTGCTCTATTTCCTCTTCATACGGGGCAATCGCTTCTTCAATCACAGCAGCCACCAGAGAATCCTTCTTGTATTTTAAAGGATCCACCTCCAACAGCTCATAATTCTCTTTAAGGATGGTGCCGTTTTGAACTTCAAGAACCATTTTCCCTACAAAAGAAGCAAAGGCTCCCGGTTCCGTGACTCGGGCATGATTTGCCTGAAGGGGTTTGCGAATTCGTTCGTGGGTATCGTTACCAAAGACATAATCAATTCTGCCTAAGGCCGGGTTATTGGCCAAATCAAATTGCTTGCTAATTCCAATGTGCGTAACCAGAAAGAGGATATCTACGCCTTTTTCATCTTTTAATTCATTGACAAGTTGCTCTAAGTTCTCTAAGATGGGATCGAAATCGAGTCCTTCAGAAAATGTAGGATTTTGCCGGATGGGAACTTCTGGATCGTTATACGAGAGAAAGCCAAGCTTTGTGTTTCCTACTTCTTTGATAAAGTATTGTGGGAAAATAGGACGTTTACCGTTTTCATGGTACATGTTTGCGGTGATTACAGGCGTTTCATACCCTTTCATCACATTCATCATTTGTTCCTTTCCGTAAACGACCTCCCAGTTGCCAGGGATTAAAAAATCGTAATTCATAGCCTTTACTATGGAGCTAAATGCAGAACCTTCAGAAAGGGCTGCTATAGCGCTACCTTGAATGAGGTCTCCTCCATCAAGAATAATCGTATTGGGATTTAAAGACCGCTCTTCATTGAACAAGGTCTTCATGTTTGCAAGGCCTCCTAACGTTTTGTAACTGATTTCGCCCTCATTGAAAAATAGCTCGGAATGTGGGTATACTTGACCATGAATATCTGCCGTTTGCAGAATCGTAATTTTTTGCGGCTCTAGATCAATATCTGCAGTTGAGGTGCAGGTTATAGTGAATAAAATAAAAGCTGCAAAGCTTGCTAAAGTTATGTACTTTTTGAATTCCATGAGTCCTTACTTAATTGTTTCATGCGTGCTGCTCAAGTTACATTCAAAGAATGAGTGGTTTCGTGAGTATGGTCACGTGATAGTATAGGAGGCGAGATAATTGTTCACTCAAAACAAAAATCAGTCTTATTTTAAATAGAATTCAACACCTAATTGTAACTTACGAAGACCTAAAAAACAGCCGTCATGAATGCAATTGAATTTCATAGTTTATCCAAATTCTACGGTAAGCACAGAGGGATAGAAGGGATTGATTTCTCTGTCTCAAAAGGCGAGGTATTCGGATTCATAGGTCCCAATGGTGCCGGGAAGTCTACTGCCATAAGAACCTTATTAGGATTATTACATCCAAGTAGTGGGAGTGCCTCAATTTTGGGACATGATGTGGTAAAAGAAGGGGTTCAAGCTAGGTTGAAGGTAGGGTATCTACCCTCCGAAGTGGATTTTTATCCAGAAATGACCTCTCGCGAGCTCTTGGAATACCATGCTGGACTGTATGGTATTGAAAAAGGGGAAAAGAGAATTGAGGAATTAGCACAATATTTTGAGCTCGCTTTAGATAGGCCCATTGATGATTTAAGTTATGGGAATAAGAAAAAATGCGCCATTATTCAGGCGGTTTTGCATGAACCGGAAGTACTGATTTTAGATGAACCAACGGGTGGGTTAGACCCATTTATGCAAAACAGGTTTTTTGAATTATTAGAGTCGTTAAACAAAAAGGGAGTAACCGTTTTTTTTAGCTCGCATATTCTATCTGAAATTCAACGAATGTGCGATCGCGCCGCGGTAATACGTGAGGGAAAAATCACAGCAATTGAAGATATTTCATCGCTCTTATCCAAGCAAATGAAAAAGGTACGGTTGGTCTTGAAAAAAGAAACCGAATTGAGTTTGCCTGATGGTTTTCAAAATCACCACAGTACTGGCTCCAAGCATAATTTTGACTATGTGGGTCCAACGGAAGTATTGATTCGTTGGCTCGCTGAGCAAGACTTGATTGACGTAGTCCTGACAGAACCTGATTTAGAGTCCATTTTTATGAACTATTATCAACGATGAGTATGAATAGGACATTGTATTTCAAAGAGCTAAAACGCAATAGAAAGAACACTCTTATATGGACTTCTATTGTAGTAGCATTCACTTTTTTGATCTTATCTATCTATCCAAGCTTTTCACAGATGGGAGATCAGATGACCGAGTTGATGTCTTCTCTTCCAGAGGAGTATGCACGTGCTTTGGGAATGGACGAGGGTACATGGTCAAGTATCATAGGATTCTATTCCACTTATTATGGAATTTACATTACGCTTTTGATGGGGATTTTTACGGCTTCAACAGGTGCTACTATAGTTGGCAAGGAGGAACGCGATGGAACCGCGGAATTCTTGCTAACCCGCCCCATGACAAGAAGCACTATTGTTACCACAAAATTCTTAGCGCTCGGAACTTTATTGGCGGTGGTGTATTCCACTCAAACTTTTTTTGCAGTGCTTGGAATGAATGTATTCGGTGATGATGTTCTCTGGAGACATTTTGTTACCATGCATGTTCATGGGTTTGTTCTGGTAAGCTTCTTTACTGCAGCAGCCGTATTGTTCTCATCATTCTTATCGCCAAAATTGAATTATATGGGACCGGTGGTTGGAATGATATTCGGTAGTTTCTTTTTGGATGCTATTGCAAAGGCGACAGAACAAGTAAGTTGGTTAGGTTATATAAGTCCCTATCACTACCTACAATTGCAGGCCGAATCCGGTAGTCTTGAGGTGAATTGGGGCTCCTGTATTATGCTTATGATACTATCGCTAATCATGCTTAAAGCAGGACATGCACGCTATTTAAAAAGAGATATTGTTGGCTAAAGCGTGTTGCCTACTTGCTCTTTAATTTTTTCTAGCTCGTCCTTCATTTGAACTACATGCTGTTGCATTGGAGCATAGTTACTCTTGGATCCTAGAGTGTTGATTTCTCGACCCATTTCTTGTGCGATAAACCCGAGCTTTTTCCCGCTATTTTCTTCCTTCATTGTTTCACGGAAGTATTTAAGATGGTTAGCTAATCGAACCTTTTCTTCGTTGATATCTAGCTTTTCAATGTAGAAAATAACTTCTTGCTCATAGCGGTTTGAATCTATTTCAACTCCCTCTAGACCTTTCAATAAGCGTTCTCTAACGGTAAGCATACGCTGCTGTTCATGTGGCTCAATTTCTTTCATGGATTTTTCAATCTCAATCAAACGCTGTTCAAAATCGTTCGCAATACTTGATCCCTCTTGTACACGAAAACGCTCCAGTTTTTCTAGAGCTTCCACAATTAATTCCTTTAAAAAATGCCATTCCTCTTCACTGAGCTCATTTTTTGACGAGCCAATTACATCGGGCATTCGCATAACGGCTGCAATGAGGTCTCCCGAGGTATCTGTTTCGCGGCTTAAAACTTCAAGCTGCTCCAAATAAGCTTTGGCTAATTCCATATTAATACCTGCCGCGCTCTCAACCCCTGTGACTTCCGCATAGATATTGATATCCACCTTACCACGCTTTAAAGCACCACCAACCAGTTTGCGGATAGTCAGTTCTTTTTCACGAAAAATAGGTGCAATACGAGCGTTTAAATCAAGACCTTTGCTATTCAGACTGCGAATCTCAACAGTAATTTTTTTTCCTGAAGTTTGTCCGATGGCTTTTCCGAAGCCGGTCATACTCTGAATCATGGGTAGTTGAATTTTGCTCAAAGGTAGCAAAACATAAGATGGCTACCCTTTGAATTTCCTTCCGTAGAAACTCACAAAATAAACGCCCGTAAATATGGCTGTTCCTCCAATGAACATATGAATACTCCAGGTTTCACCTCCGTAAATAAGGCTTAATAAACTCGCTAATAAAGGCTGGAGATAGATATATGCTCCCACGGTTGCGGGATGCAATGTTTTTAGTGCAATGATGTTTCCTAAATAGGTTAAAAACGTGGTCCCTACAACCACAAAAATCACGGCTCCTATAATGTTCGCGTCCCAAAGTGACCATTGAATATCACCGAATTGCGGACCTCCAAAAGGCAAAACAAAGAACACTCCAAATGTAAAGACCCAACGTATAATAAAAAGTGCGTTGTATTTGGCCATGAGCGGCTTTACAAGTACCAGATATATGGCATAACTACTTGCGTTGACAAGTACAAATAGGTTTCCCTTAGCCACTTCATTTGAGAATAAGCCTTCTATTTTAAAATGAGCACCCGAATAAATCAACCAAAACGCACCCAAAGCACCTAGTGATATTCCTATCAATTTAGGTGTTGTGATTCGCTCTTTGACAAGAATTGCGCCGGCAACAAGTACCATTATTGGACCGCTGACCATCATGATGGAGGCGTTTACTGGAGTTGTAATTTTAAGTCCTTCAAAGAAAAACAGCATGTTTGTAGTGACTCCAAAAACTGCGCATATTGCCAAACGCCACTGATCGGAACGGGGTATACTAAAGAACCTTTCATTACCCGAAAATGGCATGAGCATCCAAAAAAGTAAGGCTGCTCCGGTAACACGAAATTGAATAAAGGCTCTCGGAGGCATGGCACCTTGCATGGCACTCTTGGCTATTAGGAATGAAGAACCGTAAATCAAGGCAACACCAAACAATGCTGCGTGCGCCAATAAAATAGATTTACGACTGAATTGGCTCATAGATCAAGCAATTGCATCAGTTGCATCTTTAACCACCTTTGGACTATTTCCTATAAAGATTTGACCATCAAAAAGTAAAACCGGTCGTTTTAAGAAAGTGTATTCACTAAGGATAAGCTGGCGTATTTCAGAATCGCTAAGCTTGCGGTTTTTCAAGCCGAGCTCTTTGTATTTACGAGCACGCTTAGAAAACAAGGCATCTGCAGAACCAGCGTGTGTAATCATATCATCTAGCTGTGCGGGTGTGATGGGCTCCGTTTTAATGTCTTGCAGATAAATTCCTTCTGTATTCCACGAGTTCAAAATACGTTTGCAAGTATCGCAGGTACTGAGATAGAATATACGTTTCATCTGTACTAATTTATTTTGATAGCCAAGGGCCTGGGTCTTGAATGTTTGCGTCTTTCCAAATACCAAATTGAACCATCGTTTTTCCTTCCTCATCCGTGAATGCAGTTCCAATCGGCTGTTTAAGACTAATAAGATCTCCAGACTTAACCTGAACGCCTATAAGGTTGCTGTACACAGTAAAGTAGTTTCCATGTCGTATTAGCACCATTACGTTTGCCCCAGGAATAGGCACCACAGAACTCACCTCTCCTTCAAAAGTGGCACGCACAATAGCCCCCTGTTCCGTGCTAATTTCAATATGCGGATTGTCTACTATGATTCCTTTAACCACTGGGTGAGGATGTTTTCCAAATTTTCCAGTAATCAACCCTCTTTCAACTGGCCACGGCAAAGCACCTTTGTTTGAAGCAAAGTTATTTGCTAATGCTCTAGATTCAGGAGTCATTGCATAGGAAGGTCCCTCATCTCTTTCTTCTAAACCCTTTCCTTTGCGTGCCTTGTCAATTAATTTTTTAAGCACCTTATTGGAGGTTCTCGGGTTGAAGTCTTTCCCTTTTACAAGGCCTAGTTCTTCTGCCTCTTTTTCTAGGTTATTCCGTTCTGCGCGGAGTCGTGCTTTTCTCAATTCTTCCGCAATAATCCGTTTAATTTGTTTTTCTAGTTGTTCGGCCTCACGTTGTTTTTTTTGAATATCATTTTTCAATTCTCCTTCTTTGTTCTTCAAAGAGGTAACAGTTTCTTCTTGCTTTTGGGCGTCCACAAGCAGTTGGTTCTTTTCTCTTTCTTGAGATTCTTGAACGGTTAATTTTTCCTGTTTTCTAGCGATTAACGCTTCTTTTTCCTCTGCCAATTCAATCTGCGCATCATGAATTTGGTTGACTTGCTGTTCCCTGTAGCTGGTCATGTCCTTAAAGTATTGGATCCGTTTTAAGGCTTGGGTAAAAGAGGTAGAACTAAGAATAAACATAAGTTGATCCGCGGGCTGGAGATTTCGCTGCGCTAATTCAATCAGTTTTGCATAATCTGATTTAAGTGAATCAATGCGCACTTCAAGTTGGACAATCTCCTTTTCCTTCGTACGGATATCAAGGTCAATTCTCCTTATTTGCCCATTCATGGTTTTAATCAATCGTTCGCGAGCCTCAATTTTTTGATTCAAAGTTTGCAATTGATTTATACTGGACTCTCTGTTGCTTTTGGTTTGTTCTAGTAAAGTATTTGCCAAGTCAATTTGGTCTTGAAGCAATACCTTCTGCTTTTGAAGCTCCTCTTTAGTTTGACCATTGGTGGTAACAGACAGTAACAATAACGCTATGAGAATTCTAAAGACTTTCATTAGAAGCTAAAAGGAGTGTTATAAGGACCTTCGGTTCGGATTTCGCTCACTTCGATTTTTACAGTGTATTCTGGACGCGACTTTAAGGTTAATTCAAGGAGCATTGGATATCCCGTTCTTTCATCCACATTGGAGTATTCAATGTCTACAATTTCCTTAGGGTCGCTAATGGTCATGTGCTTGACATGCAATTCTCTGTCCAGTGCTACGGTTACGTTCCTGTTGCCAGAAATGGCATACTGTGTGACCCAAGTATCATGTTTTGTGTCAAATCTGTAACGCATTGCAGACTCGGCACTGATTAATTGACCGCGTAATAGTTTATTCAAATACGGAAAGGGAACCTCCACCCCAGTCATGCCAGCTAAGTCATGTGCTGAACCCGTCCAGTCCAATCCCAAAAGTGTTGAGGTAAAAGCTGCGCTATCGCCAATAACGATTGCCTTACCAACACGCAGACCAATCATATCATCACTAATTGCAGCCCAGAGAATGCTATCTTGTTTGGATCGTATTTGGACTCTAAATTTTTGTTCGCCATCGGGAGTGTTGGCTTCAATCCGAGTGAATATTTGGGCCCATTCAAATTTATCCTCAACGATTATTTTGCGAGATACTCCGTCGTTTATTTTTTCCCTTTTTAGAGGGTTTTCAGGTGAGATAGGCCTACCACAGTTTGCGAGCAGAAAAAGAGCCCCTAGAAGCAGGGTTAATTTGACTAAGCTATGTGTGTACAGACGGTTCAATTTTTTGGCTATTTGCCCTCTAATTCCTTAGCTTTTTGGTTGTATTCCAAAGCTTTATCTTCATTGCCCAATGCTTTCTCAATGGCCCCAGCATGGCGGTAGAGTGTGGCATCAGGTTTAGATCTTTGAAGTTGCAAAGCTAATGCCATTTTTTTCTGTGCTTCAGTGTAGTCGCCCATTTTAAACAAGACCCAGGCCCAAGTGTCTAGGTAAGTCGCTTCAAGACCTTTCTTGCTGTTGCTTTCTTGCGTTAATTTTAGTGCGCGCTCAAGGTCCAAACTGCGCTTTCCCAATTCCCAAGCTAGATTATTTAACGTGGCCGCATCACGCTCAATGTCCAAGCTGTAGGTATACGCCTTAACGCCCATATCCACTAAATCTTGTGAAAAGAATGCTGTACCTGCCAAATTATAGAACCACTTTTGAACGTCATCCTCAAGTGCCTTTGGAGCACTCTCCATAGCCAGTTCAGCACAGTCCTCCCACCATTGTTTCTCATAATACCAGAACACGATATATTCTAGTATTTCAATTCTATGCCCAAAATCTGTTTTGAATCTATTTATTACATCCCTGGCAATGCTGTCTTGCTTAGTTTGTTTGCATAGCTCAGCAATTTGTGTGTAAACCTCTATGTCATTATAGCCTCTTTCAACGGCTTGTAGATACATTAAAACGCTTTCTTGAATTTTGTTTTCTAAAAGCAGCCGTTCTCCTAGTAGCAAATAATATGTCCCCTCTTCTTGGTGAAGCTCTTTGGTAGCAGCCCATGATCTATTTACCATAGGAAGCATGCTAGTATCGCGTTGAGCGGTTTCCCATAAACTCAGCAATACAGGTCCTTTGTCTTTTAGGCTCATTCCAGGCATAGTAAGTGCGCGCTCGAGAAAGTACATGCTTTCTTTGACGTTGTCGCCACTTTGAAGAAAACGTGCATATTCCATAGCTATAGGGGCATTGTTGGGGAAATCTAAAACAGCTTGTGAAAGAATTTTTCCGGTTTTTTTCCTTTTGCCATTAGCATCATAAAATTGTGCTGCTAGACCGCGGTATTCAGCCCGATTAGGATTGTTCTTTATAGCGTTTTTAATGACCTCAGTTGCTGATTTTATATCATTATTTCTGAGGTGAATTTCCATTTTTTGCTGAACGGTTTCAGGGCTACTTCCTAAACGTTCTTCAAGTAAATGAAGGTAATAGAGTGCTTTTTCTGTGTTGTTAACTATTAAAGCACTTTGAAGAGCATCTTGAATATATTCGTGTTTGTGCGGCTTGAGTTCAATGAGACGTTCAAAAGAAACCAGCACAATTGCTGTATTGCCAATTTGTTTGGCATTTTGAGCCTGCAAGCGCCACATCCACTCGTTGTTGGGATGATTTACTGTTCCTACTGTCAATAATTCTTCCGCTTCAAAGAAAAGCCCTTCCAGGAAGAGCAATCGCGCCAACCTATACAGTGCGGTTTCGTGGGTTGGATCATCCGCTAAGATATTTGCATATGCCTCTTTTGCAAGTTCGCTTCGACCCGTGATGCGGTAGGTTTCCGCTTGGTAGAAAACATCTGACAATGCAGAAGGCCCTTCTTTCGGAGGGCCTTGCGCATGAGATGATATTGAGATTAGAAGCGCCAAGAGCACTCCAAACACTTTCTGCATTAGTCCATTCTTGAATAGTCGCCTAAAGATACAGAAGTCCAGCGACCATCAGCGTGCGCATGGTTACCAATCATACTGTCCTTTAGATGTATGTTTGAAATAGTAGAATGAGTTTGAATTAAAGAGCCTTCAATAGTCGAATTCTCAACAACACAACCATCCCCTAAGCTCACATTTGGACCAACCTTTGCGTTTTTCAAAACTACATTGTTGCCTATGTAACAGGGTTCAATAATTTCGGCATTCTCCATTTGAATGTTTTCCCCTCGCAATTCAGGCTTCCCTTCTAGATACCCTAGCATCTTACTATTGGTTTCAACGGTAATTGCCTTATTTCCGCAATCCATCCAATCATTG
>Ga0213865_10002347_pt1 | contig 11920 bp, 5 predicted proteins | sample PICome_6_FD_160100 | JGI IMG/M metagenome (GOLD analysis project Ga0213865, IMG submission 160100) | Coastal seawater microbial communities near Pivers Island, North Carolina, United States - PICO282 | ecosystem: Environmental > Aquatic > Marine > Coastal | place: USA: North Carolina | collected...
AACGACGGGTGGAACACTTCTGACCAAGGAGACGGAAAGAGTGACGCATTCCCTGATGAAGGTACCCAGTGGCAAGACTCTGACAATGATGGATATGGCGATAATCCGCTTCCTGCATTCCAAGGAGACGCTTGTCCTACTACATACGGGACCAGTTTCCAAGACAGATTCGGGTGCCCTGATGGTGATGGAGACGGATACTCAAACGAAGGAGATGTATTCCCAACCGATAAAGACCAATGGGCGGACTCTGATTCTGACGGTCGAGGAGACAATTACTACTACGACGTACAACAATTTTCTGAACTTCATATCAATCAGAGAGGTGACGCATTCCCAATGAATCCAACTCAGTGGAATGATACGGATGGTGACGGCTGGGGAGACAACTACGACAATGCATCCTGGACTGGGATTAGGCCTGTCGATGACCCTTCAACTTCTGATGTCGATGAGAGTTGGCCCGGACTCTATGATTCCGCTGCAACTCAAGTCGACAAATTCCCTCTGTTCAGATACCAATGGGCTGATTCTGATGGCGATTGGATTGGCGATGAGCCAAACACTCCACTATCGGATGGTTGTCCAAATACGTGGGGTAATTCTACCGAAGATAGAATTGGGTGTAGAGACACTGATGGTGATGGATGGTCAGACTCTACTCCAGATTGGCCTGCACACCCAACAGGAGATGCTGACGCATTCCCAGACGACCCAACTCAATGGAGGGATAGCGACGGGGATGGATTCGGTGATAACACATCAGGTAACAATCCCGACGAATGCCCTGGAGAATACGGAACATCTTCTGTTGATAGGGTAGGATGTCCTGATGCTGATGGTGACGGGTGGTCAAATGCAGGCGACCCATTCCCAACAGATGGAACGCAATGGGAAGACAGGGACGGAGATAACTACGGAGACAACCCTAACGGGAACAATGCTGATGCATTCCCTGATGATTCAAGCCAGTGGGCAGATAGTGACGGTGATGGCTACGGAGATAGACCAATAATACCGAATGGCGACTTCTTCCCTAACGACCCAACTCAATGGAGCGACTTAGATGGTGATGGATATGGAGACAACATTGATGGGAACAATGGTGACCAATGTCCAGAACTTTATGGTGAATCTACAATACCTGCAGCTAGAGGTTGTCCCGACTCAGACAATGACGGAGTGGTCGACCCATTCGATGCATTCCCTGAGGATTTCTATCAGCAAACCGACAAAGACGGTGACGGTTGGGGAGACAATCAAGCGGTTCCAAATGGAGATGAGTGCCCAGACGAAGCTGGTACAAGTACAAACAATTCAAGGCAAGGTTGTCCTGATGCAGATAATGATTCGTGGGCAGATGTAGATGACATGTTCCCCAACGATCCACTTCAGTGGGAAGATACTGACCTCGACGGATGGGGCGACAATTATGGCTGGGTCAATAGTACAATTGCTGATGAAACCGATGTTGGTAATCTCATTACGATCAGAGATCAGTGGGGAGATGCATTCCCTCTTGACCCAAGCCAGTGGTCAGATACAGATGGTGACGGGTTTGGAGACAATAATACAGGCAGACTACCCGATGCATTCCCGCTTAGAGCATCACAGTGGGCTGATACTGACGGTGATGGCTATGGTGACAATCAGAAATTAGGTTCATGGCAACCGGATGAATGTAATGTCAAGTATGGTGAATCATATGTCGATTATTTTGGTTGTCCTGATAGCGATAAAGACGGTGTTTCCGACCAAACAGACCCTTGCCCATATGATGCTTCAATCAGTGCCGGAATTAGAGGCCAGGAGCAATGTGCTTCATTTGACGATCATGACAATGATGGAATCCCTAACGATTTTGATGCTGATTTCGTTGCAGGAGCGGATGGTGATGACGAGGGTGGACTAAGTACTGAAATTCTAATTCTAGTGGGCCTTATGGTATTCCTACTAGCTGTGATTTCAGTTGCAATGGTCGCAAAACAAGCCGGACGAAGAAAGGCGGCATACAACCGTGCTGAAGAAATGAAAGTTAGTGCAATGTTCCAAGAAGAAGAAGCACGAAGGCTTGAATGGATAGATTACTATGTTGCCCAAGGCGATACTGCAAAGGCCATGGAATTAGGTTGGGAGCCTCCTGCTGAAGTCCCTCAGTGGCAGCAGCACCAAATGCAGCAGCAACAAGCACAGCAAGAAGCCATTCCTACCATGATGAGTTTGGATGAACTCTGATTAGTACTTTTGAGCTCTAGCCCTTTCTCTGCGGGCTTTTTCTGCAAGACTGTCATCGAATGCAAGGAAATCTAAGTTGCTCCACGCTTCTTCATCATCCAATGCATTCAGAGCCTCATTATCTGAAATGAGTTGCTCAACTGTAATGAAAGTAGGATTTGTACCATCAGATAGTTGATATTGATGCCCGGGAAGAACCAACCAATCGCTTGGTAAATCCAATAATCGCTCTCGTAAATAGATCAAAGATTTCCTCTGCGCATCAACATCTCCCCCAAAGAGGTCCGTCCTTCCACAACGACCGAGGAACATACAATCCCCACTTACAACTACTCCTTCGCCAATGAAAGTCATGTGTCCAGGCGTGTGCCCAGGCGTGCAATGAGCCTCGATTTCTAATTCTCCTAGATTATGAATTATTGACGAAAATGGTTCATTCGACCAAACTTGATTTGATGGCCCATCCCATCCTCTTTTCGATTCATCTTCGTGTACCCATACCTCTCTGTCTTGAAGCCCTTCGACCCCCTTTGAATGGTCCCAATGTGAATGAGTTAACCATACCTGCTCAAGATTCCAATTATTGGAATTACAGACCTCCAACCAGTAATCTGCGAAAAACGGGTCGATGATTGCTGCTTTGTTTGTTTTCCTACAAACAAGCAGGTGGTTCAAATTGTCCCAATCGCCCAACTGCGCTTGATAGACTAGCATTTTTTCTGTTTCAAGTATGCACTCAGCCATCTTCGCTCACCAACCCTATGGACCGCATCCCTTCTAAGGGATGACGTACATGGTTTACCATGGGCAGGGAGCGAATGCTGGCTATTGTTTTGGCTGGCCTTTTGGCAGCCATAGCCCCAAGTGCCTTTGCTACTCAAGGAAATGTAACCTTGAATTCGGTACTTGTCGATGCTCCAGAGAAGGGGTGGTATTCATCGGGAGATGTTGTATCGGTTTCAGGAATTATTTCCAATGAAGGTGATGCTGCGACCATAACTGTTGACCCATCATGCAACGAAGTTTTGCGAGTATGGAGCGAGGAGCAGCTAGTAATTGACGGGACAACCAACTGTCTTGGGCAAAGCAGAGGACTAGATATTGGCGCAAATTCAGAATCTACCTTAGATACTCTAACCTGGGACCTTAGAAATTCAGAAGGTGAATATGTACCTCCAGGAGATTACACTGTAGAGTATTACATCGCTGGAGAAGGATTGACCTCTAGTGTTGACATTCACGTCCAGACTCCACTCGATATTCCTGAAGAGTTGGAGATGACAGTTATTGGAACTGCGAGAGACGGGGTACATGTTGAAGGAGCCCCTAGTATTCTCACAGTTCGCCTAGTAAATACCATCAATGAAAACATAGACCTAGATTTCCAAAACTGTGCACTCGTCATCAATAGCGAATTACATGGTGATTGTGGACCTAATTCACTGAGGGGAATGGAAATTGTAACGATTGCACAGATTCCAGTCGAACTAAGTGCTGGTGAAAATACATACTCTATTTCTATTGGAGATTCACAACTCCGTCAAGATATCACAATCATTGCGGTTGAAGATGTCGACCAAGGTGTTAACAGCGGCCCATTAGCAGAGTTGGCCTTAGACTTGCAATTGCAAGATGATTTCGAATTTGAAGAACTAGAGATCTTCAGCCCTGATATTCTACTGAAAAATAACGGGGATTCTGATGTATCCTTGGATTTTGACACCAGCTGTCTGGGTGAAATTTGGGTCGTTGATTCTAGTGGCTCAGTAGTCATGGATTCTAGATTTGGTAAGGACTGCACAAATCTCGAAGTTGAATACTTGATACAACCAGGGACTGACCGCATATTTTCACAATCTGACTGGAGTTTTATCGACATGACTGGATGTCATGTAGTGCCCGGTGAACTAACTGTGATTATGGAAATTCCTGAACATGATTTGTATGGAACAGAAGTCATCAACCTTCTCAGGGAGCGCGATGATTATTGCATAGATTCCACTCTTTCAATTAACGCTGAATTCAGCGGTGAAGACACACTAACAATATCACCGGAGATATCTAGCCTAGTCTCTAGTGACTTGACTTGGTTTAATTCGTGTGGAGTTTTCTCAACACTTTACAAAAATGGACAAGAGGTTGACAATTTCTTATCGCAATGTGAATACAATTCAACGATTACAGTTCAGTTTTCTACGCTGGAACTTGAATCGTTTGAAATGAACATGTCACGGCACGGAGAAGGAGAATTTACACTTGTATTCGAAACTATAACCGCGCCGATTACCAAATCTACTGTCTCTTTTTCTTGGCCGTTAGAAACCGAATCTGAATCCGAAGACGTTAATGAAGAGATTGTAGAAGAAATAGATTCTAGAATTATTTCCGGAATCTGGAGTGCTACTTCCAATGATTTGGGAACTTGCTGGTTGCTTAACTCACCAGAAGAAGGAATTCTTACATTGGCTGGAGCTCCAGGTTTGATATCTTGGTCACCAAGAGTTGGAACAACTGGTGAATATCTCGTTCAAAATTCAGACTCGTCTCCGGAATGCTCTGATTTCGCCTCTCAGTCATTCACAATTGAAGAAGTATACACTGAAGAGTTGTTAGTGGAGGATGAGGAACAAGAAACTGTAATCGTTACAGAAACTCCTGTAGAATCGTCAGAGGAACAAATCAGTCCTGCTGTTGTAACGATTACAGTTGCTGTCGCAAGTACAGGAATTCTTTCTCTATTGTTTGCAGGTATCGCAACTAATGAATCATGGAGAATACCTGCTACGAGTGCTGGTTTGTGGTTACTTGGATTAGTTGGCCGTACAAGTGAGACCAGTGACGGAAGATACCAGAGAGGTCGTTTGATGGGTTACCTAACCGCAAACCCAGGTTGCCACTTCCGCGCAGTGATGGCGGCACTGGAAATGTCGAATGGACAGATTACACACCACTTGAAAATTCTAGAAGATGAAGGAATGATTTGGAGAAGAGCAGATGGCAGACTGGTCAGATTTTATCCATTTACATCAAATCTGCACCCCGGTGTTTTAGACCAAGACCTACCCATGCCGCCTTTATCACCTGACCCCAACAGCCTACAAGGTAAGATTTTGAGATTATTGGATGACGATGGTCAAATGAAAAAGTTCCCGACACAGGCTGAATTGGCACACAGATTGGACAGATCTCAACAACTGGTCAGTCATCATCTGAGAACACTGCAAAAATACGGTCTGGTCAAGAAGCAAAAATCTGGCCTAAAGAACAGATACTGTCTGACTAAAGAGGCAATCTTCCTACTAGAGACTACAGAGTTATGATTCGCAGATGGTTTCAAGGCCATTACCTATGTCGAAGGTTCACCCCGTAGGGCAAAGAGGTGTTTTGATGACGGATTACATTCCACAAAATACTGAGTTGTCTTGGCAAAAGGCCTGGGACGATGCGAAAATCTTCAACGTTGAATTCAAAGAAGGCAATCCTAAATTCTACTGCCTAGAAATGTACCCTTACCCATCTGGGAAAATGCACATGGGCCACGTAAGAAACTACTCGATTGGGGATGCTGTTGCAAGATACAAGCGGTTAATGGGGTACGATGTATTGTACCCAATGGGTTTCGACTCATTTGGAATGCCTGCGGAAAATGCTGCGATTGCAGAAGGGGGTCATCCTCACGACATCACTGAAAGAAACATGGCATCCATCACTGAACAAATCAAGCGGATGGGATTCTCATACGATTGGCGTAGGCTAGTAAAAAGCCACGACCCAAATTACTACCGTTGGAATCAGTGGTTTTTCATAAAATTCCTAGAGAGGGGGCTAGCATACCAAGAATTTGCACCGGTTAACTGGTGTGAATCTTGTAACACCGTACTGGCTAATGAACAGGTGAAAGCAGGAAGATGTTGGAGGTGTAATGGTCCGGTTAACCAGAAGGAAATGAGTCAATGGTTCCTCAACATTACAGAATATGCACAAGAACTTCTAGATGGCCTAGAAACTATCAATTTCCCAGAGAACGTAAAGGCTCTACAGCAAGACTGGATTGGTAGGTCTGAGGGCGCTGAAATCGAATTTGGAATAGAGGGCCATGATGACAAAATCAGAGTTTTTACAACAAGGCCTGATACACTATTTGGTGTTACTTTCCTCACACTCGCTCCAGAGCATGAATTAGCAGAAAAACTGGTTGCAGGAACCGAATATGAAAGCGATTGGAAAACGCTTCACGATGAAATTATTGCGATGAGCGAATTCGACCGAATCAAAAACATGGGGAAGAAAAAAGGGGTTCCAACCGGCTCTTTCGCAATCCATCCCCTAACCGGGGAAAAGATTCCAATTTGGATTGGTAACTTCGTTATCGCATCTTACGGAACGGGTGCTGTAATGGCGGTACCTGGCCATGACGAGAGAGATTTTGACTTCGCAAAGAAATACGATATCCCAATCAAGCGAGTACTTGTGATGAATGAAGGGGCAAGTCCGGATGACGAATTGGATGCCGCCGAGTGTGACCTCGGATGGATGGTAAATTCTGGGCTTGAAGGGTTCGATGGGCTGTATGGTGATGAGGCAAAAACTGCTGTCTGCCAAGCTCTAGAACGACAAGGTAAAGGAAATGGAACCGTAAATTGGAAGATTCGGCCATGGCTGATCAGCCGGCAAAGGTACTGGGGAACTCCAATTCCGATTATTCATTGCCAATCATGCGGGGTTGTACCAGTTCCTGAGGAGCAACTTCCGGTTGAATTACCAAGAGACGTCGTATTCGATGGCAAAGGAAACCCCTTGGCGACTAGCGATTCCTTCTGTAATGTAGACTGCCCAAAATGTGGAAGCCCTGCAAAGCGGGAAACAGACACTATGGATACATTCGTAGATTCATCATGGTACTTCCTAAGATACGCTGATTCCATGCAGAATGATGTTCCTTTCAATCCAAATGTTGCAAACCACTGGATGAATGTGGATTTTTATTGTGGTGGAATAGAGCATGCTCAAATGCATTTGATTTACGCAAGGTTCTGGACTAAGGCTGTACGAGACATTGGTCTGCACAATATAGACGAGCCGTTCAACGAACTGCTTTGCCAGGGCATGGTAAACAAATCAGCACCTTGGTGTAATAGCTGTGGAATTACCCTTCATGTTGACTACTCGGACCAAGATTGTCCTCACTGTGATGAAACACTCTCAATTAGAAGTGCGAAAATGAGCAAGAGCCTAGGAAACACTGTATCTCCTGAAGAAATGATTGAGAAGTATGGTGCAGATACTGTCAGATTGTTCATCTTATTTGCTGCAAATCCAACCGCAGGAATGGATTGGTCAGATGCTGCTTTGGAAGCAAACTATCGGCAAATGGTGCAGCTTCATGGAATGCCTGAATCGATTTTAAATTGGCAAGGACAAGCGAGCGACATCGATATCTGGATGATTGCAAGATTGAAGCAAAGATACAATCAATGGCAAGATGCAATGGATAGTTACGACCTGAGAGGTGCTGTAGATGCCAGCCATTTCGACCTCGTCAAAGATCTAAATTGGTATAGGCGAAGAGGTGGAGAAAACCCAGAAGTTGGTAGAGAAATACTCGATGTATGGTGCCATATGATTTCAGTTGCAACACCCCACCTAGCCGAAGACTGGTGGAAGATTATGGGCAATGGTGACCTCATTGCAGGAAGGACATTTACTAAGCCTGCTGAATTAACATCAAATGAAAAATCGGCCTTAGAGGCTGAAACTTACCTCAGGTCATTCTTAGAACAAGCAAGAAAGGTCGCCAAGGTAGCCATCAAGCATATTGGTGGGCCGCCAGAAAGCGCGACAGTTCATACCTCGAGGCCGTGGAAAAGAGAACTCGCAATAGCTGCTATCAATCACGTAAATTCCGGAGGGAATGTCAAAGCATTTGCAGGCATTCTAGCAGAATTACCATTTGTTAACCCTGATAACAAAGGCGAAATTATGGGCTTCTGGGGGAAGCGTATGCTGCCTCAAATTTTCAAATGGTCCGATGAAGAGAAAACCATGATTTGTGGGAACCTAGACGAAGGAGCTATTCTATCGGCTGCTTCAGGATTTATCTGTAGCGATCTTGGACTCTCCAGTATCGAAATCGAGTCGGGAGTGATTGACGTCGGAAGAAGCAGTGCTGCTATCCCCCTGGCCCCCTCCATCGTCTACAGCTGATGTAGGATTTTTACCGACCGTTGGAACGGATTTAGGCTTGGGCGGGTCAGGTCTAAATGTCACGTATGCTGCTATTGCAACCAAAACTCCTGCAATGCCAAATAAGAACCAAATTAGGAGCGAGGTCTCTTCATTATCTTCACTAGATTTCCCTTCATCACTAGTCTTGACGGTACATCCCGTGGAAGAGACTACATCTCCGGGCGGCGTTGCCGGACACAAATCATTGAGATTGTGAACACCATCGCCGTCGTCGTCAAGTTGTACGCCTGAACAACCCTCTGGATCTACTTCCAATCCTAATGGAGTGTACCGGCATTTGTCATCTCCGTCGATAACTCCATCGTTATCGTCATCATCATCTTCCGTTGAATCTATGCAACCATCTTGGTCAACATCCATCCCAATTCCGGCCAATCCAATGTAACCTCTAGGACAAGAGTCCTCCTGGTCAACAATGCCATCCGAATCGTCATCTGTATCTTCATAATCATCGTGACATCCATCGCTATCATGGTCGAAAGATGCGTTCCAGTTGATTTCTCCTGTCGGACACAGATCTGAAAGGTCTAGAACATTATCTCCGTCATCATCTGCATCTCTATCTGCATCTCTACAACCATCCTGGTCGTGGTCTATATTGTGCGCACTTACCCAACCGAAACCGTCGAGTGGACAATTGTCAACAAGGTCGTCGATTCCGTCTCCATCTGTATCATTTTCACAAGCATCTCCGATGCCGTCACCATCTAAGTCTGCTTGGTCATCGATTATTGAAGGACATTTGTCCAACTGATCCACATAGCCATCTCCATCAGAATCGACGTCTTCGCATCCATCTTGGTTCTCATCGTTTTCCAAGGTCGAAACCCAACCAACAGGTCCTTTTGGACAAACATCATAGTAATCGAAAATTCCATCTTCATCATCATCGAAATCTTCTGTTAAGTCTCTACAACCGTCACCATCATGGTCTGTAAATGGAGAAGATATCCAACCCATTTCTCCTGGGTTACAATCATCCCAGTCATCCGCTACCGAGTCGTCGTCATCATCATCGTCGCAAGAATCTCCATACAGGTCTCCGTCGGTATCAAGTTGGTCTGGATTCGCAACCCTTGGACAGTTGTCTCGTCCGTCTGTGAGACCATCAGAATCTTGGTCTCTAGCATAATTCCAAAGTGCTATGTCGCTATATCCTACAGATGTGGCAGTAAATGGACCCAAATTTGCTGTTCCTTGAATTTGCATTCCAATAATTGGTGAGTCATCAAGATTGAAAGAGAGGGATTGTGGTATGTCGTCACCGTCTCCCCCGGCAGAAATAGCCCAGTCCCACTGCCCCTGGTCACTGATTTGAGCAACAAGGATGTCCCTTTTTTCCCAGTTCGAATCATAGTCAACGAGTAAGTCAACTCCAAGGGTAAACTGAGAAGTGTATGTTCCTGTAACAATCAGATTGTCTCTATCATCGATGATCAATCTATCAAGGCTCTCCCAGCCTTGGCCACCTGCATTGGTTACACTTTCCCAAACTCCTCCTGAAGATATTGTAGCATGGAACAAGTCAATCCAACCATTTGACGTAGCACTGATAAATCCAAAGTCGACTGTGTCTTCAATTTGTCCAACAACGTGCACTGTTCCGGTGCTATCAACAGCACAATCACTTGCCCAGTCTTCTCCATCACCGTGTGCATAAGATGTCCAAGTGTAATTTCCATCACCTGCTAATTGGACGACGAAAATATCAGTTCCTCCTTGTGATTGCACTGCTTCTACATAATCTAGTGAGCCATAGAACGAACCAGCAATGTGCAAGAAACCGTCGTCCGAATAACACATTCCTCCGAACATTTCTACACTATCCCTGCTCGAAATTACATTTGTCCACTGAATTACACCATTCTCATCGTAATGGAAAATGCCTAGATTTACCCCCTCTTGGCCGGGAACAAAATCATCACCAATCTCAATATCTCCCCTGTGAAATACACCTGCAGTAACTCCACCATTTGGACTGACTTCAATATCGAATCCTGATAAATCAGCGTTGTTAGAGATTGTTCGCAACCAAACTGGCGTTGCATTACCATCGACGATTGAGAATCTGCCAACGAACGCATCGCCTTCGCCGTCATCATCCTCTTTGTTTAATGTAAATGACGAGACATTCATTTCACAGGCGTCTCCAGCCGTTCCAAAGCAGAAGTATCCGACTACGAATACATCTCCCGATGGGTGTAGGGTAATCGCATTTATTCCGTCATCTCCAGTACTGCCGAAATTCATTGCACCGGTCCAATACCCAGATGCGTTCATCGTAGCTATGAAGGCATCCTTGTCGCCGTTAATTCCGCCTGAACCTAGACCTGTGTCATTGAACATGATTGCTGAGGTAAAATCTCCTGCAACCACTATGCTTCCATCAGTCAAAACCACGTGTCCTGCAAGGTAGTCTTCATCAAAACCTCCTGCGGATTCAGCCCATCCCAGAGGTTCATCTTCACCGGCGACTGAAGAGATTAGCGACAATAACATCAGAAAAACTAGCCCTAAAGAGAGTGTCCGACGCATATCTTCCCATCAATATCTTACACTTCAAATCATGGATTCGTCCAAAATATCAATGCTTAGTCCATGCTTAGGCAAAGCATGGGCAGAGTTTTCACTCACACCGCTAGGAAATCAATGCCCCCGCAGCAGGTGCAAAAAGGACTTGCAGCATTCCGTAACCCAAGCAAATGGCCGGAATGGAATAGCAATGCAAAGAACCTTCTTGCAACGAAAGCTGAGTCTATTGATGAAGGCGATCATCTTGCGATTTTTCAGATGGTAAAAGGTAGTTTAATCGAAACAAAGTGGTTGGTTAATTCAATTAGAGAAGGAGACTACTACTGTGAAATTGAATTGGTTGGAGAAGGACAAAGTCGCAATGAAAGACCAATCGCCAAGGGACTCAAAAACCTCATGATTTCAATCACATTCCTATACCAAGAAGACGGCGGTATTGAGGTACATGCTAGTTGTGAAGTTTCGATGCTGCTTGCTGTTTTTTCCAAGCAGATTAATGGATTCATGAAAAGCCAAGCAGAGCAGTTTCTAACCGATTTGTCGTCGATAGAATAACCGGTGTATCTATGGAACGTGGGCGTTAGCGTCTAGATATGGCAGCCAAAGGCGGTAGCGGCAGTAGCAACCGCCGACGGAAACCAAAAAAGAAGCCTAAAGCGCATGGCGGTCCGCCAAAAAATGAGTTGATTGCAAGACATTCCGAATTTGATAAATCGGCGAAGGAAGCGGCAAACAATCGATTCGATCAATCGCCATTACCGATAGGAATTCCAGAGGATAACCCAACTCCCGGGCACTTCAGTTTTGATTGGGAGAACAATCCTGTTTCACTCAAAACTGAGTCTATACTCGCTAGTAAGGTAGTAAGGAAAGGAGAGTTTGGTTGGCTCTCAGATGAAAGAGTTGC
>Ga0213865_10002352_pt1 | contig 11910 bp, 6 predicted proteins | sample PICome_6_FD_160100 | JGI IMG/M metagenome (GOLD analysis project Ga0213865, IMG submission 160100) | Coastal seawater microbial communities near Pivers Island, North Carolina, United States - PICO282 | ecosystem: Environmental > Aquatic > Marine > Coastal | place: USA: North Carolina | collected...
CACCTCTATTCAAAACATTCCTGTCTAGACCTCTCTTTGTAATAATGGCATGGACTGTTACAGGGGCGAGAAGGAAGACAAGATCCCAAACAATTCCAGCTTTGAATAAACCATCCATTTCGTCTGTTCGAGCCTCACTCATCAATGGCATAGAGGCTACAGCAATCACGAGAAGCATGAGCGTGCCAAAAGCTCGACTTTCAGATGAAATATTGTCCATCTTGTAGACTTCATAGATGAGTAATGAGATTGGTATAAGGTATAATCCTATGATGTAATAGTTTGAATCGAGTAATACATCAGGGTCAAGAGTGCTAATTCCAATAGATATGGCTAGAAGAGCAAATGCCAGCGAAGGTCGAGCAATGGAACCATAAGAGCGTGTTTGAAGACCATCTTGTCCAGGTGTGCTGGACTCATCCTTGAGGTACCAAGCATTGGTTTCAGCGTCATAAGTGTAACTTCCTGCAGCATTTACTGCGACAATTTCGAGTAATTTTCCGAAGTCCAGTTCAACATCTCGAACTGAGTTGAAGATTGCGTAGACGATGAATCCGAGGAGCATAAATTCAACTGAAAGTCCGTTCAAACTTTCTGATTTGTACGAATCGGGAATATCGAGTTTTCCGAATACAAGCAATCCAGAACTCAGTGTAAGGGATGTAAGAAGAGCCAAAGTAGCATTTCTCTTTTCAATATCATCTCCATTTCGAGCCTTAAGCATAGATTCGTACACCATCGATAGGAGATAACCAACAAAGATCCATGTAACAAACCAATAAGGTGAATCAAGAATTGTGCTGCTTAGGGCGATGAATGAAACGGATTGCACATTGCTCCAGATTGATATTTTGTCCATGCGACGGGCTGTTTCTGCAATGACGACAATACCAATTGCAACAGTTACGTTTACTGCTTCATTTTGAATGCTGTTTCCAATAAGATCTCCAAAGAGATATGAGAATGAAAGTGCAGAGACTGTGAGATTTGCAACCCATTTACGGGTTGCTTCGGCTGCGAATAACATGTACGAAATCATAACCAATGCGATGCACCAAGGCATAATTGCCTGGTTGCCATCAAGCGTCCACAAAGCGAAAGCAAGCCCAATCGGCATTGCAGGAATTCGATTCTTATGGGCTGCAGGGAAATACGAGAAGAGCAGAGTAAGCCATAGGGCAACTGGGAGGGTAAATACTGTTACGAGTTCCTCGCTCCACTCAGAACTCGTAGATTTGATTGGACCTAGGATAAGGTTGAGGTCATTCAGGTTCGCAATGAGCATTGCAATAATCACTTCACCGATGAGAATGAAGGACATTTTTTCGACAAGTTCACGCTTTAACTTCTCACTGCTGGCAAGTGTTCCCTGTATGATGATGATGAAGACAAGAAGTGATAAAGCACCACCTGCTCCTTCCTCTCCTGCATTTTCATTGAGAATTTCGTAGACGATTGGAATCAATCCAGAGACAACGCTTACAACACCGAAATTGATTGCTTTGTTCGATTGTAATGCAGTATACATCGAAAGACCACACAGGCCAACGATTGCAGTTCCTAGTGGATAAGAGACCTCATAATCAGCCCATTCAATCCAAGTTCCAACTCCGACGAGTAAAAGGCCAAGTGGAATATAGGCTGCAACAGCCCATCCAAAGGAAGTTTCTCCTTTGTATCTCTTCAGTATTCGCTGATGGCCGAAGCACATGAGGACAGCTCCTATCGCTTGGGCATAGATCAATTCACCTTTCGCTACGAATACTCCGTCTTTCTCCTCACCAAAGTAATTGAATTGGTCCCACCAAGCGGTTTCCATTGTAAGGTATCCTGCAAGATACCGAACACCCCATAGCAATCCTACGGCCATGAAGAAAAAGGACAGTCCGAGGAGGTAATTCTGCGAAATCATCAGATGATTATCGTTCTTTTTGGCCTGTAATTCAACCATGAACAAGGCTATTGCAGATGAGAGCAAACCTCCAATGAACAAGATGAGGAATTTCTCTTCGCCGACATCGTCTGCAAATGCGATGCTTAGTAATCCCACCCAAATTGCAATCATAGCAACTCCAAACATGATCACTTCAGTGAACCGTTCCATGAAAAGACCCATTTCACTGGTGCCTGGGGGTCGGACAACGACTGGTGCAGCGGTTTGGACTTCATCATTTGCAAAAATAGCATCGTTTGCGATTGAGATTGTTTTCTTTGGAGCACGTACTGGAGCTGGCATCTTAATCAAGGGGAAATAATTGGTTGGATTCTTAATACTATACCCTGCATTACCCTTAAAGTTAGGATTCTTAGGAGGAAACTTACTCTTCAATTGAAAGAGTTCAAACAATAGAATTGATTGGAATGTGTATGAGCCGGAAGAGCGGAGCACGTTCCGTGTTGATTTTAGCCTGCATGACCATGTTTGTACTACCTACAGTACTTGCTACTGTATCTGTTGAAAATACGGATGCTGATCAGCAAGAAGAAGGCTGGTGGGTTGAAACTACCGTGGATAAAGATGGAAATGGAATCGGAGACATGATCGAGGTACATCAAAAGAACCCATATTTTCTTGATGCAGACAAAACACTTCCTCTAATCATTGATTTCGACCATACTCCTGGCGAAGAAGAGATTCAGATGCTCGTAGAACAAGTCAACTACCAACATCAGTGGACTCTCGAAGGAATTGATGCTTTGGCTGGCAGAGTCCCCGCTGGTGATATTCTTGAAGCATCCCGACTTCCTGGAGTCGTTATGCTTGAACTTGATGGAATTCTTGAAGTTACAAACGGTGATGCAGCCGTTCTTCATGGTGTCGATACTGTATGGCAAGACACTGGATACGACGGTTCAGGCAGTACTGTTGCAATTATCGATACTGGAATTGATGGGAACCACTCTAGCCTTGATGACCAAGATGATGATCCAACAACCAACGACCCGAAGGTCATCGCATTTTACGACCCTGTGAACAATCCTTCTTTGACAAATGGAACCGAAGTATTCGCCTATGATGACCAAGGGCACGGCTCTCATTGTGCTGGAACAACCGCTGGGACAGGGGCACCAACATACGAACACATTGGAATGGCTCCACAAGCTTCTCTCGTTGGAGTAAAGGTGCTTGACGCAGGTGGCTCGGGAAGTTTCGCAACAGTCATGGCTGGTATGGAATGGACCGTTGAAAATCGATACAAATTCAACATCCGTGCCGCCTCAATGAGTTTGGGTGGACCAGGAGCAATTGAATGGACTTCTTCCGAGGAAGACAGCGTAAACCGTTACGCAAACGAAATGGTACGTGCTGGAATTGCATTGTTTATCGCAGCAGGAAACAATGCTGTATCTGCTCAAATTGGTACACCCGGTTCGGCTGAAGACGCAATTACGGTTGGTGCCCTCGACAAGAACTCAGCGATTGCAGTTTATTCGAGCCAAGGCCCTACTGAAGAAGGTCGAGTAAAGCCGAACATTGCGTATGTAGGAAGCAACGTCATGTCTGTCGCCTTCAATACGGGAGACCAATATACGGACATGTCTGGGACATCAATGGCGACCCCAGGTGCAGCGGGAGTTGCTGCACTTATGCTTCAAGCAAACCCAGACCTCTCTCCTTTCGACATTCGAAATATCATGCAAGAAACTGCGACATACCGCCAGTGTGCATACATGCTAGCAAATGAACCATGTGCAGAGGATTTGATTCCTAAGAATCGACAAAATAACGTCTATGGGCATGGCGAAGTGCGAGCTCTCGATGCAGTCCTTGAGGCGGCACAGGAAGATTATGACTTTGATACTTCAATATCCGTAGTCGTCTCAACAGAGATCGGCGAACACAATAGAATCCATCTCAAGCGAGGCGATTCCATTTCTTTTGATGTCGTTGGCGATCTTGAAACAGTTCAATGGAGGAGTAATCACCTCCGCGATGATTGGTCAAATATCCATGGGTTCGACCACGGAAGCCCTTCGGGAGAACTTTCTCTAATCGACATCGTTCACCAATTGGAACATCTTCCAGGAACCGATGTGTTGGGCAATCACACCATTTCTCTGCGAGGAATTCAATACAACGAATCCGGAGGTCAATCCTCATCAACGCCTCTCACGACTGCAGAAATTATGATCATGGATGCAAATACTGACCCGCTTTCAGTATCCGAAAGTGATGGTCTTCCAGCGGTTGGCGTGATTGGAACAATCGCAGTCATTGCACTTGGAATTGCGGCATCATCTCGAGAAGACGAAGATGAGGTCGACGAGCAGTAATTACAAACCCTATGTTCATATGCGGATTTGATTAGGTAAGGTTGGGCGAGTCGTATGGTTGGAGAAGCACACGTATCTATGATACCGACAACACCCAAGAAAGTGTGGTCTGCCAATGTCAACGGCCATGCTGTCCAAGCCCTCGCTCCTTCCAATGCCATTCTTCTCGACGTTTTACGTGATGAAGTAGGGATGCTTGGCGTTAAGCGCGGATGTGATCTTGGTACATGCGGCTGTTGTGCAGTGCTTGTTAATGGCGAACCTCGCCTATCTTGTCTATGCCTTGCAGGTCAGGTTGAGGGCGATGATATTACAACGGTCGAAGGACTTGCCGATGGCGCACATTTAGCGCCGATTCAAACTTGTTTTGCAACTCATGGTGGTTCTCAATGTGGTTTCTGTACACCTGGTTTCCTTATGGCTGCTGAAGCCTTGCTTGATTCAAATCCAGAACCTTCTCGGGAAGAAATATCTTGTGCTATTGAAGGCAATCTTTGCAGGTGTACTGGTTATCAACAAATTATCGATTCGATTGAGGCTGCTGCTGAAATAAAGCGTGGAGATGCTCCTGCTCCAACGCCTTCTAGCGATCCTCACCCTAACCCTCACCCAGAAGGTCCCGAAGAACCGTCGATGCCACCCGGTCATGCGAGATGATTTAATGTCAGGCGGATATCGACAACAACCTGGTGCTTCTCGCGAGACCACTCGAAAGGACGGAAAGCGGGTTGCAGGGAAACAGAAATTTCCTCCGCCCGGTTCCGGTGGTTCCCATCCAAACATGTCTCCACGTGATCTTGACTGGATTCCCGAATCGGTCGGAGGCAAGGAGCCACAACCTGCAGGTTCTCATATTCATGACCGATATCGTACAGGAACCTCAGTTGGTAAACCGCGTGCTCTCGTCGATTCACATGCTAAAGTTACAGGACAAGCTTGGTACGGAGATGACGTTCGTCTTCCAAACGAAATCATTGGAAAGATTCTACGTTCTCCTCATCATTATGCCAAAATCAAATCGATTGACACTTCGAAAGTTGAAGCATTGCCAGGGGTTTTAGCTGTTGCAACTGGTCAGGATGCTCCAAACACATTTGGTGTTCTACCCGTTACAAAAGACGAGCATGCCATGGCTGTTGAGAAAGTACGACACGTTGGAGATTTAGTTGCCTGCGTTGCAGCGATTGACGAAGCAACAGCGATGGAAGCATTGAACCTGTTTGAAATCGAATGGGACGTTTTGGAACCCGTTTTCGACCCAAGGAAAGGATTGGAAGATCAAGATGAACCAATTCACTGGCGTGGCAAATATCACGTCGGTAAAACAAATGTGCAAAAGCGTGTCTTCCAAGAATTTGGAGATCGCTCCTTGGTTGAAGAACCGTCTGCATCATCGCATGGCAAATGGCGGATGGAAGGTGTTCATCACGGGTTTACTGAACCCCATGCAGTTGTTGCACACTGGGACCCGAATGGACGTCTTCAGTTATACACACCTCAACAAGTACCTCACTACGCTCACCGTGCATTATCGACTGTCCTCGAAGTTCCAATGCATCAAATCAATGTCATACGAACCTTTGTTGGTGGTGGGTTCGGTGGAAAATCCGACCCATTCCCTCACGAGATGTGTGCCGCTATTCTTGCTCGAAAGGCAGGACGTCCGGTTCGAATTAATTTCACGAGAGAAGAAGTCTACTGGATTAATCGTGGTCGTCACCCGAGCCATATCGAAGTCAAGATGACTGCTGATGAAGATGCACGAATTTCCGGTTTCGATATCGATGCTCTGATCGACGGGGGAGGATTTGCTTCCTTCGGGCACGTCACATCATACTACAACGGCGTCCTCGCAACGGCTCCATACGAACTTGGCTCCTTCCATTACACGGGTGCTCGAGTCTGGACCAACAAGCCTGCTAGTGGAGCAATGCGTGGGCACGGTGCTGTTAACACCAGATGTGCTGTTGAGGTTGGACTTGATGAGATGGCCGAGCAACTTGAAGTCGACCCAATCGATTTGAGACTTGCAAATCTCCTACCGCCTCATAGCCGAACGATTTCTGGCTTCCGAATCACATCTAACGGAATGAGAGAAGGGCTTGAACGAGTCCGAGAAGGCTCGAATTGGGATCAGAAATTTAGACAAATGCCTCTTGGAAAAGGGATAGGTATCGGATGTGGTTTCTTTATCTCAGGGTCCGGTCTTCCAATCCACTGGGATCCAAACCGATTCCCACATGCAACTGTTCATATGCAAATTGATATGGATGGAGGCGTAACTGTCCACACGGGAGCAGCAGATATCGGGCAAGGTTCCACAACTGCTGTTGCTCAAGTTGTTTCAGAGGTTTTAGCGTTACCAATCGAGATGATTCACGTTCGATCCCATGAAAGTGATACAAGCCCTGTTGATTTGGGTTCTTATTCAAGTAGAGTCACATTCATGAATGCAAATGCAGCGATACGAGCGGCGTTGGATATTCGTGAGAAGCTGCTTAATGCAGCGTGGGAGATGCTTGGATATCACCCCGATGTTTTGGTGCTTAACGACAGAAGAATCTACTACAAACACGATCCTGCTGTCGGTGTTTCCTATCTCGAAGCCCTTCACAAGGCACAAGAAGACAAGGGGTCATTGATTGCAAGTGGAGCATACCGTTCGCCGCCTATGGGCGGTGTCCACAAAGGTGCAGCCGCTGGCTTAGCTCCTGCTTATTCATTCTCTGCTTACGTTGCTGAAGTTGACGTCGATGTCGAAACTGGTCGTATTTCTTGTACCGATGTATGGGCAGCCCACGATTGTGGAAAAGCCCTCAATCCTCTAGCAGTCGAAGGGCAAATTATTGGCTCCTGCCATATGGGGTTAGGCCAAGTATTGTCTGAAAAGATGGTCTATGGGCGAACTGGACATCTCCAAAATCCAAATCTCTTGGAATACAAGATTCCTTCTGTTCACGAAATGCCCAATGTAACGCCAATCATTGTAGAATCATCAGATCCAGAAGGGCCATTCGGGGCAAAAGAAGCTGGAGAGGGGCCACTTTTACCAATACTCCCTGCTGTCGTGAATGCAGTCTATGACGCAATAGGAGTTCGAATCAGAGAACTTCCGCTCACACCTGATGTTGTTTGGAAGGCAATTTCTGCTAAAACCAAATCAATGGATGGGATCGAGCCAACTGATTTGCCTGCTCCACGTTTGAATCATAGCCCACTTCAGGCGACATTGGTTGAACGTGGAAACGAACACAAGATACGTGACAAAAAGCGACAAAGAAGCGAGGATACTTCAGCCTATGTGAATGGTGTTTTGTTTGGTTTCGATCCTGAAAGACCAATGGAAGACCAAGTTGAAGGCTGGAAGACAGCGGTCGAACCAGTTCCAGAACAACTCGCAGAACTTGGATTGGCAGGAAAAGCGTGGCTCAAACAAGAGCAACGACACATGGGAGGTGAGCAATGATGCTTATGCCACCGTTTGAACTGCACCACCCTACATCTGTGGAAGAAGCATGTGAAATGGCATCTTCGTTTATGGAACTAGGAGAATCCTTTGATTGGGTTGCTGGTGGAACCGATCTGCTTCCGAACTATAAGTGGCATATAAACGTGAAAAAGCACGTTATTTCTCTTGCCAAAATCTCTGGCACAGATAGCATTTCAATGACAGAAATTGGGGCGATGGCCCGCCTTGGAGCGATTACAGAATCGAAGGACGTCCATCCACTTCTTGCAGAAGCGGCGGCTAAAGTCGCCTCTTCATTAATCCGTAACAACGCTACGCTAGGTGGGAATCTTTGTGTTGATACGCGCTGTTTTTGGTTCAACCAAAGCGAAGATTGGCGACGTTCAATAGATTGGTGCCATAAAGAGGATTGTGGGACTGGGTCTGATTGTAGGGTTATCCCAAATCAAAACACTCTTTGCGTTGCAACATACCAAGGAGACCTTGCTCCATCGTTGATGGTTCTTGAAGGGGTCATTCATCTGATTGGGCCTCATGGGTCACGAGAAGTCCCTGCAGAGGACTTTTTCCAACTTGATGGAATCACTCGGAATGTGCTTCAAGAAGGAGAATTTGTCCTAAAGGTAACCTTCCCAGAGAATGTGTCTTCACGAGTTGGTTCTTATCACAAACTCCGTGTTAGAGAATCGTGGGATTTCCCCGAAGCTGGAGTTTCTGCTGCAATGATTCCAGGAGATTCTTCAACTCTTCGAATCGCTTCTACAGCCCTTGAATCAATCCCGCGCCTTCATTCAGAACAAGTGGCAGAATTGTCAGGTGATTTTTCAACAAATCAAGTCAGTGCTTTGTCAGAAGCCGTAATGAAATCGATCAAACCGGTAAACAATACTGCTCTTCCTCCAAGATATAGGAAAGCAATGGTCAAGGTCTTAACAAAACGCTCACTGAACAAGATACTGGAGGTTTCTGAATGAAAGGAAAAAGCCTCATTGTCCTTTTGTTGATGCTCGCGTCTTGTATCCAAACCTCATCCGCACAATTTCCGGAAAATAATGAATGGGAATTTGGTTGGGAAACTGATGTAGAGCCGAGTTATGTCCTTCTTCTCGATAGCGACAAATGGGAACTAGAAGACACCCTCTACTTCTTTGTTGAAAACCCTCGAATGAGCGAGCTATCCCTGACTATTTCCGTTGAATTTGATTCAGAAGATGAGTTGCTGGAAGCGACATACGATGAAGAAATTACCATTGCATCTCAAGAAAACAAAACGTTCTCAGTTGAGTTACTTAGTTCAAATCCAGACGACGTACGTGGATTTTCTCCCGATACATCTTTTTCCATCAAAATCTCAGCCACTGAAACAGCTGGCTCTGCTGAACTCTCCACAAAAGACATCGAAGCTGATCTCAAGGTCCCACGATCTCACAAACTCATTCCTGAGGCGACGACACCATCCTACGCTGTCTCTGCAGGAACTTGGGTTGAAGCGACTCTTCATCTCAACAATATGGGCAATTCAGTTGATGCTGCAAAAGAAATAGAAGCCGATGTGCGAAGTTGTCCTCTTCTTGACATAACAGGGCTCGATTCTGTTCTCAATGTCCAGATACAACCAACAGGAGTAAATGGACAAGAAGCTGAATCTTTTACCTTCAGAATTGAACCTTCTTCAGCCCATCCTAGCCGCACCTGTGAAGTTACAATTGCGGTGACCTCTGAAGGCGATAATAACCAACGTAGTGTCGTGTTTGACATTGAAATTATGGAAGAGGGTGATTCCGGATCAGATTCGAATTCTGGCTCTGATTCAGGTTCCTCGAGTTCAGGCTCTTCTGAGGAGGACTCCTCGGCGTTACCTTCGGTGAGTTTTATGACAACTTTCATTTTGCTCGGAATCGCTGCTCTATCACGTTCTAAAACCGACTGAGTGGCCCGAAAAGTGGTAGGAATCAGTCTAAATTTTATACCAAATTGGACTAAACGTCAAGGCAGAATCATTATGTGTGTAACGAGGTTCCGAAGAAAGGAACATACTACGCTTGTCGTAGAAATGAGGTATGATTATGGCAGAAGCAGAGAAATCAAAGCTCTCTGTCGAGAAGAAACTATTGGCAGGTCTTGTCGTTTCTATTCTTCTCTCAACAACCCTCATTGTTCTAGCGAGTTCCTCTAAGGAGACCGTGTTCTCCCCGTACGTTTTAGACGCAGAAGGAGATTACCAATATCAACAACTTACCAAAATGAGAGATTCTCTTGGAGATGGAGATGGAGATGGATACGAAATCTACAACACAATGTCAACACCAATGTTGGTCAATGATTGGCAGGATCCTCACAGAACTATGCTCATCATCACTGCACCAGAGAAGCCTTTCGATGCAGCAGAAGCAAGTGCAATCTATGACTTCGTAACTGAGAAGGGCGGGAAAGTCATTCTTGCAGCAAGTTCCACAAACGCTCAGCGCGTTGCGGAAGAGTTCGGAGTTCTTTACTTCGATGCTCCAGTTTCGGATGCAAAATGGTACTATGAAGTAGCGAACTCTGTCGGTGAAAGGGAGCCTCCACAAGAAACACGTCTTTGGTCAGTTGCCTCCGTAAAGGAGGACATCGACATGATGGATGAAGCGTCCCTGCGTACACCATGCACTAAAGAACTGGTCGCAAATGCTCAAATTGACAACTGCCGAATGCCAGTGCTTTTCCATTCCCCTACTGCTATTCAAGTCCTAGACTTGGAAGATGATTCAAGAGAAGTGAGCGTCCTTGCGTCTGCGAGTGATTCAGCATTCGTTGCTCGTTCTGGATTCGACATTAACAATGCCGCAAACCCAAAGACTGGTAAAACTGACCTCATTGTTCGAATCGATTATCCCGGAATTGAAGCCTATGATAAGAAATCAGACAAGGATATTGGCAAGGTTGACGTTACTGGAAGTATCGTGTTCGTCTCTGACCACTCCGTTCTTGCAAACCATCTTTGGGATGAGGCCGACGCTGATCTAACTGGCAAGCAACAATGTGGTTCTGACTTGTATGAACACCCTGCAAAGGAATCAGGGACTTGCTGGGAAACGGATCCAGATGGTCTTATCTCAGCGCAAGGTGATACAAAGTGGAACGGCAATCAACTGTACTTCCGTGCTCTCATTCGAGACATGATGGAATTCGATAACGAGGAACTTTCGACCACAATCACTCGAAACCAAGATGAATTCAATATCGTCTTCGATGAAAGCCGTCACGTTTCAAGTGCCGTTACCCAACCATTCACTGAAGCAATCGGCGCTGTCGTCTTGCTCACAAGTGACACGTATCTCAAGTGGTTGATTATCCTCAATCTTTTCGCACTTCTTGCAATCGCTATCATGGTTGTTCCTGAAAAAGAAAATTGGAGACATGTCTTCGATTTAACACGATTCAGAGAACGACCTACAAAGATAGACTCTTCCCTATATCAAGTCCGAGTACGGGAGGCATTCCTCTCCAAAGTTCGGCAATTTAACGATCTCACGCGGGACGAATTCGTCCGCAAGACACCTGCTGAAATTATGCAGATGGTCCGAGAACCACGCCTTGTTGAACTGGTTAGTTCAGCACGATCATATTCCAACGAAGAACTAAGGGACATTATACCCTTGATACGTCGTTGGGGAAACTGAAAAAAATATAGGAGGAAATTGACATGCAACCCCCCGCACCACCAGCAACCCCGCCCGCGCCAGCACCTGCAGCGCCAGCGGCACCAGCGCCACCAATGCCAGCAGCGCCAGCGGCTCCAGCCGCACCTGCAGCACCAGTAGCGCCCGCCGCACCTGTAGCACCGGCCGCTCCGGCCCAGCCGAAGCACCAGAGCACCCCAGAGGTCCGAGAACGCCTAACAGCTGTCGGCGCAATCGCAAATGCGATCAGCGCTGAAGTACAGAAGGTAATTATCGGTAAGAGCCACGTTATCGACAACGTACTCATCAATATCCTCTCCAACGGTAACCTTCTGTTCGAAGATTATCCTGGATTGGCTAAGACATTGATGACCAACACGTTTGCCGATGCTCTTGGTTGTGACTTCAAGCGTGTACAATTCACGCCTGACTTGCTACCAGCCGACATTACAGGTACCAACATCTACGACGCAAAGACGGGTGAATTTACCTTCAAGCAAGGAC
>Ga0213865_10002355_pt1 | contig 11898 bp, 9 predicted proteins | sample PICome_6_FD_160100 | JGI IMG/M metagenome (GOLD analysis project Ga0213865, IMG submission 160100) | Coastal seawater microbial communities near Pivers Island, North Carolina, United States - PICO282 | ecosystem: Environmental > Aquatic > Marine > Coastal | place: USA: North Carolina | collected...
AGTAGCGGTACTGGACATAATGATGTAGATTATCTACGTAAGACTGGTATGATGCCACTAGAAGTAGCACGTAAAGATAATCCTTATATCGAAGCATTTTGGAAATGGTTTCCTGAAACATACAAAGACTTGAAAGTGTTTCGTATGACAGGCGGCGAACCGCTGATGGATAACAATACATTCAAAGTGTTTGACTATGTAAACGAGAACCCGAATGCTTTCTTAGATTTAAGTATTACATCTAATATGTGTCCACCAAACGATAAACTTATGGACAAGTTTATTGAGAAGATTCAAAAGATTGAAGAAGTCCGTGTATGGGAAGATCCTGAACGTTTCAACCCTGATAGCGGAAATCACTGGTATGTTGCACCTGCATGTAAGCATTTTAGTTTGTATGTAAGTGTTGACAGTGCTGGCAGGCAGGCTGAATATCTGCGTGACGGTCTTGATTTTGACAAGATGTATGAGAATTGTCGCCGTGTGCTACGGGAAACTGATGGTACAGAAATCTCATTCATCAATACATTTACTCTCCTTAGTATTCCAAATCTCAGAGGATTCCTGCAAATGATACTAGATTTGCGTGAAGAATTTGGGTATGAAAATCAAGAAGACAAAGTTATTCAGCCGCCTGACCACAACGGGTTTAAACACCCAGAGTTTGTACGTAAGAAACGTCAACGTGTCTGGTTTGATATTCCTTATTTGCGTTATCCCGATTGGATGACAATTCAATTAGCAGATCAAGAAATGCTTGATATTATTCAATCAAACATTGATTTTATGAAAGAAAATGTTTTGCCGAACGACTTATATGGTCGTAAGTATACAGGCTTTAAGAACTATGAAGTCCTAAAACTTGAACGTGATTTAGCATGGGCAAAAGAAGGACTAAATATGAGTGACGAAGAATTAAGTGAGCGTTTAATTCGTTTCTATGATTATTTCTTAGAATACGATAGAAGACGTGAAGGAAAACAAACATTCTTAGAAGCATTCCCTGAAATGACAGACTTCTGGAACGAAGCAAAAGAAGAAAAAGAGGCGAAGTATGGGTCGTAAACATTGGGAGGGTGAAACCCTTCATCAATATAAAGCACGTATGATTGACACAGTGAGTGAAAGCTACTGTGCAGCTAAGTGGTATAACGCAACTATCTGGTTGGGTCATGGACAGACAGCATCTTGTCACCACCCACCCGGTCATTGGATTCCATTAGAAGAACTAGAAAACAATCCGACTGCTATTCACAATACAAAGCATAAGAAGTTGATGCGTAAGTATATGCAAGAAGGTAAGCGTCCTTCTGAATGTGAATATTGTTGGAAAGTTGAAGATATGGGCAAAGACCATATCTCTGACCGTGTTTTCAAAACAGAGATTTTCAAAGATGAAGACGTAGAAGCAAGTGCTACAATGCCTTGGGATGAAAATGTGATGCTACGCACACTTGAAATCTCATTTGACCGTGCTTGTAATCTAAAATGTTCATACTGTAACCCAGCGTTTTCAACAGCATGGGTTAAAGATATTAATACATATGGTGCATATCAAAATATTCAGTCAGATGGCCGTGGCCACTTTGTTGACACTGCGCCATGGGCAGAACCTGCTGCTAAGAAACAAGAAGACAACCCATATATTCAGGCGTTTCATAAGTGGTGGGAAGATGGTCTAGCAGACAACTTAGAAGAAATTCGTATTACTGGCGGTGAACCTATTATGCACACAGGTACATGGAAATTGTTTGAATGGTTTGAACAAAACCCAGACCGTGGGCGTAATATGCGTTTTGCTATCAATTCAAACTTGTCACCAGAGACACCTAAAGTACTTGACAAGTTGATTGAAAAGTCATGGCATGTTCCTAATTTTGAAATCTACACTTCTATGGAAGCACAAAAAGATCAAGCAGAATATATTCGTGATGGTCTAGATTATGACTTGTGGAAATCAAATATTCATCGTGTTCTTAAAGAGTCAAATGTTGCTAAACTGCATATGATGATGACAATCAATTCACTATGTTTGACAACTATCACAGAGTTCATGGATGAGATGCTTGACTTGCGTGAAGAATATGGACGTAGAGCGCCTACAATGACGCTAAACATTCTACGCTTCCCGTCATTCCAAAGTGCAGCAATTCTCCCACCTGAGATTAAGACGCACTACAAAGAGAAACTTGATAACTGGTTCAACACTAATCGTCCACAGGCGATGTTGACTGATGGTGAACGTGCAAGTATTCAGCGACTAATTGATTACTTAGACATTGTTAAGACTCCACACAAGAACACAGCAGACCAAGCAAAACTATATAATGACTTTAAAGCATTCTTCTCACAGTTTGATGTAAGACGTGAAAAGAACTTTATGGAAACATTCGCAGGTCCAATTGCAGATTGGTATGCAACACTAGAAGCAGAAGTACCAACAGCAGAACAAATCAAAACTAAAACATTTGTCTTATCTGTAGGTGATAGAGCAGGAGATCCTGCAACGACAGAAGCATATGATGGCGGTGATGATGAACACGAAAAAGCTGTAGGTGGCTGGGATACAGAAAATGATGCTCTTGGAGGAGTGGTAGTTGGAGAAGAAGAAAGATAAACACTTCTGTCCGATGGTATACAACGGTCTTGAAATTCGTACATATGGTGAGTTTACAAGCTGTTGTATTACTTCTAAGAAGTTCGAGGACGAGAATGGTCGCAGATACAATGTAGAGACAGATGATATTTCAACTGTTTGGAATTCAGCAGACCGTAAAGAATTCGTTGACAACTTTGATGACTACTTTGAATCTCATTGTAAACATTGTTATGAGATTGAAAAGGGTGGTGGTGAAAGTAAGCGTTTAAGAGAAATAAAGTATTGGGAGCGTGAATACGCTCCTGAACCTATTCCTATGATGGATGGGAATACACTTGAAATGCTTGACTTGAAAATGGGAAACACATGTAATCTTGCATGTGCAATGTGTGCGCCAGACAGTAGTTCGAAGTGGGCATCTGTTTATAAAGAACTTGGTATTCAATCAGCTAAAGTTGAACAGTGGCAAGAGACTGATAAGTTCTGGGATCAACTGTCAGATATATCAGGTAATGTTCGTAAGATTGAACTTGCGGGTGGTGAGCCGTTTATGATTAAGAAGCAAGAGAAACTTATTAAGTATCTTGTAGAAAGTGGACAAGCAAAAGATGTTGATATCACATGGATCACAAACTGCACATTCTGGCCTGAGAAACTTGTAAAGTATTTTACAGAATTTAAAATGGTTCGTATTATGTTATCACTTGATAACACAGATGAGCAATTTGAGTATATTCGTTATCCTGCTAAGTGGAAACCAACGTTTGATATCTTTTTGAAGTTTAAAGAATTACGAGATGCAGGTATCATTGAAATGGGTATATCTCATTCTGTCGGCATGTTGAATGCTTGGTGGTTACCTGAGTTTCATGCTTGGGCAAGAGAACACCGTGTTAATGTTTATAACAATCTTATCTTATATCCAATTGGCGCAAGAGAACTTCCAGAAGAATTTAAACCCAGACTTTTAGAAAAGTTAACTAAACACACAAATGAAGAATACCAACTCAATCCTATAGTCGGTGAACACAATTGGTTCACTAGTTATTTTATGGAAGAAAGTAAAGAAAGAAATAGAATGCAGGATTATATGAAAAACATATTAATACCATCCCGTAAAAATCTAGATTTTTATTCTGCATTTCCAGAGCTAAAAGGGGTAGTACAGATATGAAACGCACTTTAGTTGTTGGATGTAGTGACATAACAGGTACATATACAGTCTCAGACCAGGTCATTGAAACTGAAAAAGGATGGCCTCTTATTGTTGCAGAAAAATACGAAGGTGTTTTTAAATCAATATCGTTACCGGGACACGGCGTTCATTTGTATGCTAACGTATTAGACAGGTTAGATGAAGCAGGGAAACTGAGACAGTTTGATAACCTGATTGTACAAATAACTAGTGAATTAAGATTGCGCTATTATCCAGAAAATTTTGATCCATTTCCTGAAATTTTTATTAAAATAGATAACGATACATCTGAAACTTTACACTTTTTTAAAACAATGGAAAAACCTGTATATAGCTCTAATGCTATCGAACTGTATGATAGATATGAGAATTATTTTAGTAATACGCAAGGTAAGATGGACTTCACTAGTGTACTTAAAGATATGACATATCAGGACAATACTCTTATTAAAATTTTGTATCGTCATATCGAATATCTTTGTGAAAAGAATGATATTAAATCATATTACGTAGCTACTAGAGGAATTGCAGAAGGTATAACACCAAGAATCTTGGGCATTGAAGAAAAATATTTATTAGAGGATCAATATGATTGGGTATATAGGTATTTTGCTAGAAAGTATTGCGGCACAGAAAACCAATTTGATTTGAAGAAAGACGGTTATATGTCTAAAGCATTGCATCCTACAAAATTAATTATCGGTGATATAGCTAACTTGATACATGAAAGATTAGAAGCGCATGAATTTCAAGGATAATGAAGCGTTTTGTATTGCACCATGGATGCATATGCACATCGAACCAGATGGTGATGTACAGCTTTGTTGTGCCTCGAATTGGAAGCATGAGCATCAGCGTTCACTTGGTAATCTAAACGAACAAACGCCAGAAGAAATCTGGAACGATTCTCAGTATCGCATGGTTCGTAAGAACATGCTTGCTGGTAAGAAGATGCCACAGTATTGTTCCCCTTGTTACGATAGAGAAGCAGGTGCAATCAATCAAACAGAGCGCCAGAGATTCAATAAAGAGTTTGCTAATACATTTGAACTTGTACCTACAACAAAGGATGATGGTACGCTAGACACACTAAAGCTAAAGTACCTAGACATTCGTTTTAATAACTTATGCAATCTAAAGTGTCGTACCTGTGGACCAGACTGGTCAACATCGTGGGCAAATGAAATGGGAATAGAGAAGCCACTATTATATAACGATACTTGGCGTAAACTTCTTCCTTATCTAGACCAATTAGAGAAAGTATATTTTGCTGGTGGGGAACCACTAATGACACCAGAGCATTATGACTTCTTAGAACAGTTAGCAGAAATTAATACAGATATTGAACTTTTATATACATCAAACTTTAGCAGACTATCACTTAAAAATCATCACGTATTAGATTACTGGCCTAAGTTTAGAAAAGTAAATGCTATTGCATCAATAGACCATTATGGTGATTATGCTGCGTATGTAAGAACTAACAGTGATTATCAGGTTATACTAGACAATCTACAAGAGATACGTGATGCGGGACATCATAACATCCACCCAGCAGTCACAAGTGTATACTCAATCTACAATGCTACAAAGCTAGGTGACTTTATTATTAGATTATTTGAAGATGGTGCAATTGAAAATATCAATCAGATTGTGTTCAATATTCTTGTTAACCCAGACTATCAAATGGCTACTATCATGCCAGAAAGTGCGTTACAAGTTGCTGTAGAGAATACACAGAAGGGCATTGATTATCTTGTTGAACGTGGTGAAGATCCACAAAAGTTACAAAGCGCAATTTCTTGGTTGCAAAATAATCATAATTATGATAAAATAAAATTTGATAAGTTTGTAGAATATAATAGAAGACTGGATCGAATCAGGGATACAGACTTCGATTTTATGTACCCGGAGTATTGCAAATGAAGGAATACAAATGGAATTACCTGATGACACCAGAAGCATTGCCTATGTTTCAGGTTATTTGTGATTCTATTAAAAGAGAAGGGTGCACCAGTGTATTAGATATTGGTTGCGGTTACAGTAAAATTAGCCAGTTACTTGACATTTCAATTTGTGGTATAGACTTAGATGAAGATGCGATTGATTATTGTAATGAGAATTACCCTGGTGAGTATCTAGTGCAAGATTGTGCAACTGTAAATAGTTCATTGTTTAGTAATGATTTTGATTGTCTAGTTTTATCAGGTCTACTTTATTATTTTAAAGACGGATTTGCTGGCGGGATTACAATGACAGAATATATAAACAAATTAATAAATGAATTTGATCCTAAACTAATCGTAGTAGCAGAACCACAAGCACGTGAAGATTATAACGGACCAGATTATACCCAGTTTTTAGAAACATTTAATCCCAAGTCAACTCCTATGAGTTTAGACATTAGGATGGGCGATAGAATAGTATATGAGATATTAGTATGACAAAAAAGATAGTACCTATTTGGAAAAGTGACGGAAGCTGCGCAGAAGAAAGTGAGAACAAAGTATTCTGTATGGCACCATGGTCGCACACTTATATCTCTCCTCAGGGTGAGCGTAGACTATGCTGTGCGTCACGTGAAGAACACTCGTTTCAAAAACAGTACATCGATGCGTCAAATGATGAACGTTACGGCGAAGTTAAAGATAGTAAGACAGATGTAGAAGATTTTAATCCAGTGTCATTAGAAGAACACTGGAACTCAGAATACATGCGTGACATTCGCAAGAAGCTAATGGCGGGCGAACGTATTCCACAATGTGATGTTTGCAACGATGACATTCTATCAATGAGTTCATATCGTAAATGGTTCACTGGTGTTCTATTCAGAGACAAGATACAAGAAGCATTTGACAAGACAGATGATGATGGCTACACTACAATGCCAACTATCTCGTTTGATTATCGCTATTCAAATCTGTGCAACTTTAAATGTCGCATGTGCGGTGAACAGTTGAGTTCATCATGGGAAGCAGAAAAGAAAAAGAACAACATGTGGTCAATTGAACATCAACCGTTCATGCAACCCACAGTAAAACAAAAGATGACACTGTTCCAACGTAATGTTGTTGAACCAGAGTTTAAGAAAGCAATTAGTGACGGTATTGTAGAAGAAATCTACTGGGTCGGTGGGGAACCACTGATGTATGATATTCACTGGTGGGCATTACAAGAAATGGTAGACAACGGTTCAGCAAAGAACTGTCATCTACGTTATAACTCTAACTTATCACGTGTAGATTACAAAGGCATGAACTTGTTTGACTATCTACCACAGTTTAAAGATTGGCTAATGTGTGCATCAATTGACGGTACAGGTGATATCGTAGAGTTCATTCGTAAAGGTATTGTATGGGAAGACTGGCTTGCAAACTTTAAGCAGGGACTAGAAGCACCGGGTGGTAAGCACAAGATGCTATTTGATTTGACTATCACTGGTCCGGGTATGTTCTCACTAAAAGACTTATTTGATTTGTCATTAGAACTGGATGTTCGTATCGAAACAAAGATTATGTTTGCATTTCATCCTGACATTGTGTTTTCACCGTTTGCGTGGCCACGTCACATCTTGGATAGAAAAGTAGACGAGCTACTTGCGTATATGGAACCACGTGGCACACAGAAACAAGCGACACTTATCAATACTCTGCGTGAAATGAAAAACAGACCCACATTTGCAGAACAGTGGCCTGATACACACGAAGAACAGTTTAAGAATGGTAAAGGATATCAGGATAGACTTGACCAGATTAGACAAGAACAATACAGATTAGAAGACATCTATAAGATGGATAATGAACTATACGATTGGTGGAAACGTTTCGATGTCTAAATGGATTAGATACTATAACCGAGAAAGTAATCTCGTATCACTTCGTAATATGGTTGGAAAATACGTTGAAGAATGCTTATCTGACCATGCTATCGGAGAAACACACTTAACACATAGTGTTACTAGAAACCTATCGGAAGAAATATATGTAGACGTGTGTAGGATTTTTGAAAATTCTGGTGCTGAACCTGCAAAAGTCCTAGGCGATAACACATTTGAAGGTAGTGAGTTTACAAAATTTCATTATAAGAAAAGTAATTACAATCTAAACTTACTGGGAAATCGTGTAAAAATTAAGGTTTGGATAGGATTACCATCACGTGTGTCTAGAGAAAATTTGTTGTTTGCGAAAGAAAAATATCCAGAGTATCATGACGAATTTTTTCTACGCTCTATTGAAAGAGATATCTATAGAATAGAGTTGTACAGACTCGTTAGAGGCTTTACGTTTGATGATATAATCAAAAAGGAACCCAAAGGATATTGGTACGGTATCGAAAAATCTAGGCTAGAAGATGTAAAACAAGATATTATTCATAAGTTCATACATAGTACTGGTGAAACATGCATTATGAATAGTATGATTGAAACTTACTTTACATACGTGTCTACAAAAATGTATTCTACCCGTTATGGTATCAATGTCTATTATCCAAACGATTGTAATCCGGGTAATTTTGTTCTCAGTTATGATTCAAGAGAACCATTTCCGCATAATATACAGAATATAGATCATGACCATATGATTATAACTGAACCGAAACAGATGCTACAGAATGTAACTTGGCAGTTCTTTAGTAGAATATTTGATATTGAAAGTTTACCAGATAATGTTCTATTACCAGAAGTCGTAAAATGGAGAAAGAAACATGATTTGTTAGAAGTCATTGAAAACTTTAAGATGCGATTTTTTAAGTTAGCAGACCTTGAATATGATTCAGAAGTTGAAAGATTCGATTACTATATATCTAAAACATCATTGAATAATTCAAGTTATATTCATGAATACTTAAACAAGAAAATAAAAGAAAACAAAGGTGATTCAATTGATCTGGAATGATTTAGAGTTATATGATAACTATGCATGGATCAAAAATAAAAATGATGTAGTTTTCTATAAAGACCAAATACGTCCTAAGCGTAAGATTAAAGCAGAGTTCAACGCCGATAGTAATCATTATCGACAGCCAGACTGGGATTTAGATATTCTGAAACGTGGAATGTATCTTACAAATACAGAATCCATTAGTAATGAACGTGATGGTCTTATATATAAATCTGATGTTGATACATATGTTTCAGTTGCAGCCGGACTTAAAGGTCTAGTAAAAGGTGCAGTTGATAATAGTAATAATTTTTCATATATCTACACAGACATATCTCCTGCTGCGTTAGACTATAGGATGTTCGTAGATAGTAAACTGAAAGAAAATCACAAAGAAAATTTAGATGACATTTGGAATGAGTATTTTTCAATTCCAGAAACAATGCCACTTCCGTTATATGGTGGTGGGTATAACAGTATCGAAACTGCACTTGATGATTATCTAAGAGAAGTAGGTATTGATAGACCACAATGGTATGAGTTTCTAAAAACATATTCAGAATGTGACAAAACTTACATAAAAATTGATTTAATAAATAACATTAAGTTGTTAGTTAATTTAATAAAGTCAGATGACAAAATTTGGTTTTGGTATAGCAATGCTTTTGATTGGCACCAATTTAGACATACAGAAACAAGTTATTTTAACTGGAAAAAATATATAGAACAGAGAATACCTAACATCGACCTTTGTGGTCATACACCTCCATTTACGAGTTCAGCATGAAAGATTATAAAGAATTAAACGAAGACAAATACTTCTGTATGTTACCGTGGGTTCACATGCATATGTGGCCCAATGGTATTACATACCCTTGTTGTCTTGCCACGAATGATTACGTCTTAGGAAATACAAACAAAGAATCATTCAAAGATTTGTGGAACTCTGAACGTATGCGTGAACTAAGACGTAATATGTTAGACGGTAAACCTACTAGTGGGTGTTCACGTTGTTATGAACATGAAGAAAATGGTTCACGTTCAATGCGCATGAATATGAACATGGATTACTTTCATCACTATCACAGAAAAGATTTAACACACGAAGATGGTTCACTTGACGATATCTATATGGCTTATATGGATATACGTTTCTCTAATATTTGTAATATGAAATGTCGCACATGTGGTCCTGAACTAAGTTCATTCTGGGTAGATGATGCTATTAAGATGGGTCGTTATTCAGAAGATCAGCCTCGTATTCTAAAGATTAAACCAACACTAGAACAATTCTGGAGTGATGTTGAACCGTGGATTGACACAGTAGAGCGTATCTACTTTGCTGGTGGTGAACCGCTAATCATGGATGAACATTATAAAATCTTAGAACATCTAATTGATATTGGTAAGACGGATATTCAAATTGCGTACAATACAAATTTCTCTAAATTAAAATATAAGCGTAAAGATGTTATTGAATTATGGCAGAACTTTGAACATGTAAAAGTCGGAGCCTCACTTGATGCGATGGGCGCACGTGCAGAGCTAATGAGAGCTGGTACAAAGTGGGATGATATGATGCGCAACCGTGAGCGTATCTTAGAAGAAGCGTCACACGTACAGTTTCAAATCAGTTCTACTGTGAGTGCTTATAATGCTTGGCATGCCGCAGACTTTTATTCAGATTGGATTGATAGAGGATGGGTAACACCAGACCAAGTAGATATCAATATTCTACTATTCCCAGAATGGCAGAGACCAGAGATTTTACCAGAAACATTTAGAAAAGAAATACAAGATAAGCTACGTGCATATTCTGAAAAATATGATGTAAAGAATGTAGATAAAAATGGACGCAGTTATTCCGCATTGAACGCTCTTATTGATTGTCTAAATAAAGACAAGAGCGAACTTATTCCTGAGTTCATTAAACAGAATGATATCATGGATGAAGTTCGAAGTGAAAAACTACTTGATGTTTTTCCAGAATTAAAGGTGATGTTTTAATGTCTAATAATAACTGTGTATTAGCTTGGATGCATACTAGCTCAGAGCCAGTGGGAACGTGTAGGAGCTGCTGTATCGCACGTGAACACATCACACATGAAGATGGAACTATATATTCCATTGCAGATGAAACCTTTAATGAAATTCTAAACAGTAAGTATATGAAAAACTTACGACAAGAGATGCGTGAGGGTAAGTTCCCATCTAACTGTAATACATGTTGGGAAGACGAATCTAAAGGCAAACAATCAAAGAGACAGTTTTATAACAATCTTATTTTAAATCAATACGGTAAGAAAATTGATTTTGATAAAGAACCAGAACAACCATTGGATTTGCAAATTGCCATCGGTAACGTATGTAATTTAAAATGTCGTTCATGTACTGCGGTGTATTCATCAAAGTGGATGAAAGAGGCAAAAGATAGAAAAATGAATATCTGGACGCCAGAATTTCGTTCAGATGTACATGACTTTGAAAATTCAAAATTTTGGACTGATATTAATAACTGGTCTAGGGATGTTATTAGATTAGAAATCATGGGCGGCGAACCGTTCTACATGAAAGAATTCAAACGCCTAATTGAAAAACTTATTGAAAATGGCACAAGTAAAAATATCAGTCTTAATTTAAGTACAAACGGAACAATATTTGATAAGCCACTAATTGAAAAAATTCTTACTAATTTTAACTCCTTGGGATTTAACATAAGTATCGATGGAATAGGTGAACACTTTGATTACATACGTCATGGTAATAATTGGACGAATGTGAAAAATAATTTGGATAGCTTTTACCATTTGTTTATGAATCAAAGTAAGTACAAAGACGGCGATAATGGGGTATGGAAATTATCTATTGGGGTAACAGTCACTATTAGTAATATGAACTTTCCTTATCTGAGGGGCATTCACGAATTTTTTGAACAAAATTATCCAGAATGGAGAGTATGGAATAATGCAGTTTATTTTCCGAAATACATGTCGGCAAATAATGTACCAGATTTTGCAAAAGAATATTATTTAAATCGTGTAGTTAATCCTGAATCAGTTGGGTACAGCAAGTGGGATTCCGAAAAATATAAAAATGATATTTTACCTATAGTAAATCATGCGAAACAACCATATGATAATCATCAATGGAGAGGTTTTGTACATGAAATAACAGCGGGCGACAAGTACAGAAACGAAAGTTTTGAGCATACATTCCCTGAAATG
>Ga0213865_10002357_pt1 | contig 11896 bp, 9 predicted proteins | sample PICome_6_FD_160100 | JGI IMG/M metagenome (GOLD analysis project Ga0213865, IMG submission 160100) | Coastal seawater microbial communities near Pivers Island, North Carolina, United States - PICO282 | ecosystem: Environmental > Aquatic > Marine > Coastal | place: USA: North Carolina | collected...
AAGAAGTGTACTTAATTCACGAACCAATGGCTGCTGCTGTGGGTATTGGAGTAAATATTCTTGAGCCAAAGGGCAACATGATTATTGACATAGGTGGTGGAACCACGGAAATTGCGGTCCTTGCTATGGGAGGAATTGTATGTGACAAATCAATCAAAGTTGCAGGGGATGTCTTCACCAATGATATTGCTAATTATATGCGCACTCAGCACAATCTGTTTGTAGGAGAAAGAACTGCTGAAAACATTAAGATTTCTGTTGGCGCCGCTATGGAAGAATTAGACGACGCTCCTGAACCTTTCCAAGTACAAGGACGAGATCTTTTAACCGGTAAGCCAAAACAAGTGAGCGTCACCCATGGAGAAGTAAGCCGCGCACTCGAAAAAAGTATTACTCGCATTGAAGACGCTATTATGGAGGCATTAAGCAATACACCTCCAGAATTAGCTGCTGATATTTTCAATAGCGGAATCTATCTAGCAGGTGGAGGATCTATGTTACGCGGATTAGATAAACGAATCTCATTGAAAACAGACCTACCGGTATATGTTGCTGAAGATCCTTTGAGAGCAGTTGTCCGAGGAACAGGTGTGGTTTTAAAAAACATTGAACATTTCAAAACAGTTCTAGAGAACTAACAGTACCCTATGCAGCAACTGGTACTCTTTTTAACGAGGTATCGCAATAATCTGTTGCTCTTGGCTCTGCTATTGCTCGCAGTAGTTCGCCATTCTCTAAAAAATCAGGTTTCCGAACATTGGCTCAATTCATTTGGAACACAAACCAGTGCAAAATTTTCAAAACTAACGAACCATTGGAAGTCCTATTGGAAGCTTGATGAAATCAATGAGGAATTAGCAAGGGAAAACGCCTCATTACGAGCCGCTCTTAAGCATTCAAATGCACCCGAATTCACTGCAATGAGCTCCTATGATTTTATTCCCGCTCGAGTAGTCGATTACTCGTACAGAAAAAAGAACAATTACATCCTTATCAATGAAGGCAAAAAGCTTGGCATTCATCCTGGCATGGGAGTAATCAATGGAAACGGTTGGATTGGAACAGTCATTGAAAGCACTCCTAATTATGCCTATGTTCTTCCATTTATTCATACCAAAGGTGATATTGGAGCACGCATTAATGGCAAAGGTCTGGGGCAATTAAGTTGGTCTGGTAAAACAGGCTTTGCCATTCTTGAAGATATTGAACGTGAATACCAACCGGTACCAGGTGATAGCGTGTATTCTTTTACTCGATTAGAAGTTGCTCCGCCGGTTTTAACTGGAATTGTTACCAGTGCCACTCAAAGTGAAGAAGACCTAAGCTGGGATGCTGAGGTAGATTTAATTTCAGACTTTACCAGCTTAAACTGGATTTATGTCTGCCGTTTCAAGGATAAAACGGAAGTGGATACCTTAAGATCAATTATTGAATGAATGTTCTACGCATCATAGGAATAGCAATAGTAACTATAGGCATACAATGGTTACTGATTCAAGATTTACCATTGACGGAATTTGGCAACCCTTATATTTATCTGTGGGCCTTTTTCATTATTCCTTTTCGAACTTCCAAAGCCACCACTTATATTATCGCCTTTGTGATCGGTTCTATTTTGGACAGTCTAGAACAAAGTGGCGGTTCACATACTATTGCTTGTTTGCTTACGGTCGCAGCAAAACCTTCGGTGGAAAATTTCCTTTATGGGTTTAAAGAGGAAAACTCAACTGATACGCTCAGTTCACTTACACTAGCTAAATTCCTACCTGTAGCTTCAATAATTGTACTCGTTCATCATGGTGTATTATTTTCTGTAGAAAACAGTGGATTTTCTCAATTTTCTGCACTTGGACTTCGTATCTTGGTTTCAACCCTCAGCACTGTTGGGTTATTGACCATCATACATTTACTCTTGTCCAAACGCTATGCAGCATAAGGCCGTATTTTTCTCGGTAATTCTGGTAATCGTACTAGTGTTTAGTGCACGTCTTTTCAATATTCAAATACAGAATGATGAATATGCTGCGCGAGCAGAGCGAAATGCCACTCAAGCAGAAAAACTATATGCGCCAAGAGGTTACATTTATGATCGCAACAAAGAATTACTTGTAGGCAATAGTCCTACTTATGATTTAATGGTTAGCCCCTATCTAGTAAAAAACTTGGATACGGTTAAGTTGGCCAAGCTATTAAATCTAACTACCGATGATATCTCTAATAGGTTAATCAAAGCAAAGAAATATAGCTATTTCCGAAGCAGCATGTTCATGAAAATGCTCCCAAAAGAAAAGTATGCTATGATCAATACAGAGCTGCAAAAATTCGCCGGTTTTTATTCTCAAAAAAGAATTTTACGAAACTATCCAAAGGCAGGTGCTGCCAACGTAGTTGGATTTATTGGCGAAGTAAATACCGAATTCATAAATGCAAACGAAGGCTATTCCAGTGGTGATCTTGCCGGTAAGAGCGGCATTGACAAAAGTTATGAAGCTGTGCTTAAAGGGAAACATGGTAAACGCTTTTATACTGTTGACCATAGAAACAGAAGAATAGGGATTTGGAAAAACGGAAAGCATGATGTTTTACCAAAAGCAGGCAAGGATATCATCAGCACCATTGATTTAGATCTTCAGCTTTACGGAGAACAATTAATGAAGGGCAAAAGAGGAAGTATAGTAGCAATTGAGCCTGCTACGGGAGAAATCCTAGCTTTAGTTACCTCGCCTAATTATAATCCAAATGAATTGGTGGGCAGATTACGCAGTAGGAATTATACAACACTGTATTACGACAGCATCAACAAACCTCTTTTTGATCGTGGTATTCTAGCCGAATATCCTCCAGGATCTCCATTTAAACTTCTAGGCGCATTGATTGGACTGCAAGAAGGCGTAATATCACCACAAACTACTTTAACTTGTAGACACGGTTGGCACTATGGTTCTGTGACAGTCTCATGCCATTGTAAGGGTGGTGCATTGGATTTACGCAAGGCTATTTCCGAAAGTTGCAATAGTTACTTCTGTTCAGTATACCAACGCACTATTGACAAAGGGGCTAATTCAAGGGAAGGAATGCAGAATTGGTCTGACCATGTAAAAAGTTTTGGTTTAGGAAAGTATCTGGGAAATGATTTACCCACAGGAAAAAAAGGACTGGTACCTGATGTTTCTTTCTACGATGACTTTTTAGGCTATACCTCATGGAAGGGAGCCACTTCCGTAAGCAATGGCATTGGGCAAGGAGAATTACTAGCTACACCCATTCAATTGGCTAACATGACGGCTGCCATTGCAAATCACGGATACTATTACACGCCCCACATTGTAAAGCATATTGAAGGAAGGAAGTTAGATAGCGCATTTACTATTCCTAAATACACCACTATAGAAAGTAAACATTTTGAGACTGTCATTGATGGAATGCTAGACGTATTTGAAACGGGCACGGCAAGGTCCATGAAATTGGAAAACATAATTCAATGCGGAAAAACCGGTACAGCGCAGAATCCGCATGGTCAGGATCATAGCATATTTGTGAGTTTCGCCCCAAAAAAGAATCCGGAAATTGCAATCGCTGTCATTATTGAGAATGGATATTGGGGATCTAGATGGGCAGCACCAATTTCAAGTTTAATGACCGAATTCTACCTCACGGATACCATAACAAGAAAAAATGTAGAAGAACGAATGTTAATAGGTAACCTACATGACGAATACCGCGCTCAACATGTAAGAGTTTATGGTGAAGACAGCACCTACACAGCGAATTTCTAATGGCCTATTTAAGCAATAACAGAAGTCGTGTAGGATTTGATTGGCTGTTGGTCAGTTTATATTTTTTACTGTGTATATGGGGATGGATTAGTATTTATGCCGCCGTTTATAATGAAGAATCTGCTAGTATTTTCTCTTTAAATGAAGAATACGGTAAGCAAGGTTTTTTCATTTTAGGTGGTCTGGTAATCATCTTCTTTACCATGATTACCAATTATCGGATTTGGACAAATTTTGCTCCCTTGTGGTATGCGCTGAGTATAATGCTGTTAGTTCTGGTACTTATAATTGGCAAAAAAGTAGGAGGAGCAAGAAGTTGGTTTGGCTTAGGGGGTTTCAGTCTTCAACCTTCGGAAGTTGGAAAATTTGCGACAGCTCTAATGCTTGCTTTTTATGCAGGCCTCCCAAGAAAAACAATGAAAAACTGGCGGGATAGAGCTATTGGTTTTCTGATTCTTGGCACACCAAGCGTGTTGATTGCATTGCAGCCGGACATGGGGTCCACTCTAGTCTATTTAAGTCTAGTGTTTGTCGTTTATAGAGCTGGGATGCCCGGCTATTATATAGGAATAGTATTAGGCTGCGTTGTACTTGCCATTGGCGGACTTATTCTGCCACTCAGTACCTCCCTAATCATTTTGGCCGGCTTGGCATTAATGACCTTCTTATTGTTGCCAAAACAACGCAAGTACATCTTGTATAATCTATTTTTTACCAGCGTCTCCTCGGCAATTCTTTATGGAGTTGGATTCATCATGGAAAAAATATTGGCGCCGCATCAGCAAATACGTATTAAAGTATTACTTGGACTTGAAGACGATCCTTCTGGCGCAGGTTATAACACCTTACAATCCCTAATAGCCATAGGTTCTGGAGGCTGGACTGGGAAAGGGTTTTTAAACGGTACGCAAACCAAGTTGGACTTTGTGCCTGCACAAAGCACCGACTACATCTTTTGTACTATAGGTGAAGAATGGGGTTTTATGGGCACCTTTCTATTAATGGTTGCCTTTGCCCTCTTAATTGGTCGGATCATCTGGTTAGCAGAGCGCCAGAAGGATAATTTTAGCCGGTATTACGGCTACGGCGTTGCAAGTATATTTTTCACCCACTGGGTAATTAATATAGGAATGACTATTGGATTATTTCCAACAGTAGGTATTCCACTTCCTTTCTTTAGTTACGGAGGCTCCTCTCTTTGGGGCTTCACTATACTGCTGTTTATTTTCATAAAGCTAGATGGAGAACGCCAGAATCGGCTATCCTGATGACCTTAAAAATTGAACCTTTTTAGAAATAAAAAACCCTCGAAAGACGTGCCTTTCGAGGGTTTATCTATTACTAAGTTGTGTTCCTAGAACATCATCCAGCGCTTATCATCAACGTCCGCTTTATCTTGCAAAGCCTTAAAAGCTTGAGCACTTACGAGGTTTCGCAAGCTCTGTTGAGTAGTACGTGCTTGATTTGCATAATCCACTCCCTGTGCAGGTTTAGCTTCTTGAGTAATCACCACGAAAGCACCGTTTTCTCCTAAGAGAACCGAACTCATTTCACCCGCCTTTAATCCGCATACTTGACCAACTACTTTTGCTTCGTTTCCAATACCTGCAATGTTGCTTTGGTTCAATTTGAAATTCAATGACCTCACCTCCTTTGCAGCAGCATCTGCTACCTCTTGAATGGTACTAGCTCCGGAAAGGGCAGCCTTTAACTGTTCTGCTACAATAGCTTTCTTAGCTTCTTTTTTAGCACCCTCCATACATTGAGTAGCAACAGCCGGGTAAGGTGTTGTTCCTTCTTCTAATTTATCCGTAAGAATCACTACTACATAACCGTTCCCTTCGTTTTCTAAAAGACCTATATTTCCAATTTCACGATCTTCTTCCCAAGCCCAGCGGACTATACGACGCGAAGCTCCTAAACCAGGAATAGACTCATCAAATTGACCAAGGTTTCTTGCAATACGCAAAGACAATTCGCTTTCGGATGCGAGCGCCCTGTAATCATCTGATCCTTGTGCTCCAGCCGCATAAGAAGATGCTCTTCCGTATAGCGTTTGAATGGTTTCATCTGATGGAAGCACTTTACGAATCACTTGACCTATTTTATAGGCTGTATTCTCACCTTCTTGGTTTGTAATTTCTATAAGGTGGAATCCAAATTGTGTAGGTACTAAACCAAAGTCCCCTTCTTCACCATAAAAACAGAAATTTTCAAACGGCTTTGCCATCATACCTCTCGGAAAATATCCCAAGTCACCGCCTTTGGCTTTGGCTGTTATATCTGAAGAAAAGGCATCACTTACAGATTCGAATTCTTCCCTATTCTCTTTCAAATAAGAAAACAAGCTATCTGCTATCGCTTTGGCTTCTAAAGGAGTTCTAGTAATACTAGGATCCACACGCGTTGCGCCTGCAAACGGAATTAGAATATGTCTAGCTTGAACACTGTCTGCTAAGATTTTCTTGTCTACTAATTTGACAACTGCAAAAGCATCACCAAAATCAATAGGTCCTTTTTGATAACCCACATCTTGACCGTCAACTAGCGTATCAAGACCAGTTCCTATAAGCTCATCCACGGTAAAGTACTCCGGAACAAAACGAATATCACTATGTAAGTTGACAAAAACACTGTCGTCTTCAGCTGAAAACCATTCCAATGCTAATAACGCCAATTCAGACTGCAGAGCATCACGATCTGCTTGCGATGGTGCTAAAGGAAAATTAATGAACTCAATATTCCGTCCGTCCTTTTGAGTGAAATTATCCTTATTCTCTTGGTAATATTTCTTTGCGTCCGATTCGCTCACTTCAATTTCATTCTCATTCACATCTATATACGGTACATAAACGTATTGAGCTGGATACTGAGCATTAGCCCTTGAGTACTCCGCCTCAACAAGTGAAGGCGGCATAAATAATGCTTTTTCAATGGCGTTGTTAAATTTAAACGTATTGGCTTGATTAGCCACCGCATTTTCAAAAGACAACCATTGTCTCCACATTTCAGCGCTCTCTTCGTTAACGTCCTTATTATCTCTTACTTGAGAAAGGTAACTAGCGAACATGTTAGGATCAAACTTGCCATTTTCTCCGGTAAAGCTTTGACGGATATTCGGGTTTTTGATGACATCTAAATAAATTTCTTGTTCATGCACGCTCATTCCAGATGCTGCGAGTTCTTCATTAAGAATAGCGTCCGACATGAAACTATTCCAAACAAAATTCGCCAGTTGAATACTCGTTGAATTTGCGTAGGATTCTGGATTACCAGTACGAAGTTCTTCGATCTTTTGACTCATCTCCATTCGAGAGAGTTCAACACCGTTAACTGATCCCACTACATTAGGATCACCGAAAAATCTTGAGCCCCCCGACTGAAACAAGTCCCCTAGTAGAAAGGCCATAAGTGCTACAAACACTACAACGATCAATAATCCTGAGCGTTGTCTGATGCGTTCAATTGTTGCCATTAGTATGCAATTATTGTGATGAGTCTGCGAATATAAGATTTTGAGCCAATTAAATGGCCTTTACCACCACCTCTTCAAGCCTATTTAAGGTGGTTTTTTCTACTATAAACAAGTATTGTTCACTTCTGATGACTGTTCCTTTGACCGGAATACTCTCATGTAAGTCTAAAATATAGCCGCCAAGTGTGTTGTAATTGTCACTTTCTGGAATAGTTAAATTCCATTTTTCATTTACATCACTTACTTCTAAACGCGTAGAAAATAGCCATTCGTTGGGACGAATCTCCTTCTCCAATAACGCTTCTGAGTCATGTTCGTCTTCTATTTCGCCAAAAATTTCTTCAATGACGTCCTCAAGAGTAATCATTCCGCTAGTCCCACCGTGTTCATCAAGAACTATCGCGATATTTCGTTTTTCTTTAGTGAATAAATTGAGAATCTCATCAGCCGTCATGCTCTCTGGAATAAAACTCACAGGCCTTAAAACACGTTGTAAATTATCTGGTCGTCTAAACAATTCAAACGCATGAACGTAGCCAATTATCTTATCTATATTCTCATCATATACAAGCAGTTTAGAATAACCACTATCTATGAATAGTTCGTGAACTTTAGCCAATTCCGTTTGGACTTCTACACCTTCAATTTCCGTTCTAGGAATCATAAATTCTCTAGCCTTAGTTTCAGGAAACTCTAATGCATTTTTGAAAATCTCCAGTTCCGGATCTATCTCTCCTTCACTATCTAAAGCATTGGGTACACGTTCACGTACAAAATGATCTAATTCCACGCGACCAAAGTCACTACTCTCTTCTTCAGCCTCAATCCTGAAAATGTAGGTTAAGACTAACTGACTAATGCCTAATAGTAGCGCACTTGGCGCTCGAAGAATCCAAAAAATCACATAGGCCGGCACACTTAATACTTTCATCAAGCCCTCCGCATTTTGCCTAAACAGCGTCTTGGGTAAAAATTCTGCAAATACCAAAATGACCACTGTACTCAGGGAAGTTTCTACCAAAAGGACCACATATTCTAATGCTGACCACTGGGAAAAGTAGGGTTCTAAAAATTGGTGCATATAATTCCCATAGAGAACCAAGGCCACGTTATTACCTACTAGAATGGCGGCTATGAAAGCCGCTGGTCTATCCACTAAATATCCTAAGATCTTATAGTTCCACCCGCCTTTTTGACGTTCAAGTTCCACATGAAGCTTATTAATGCTCAAATAAGCCATTTCCAACCCTGAAAAAAGGGCTGAAAACAAAATGGAAACAGATATAATGGCTAGCGTTTGCACCTATTTATCCATTTGCTTTAATCGTCCTCTACGTCGCAAAAAATACATAAATACAGCAGCGCCCAAGAACAATGAAAATTTGATTGTTTTATTCCAATCACCCCATCCTGCGTAGACTTCTACCAAACTTACTGCAGCAACCGCCAGCCAAAGCAGCTCTACAACACGCATTGCTTTATTCATCATCAATTGTTATTTCGCCTTGCACCTTATATATCTGGTAACTGTTAAATTCTTGATCTGCTTCAAAGCCTACCCCACTGATGCGCTGGCCGTCAGTCTCAATTTGTACTGCCCGATCCGTATATAATTTCTCTTCTTTTTTGTCCCAAAACAACAATTCCGTGAACATGCGCTCTCCTTTTCCATTTCTTACGACTACATTTCCACCAATCGCCCATAAATCCGTAGATTTTTCCTGACGCGCTGTATCCGCATTTAACACCGTAGAACTCAGTTTTGGACCGTTGTAAAATAGCACAGTCAGACCGTTGCTAAAAAAGGTATATGGCGGCTCCATATTTCCATAATCCTGAACTAAGCCTGCATTAATCTCTAAAACATTTATTCCGCTATCACTGTATATGATGTTTGCGTGACGCTGTTCATTTAGAGGGTAATTTAGAATCGGCGCATTAATGGCCTCTACCGCAGAGGTTTCATTCTTGCAAGAGCTCAAACTCAGCGCTAACAGACCGACAGAGCATGTATAAGAAAGATAAATGTTCAACTATTGCTGTTTTACTTAATATCAAATTTAGGCGAAAAAAAACTCCCCGCAGCTCGGCCGCGGGGAGTAGAAGAATTTTCTTTCCGTTCGATTAATAGAACTTAACAGTAACTGTTTCATTAATCCAACAACCTATAGAGATTGAATCGCCCTCCTTAAAGCCTAATTGGAAGGCCACTCCTTTGTCTGGAACTGCCCCTTTATAAATTGAAATCAACTTAGACGCTTTGTCGGAAATACTTGGATCAACACTACGCGCGTAATTCAATTTATTTATCGCCGCCCAGTATACTGCGTTTTTCTCTACCGCATTAGCACCACAATCTCCTGCGGCATCAGCATATAAAGTAGCTAAATACAGGTAAGGATTACCCCAATCTTTTCGCAACTGACCTGCCTTCAGGCAATTACTTTTTGCAGAAGATAGCGCACCCATTTTATTATTAACGTAGGCAAGACCCATGTAATCGTCTGCAGTTTTTCTCAAGTCTTCCTCTTGGTCAGCCGCTTCTTGGTAGTACTTTTTAGCCATGGCCCAATCGCTCTTGCGAACGCCTAGTTTTGCCATAGATCTAGCCGCACTTGCAGAAGGCTCTAAGCTGTATAAACGTTCCGCAATCAAAAGGAATACTGGATTATCTGTACAACTTGCCATTTCTCCATCTTCACCTTCACGGTCTTTCTGTAGCATCTTTGCCGCACGCTTCAGCCATTCGGTGTCATCTTGATTGGCCAAAAACTTTTCCTCGTTATAAATCAATGCTAGCTTTTCACAAGTCAATAAAGGAGATAAAGCCTTTTCAATGTTGCGCTGCACCTTATCATAATTTGGAAGGCTTTTTTTAGCTCTATCCAAAGATTTTGTTTCTGTAGAAGTTAATTCTACTGAATCTGCTTTGGATGTCAAATTTGAAATCTCATTGCTGTAACCCATAGAATTATATTCCAAGGCTTCAATAGCGTTATTGTAAATAGCAAACAATCGATCCACATCTTTAGTGATGTTAAATAGCTTGATGTTTGTTAAGAAGTATGCATTCAATTGAGAGGCAGACATTTCTTTCCCTGCAACCGCATACGCAGCATCAAATAACTCTGAAGCTCTTTCCACGCTGTCCTTGTTGTACTTAATATATTTGGAAGCCTTTTCGGATAGGACATACCCTTCCTTTCCCGGAAAGTACTTTAATCGATTGTCATATAGCTCAATCAATAAGTCCACGTATTGTTGACGTTCGCCAGCATCAGCAGTAGTACCAATCTTGGTCTCAACAATCTTAGGCCCATAAATGTAAGTGGCCTTTTTTGCTGCTGGACAAGTTTCATAAACCTTAAACCAAGGGTCAAATGCCGCCGCATAATCCTTGCTTTGGTAAAATGAACCAAAAATATTGTAGCTCTCGTAGCACGTAACCGAATCTGCTACTGAATTACCCCAAATACTCTGGGCGTTTGCATTGAGTGAAAAAATCACTGTGGCAAGAAGGAATACTATTCGCTTCATAATCAACTATTTATCTATATCTAAATTTCTGGAACCACTTATCATTTAGAGTGACGCCAAGGTTAAAATTCCAATATTCTTCACGTAGGTTGGCCGAATTTCCATCCCAACGTTGTCCTCTTCCTATACATATATTCAAAAAGCTTGCCTTTTGTTCACCAGGAGCTAGAGATCTATAGATTACTGGAAAGCTTATTCCTGCAGTTACCTCCCTAGAAGTGTATCCTACGCCGTCCCATTGATATTGTCCAGTTTCTTGAAAAGCCCCAATTCTGTAGCGGGCTAAGGCAAAATAATTTCTACTTTTTCCCATGGAAGAAAATGCATAAGCCGGTACGATAGCTGCTCCAAAACTGATTCTTTCACTATTGAACATATTCGAACCAGGGTTCGCACCGCCATTTGGAATAAATGAACGATACTCTTCCCATTGGGTCATCCTGTAGTCCACTAAAACATCCCAAGCACTTATACTTGCGTTGGCACGCGACCTAGACAATCCAATTCCCGCTCCATAGCTAGAGGGAAGCACGGCCTTGCCTTGTTCGCTTAGGTTATAAAACAATGTGTCAACAGGGGTCTCGACTATACCGCTATTAATAAAGGTGTATTGAGAGGTAATCTGACGTGCGTTTAATTCTTGACCCAAAGCATAAACGCCGCCAGCCGTAAATCGATATTCGCCCCAATTGAACTTCATTTGTGTACCAAAGTCAAAGGTGAAATCGCTAATACCGGTCTGCTTAGAATTGCTCACGGATAGGAAATCTGGGTTGGCTATAATGGTTTTGTTGCTTTCGTCTATTTCACCAAAAATATATTTGGCATTTACGCCAACCGATAGCCATTTAAGCGGTTGCGATGCTAGTCCAAAATTGAATCTATCGTAACCGCCTGTACCAATGGAACGGTATTCAAACACACCAAAATCATCTGCAGAATCAGCAACGCTTATGCTATAACCCTTTGCAGCCATAGGTGATACAGAAAAAGAACCGGCGAAATAGTCATTGAATTTGAAACCAAAACCAAAGAAATCGAAATAGGTATTGAAATTTGCTTGGTCAATTTCCTCATCAGTTATTCTATGACGGAAAGACCTATGTGC
>Ga0213865_10002359_pt1 | contig 11894 bp, 11 predicted proteins | sample PICome_6_FD_160100 | JGI IMG/M metagenome (GOLD analysis project Ga0213865, IMG submission 160100) | Coastal seawater microbial communities near Pivers Island, North Carolina, United States - PICO282 | ecosystem: Environmental > Aquatic > Marine > Coastal | place: USA: North Carolina...
GTGTTATGATAGGTAATTTCAGTCCAGCTAACGCTGGACTTGGAGTAACTATACAGTCAGGATCTGGCACAAAACCAGCTGCTGGAACCTCAAACAGTGTTCTTATAAACTCCACTTCAGGTAGTTATAGCATAGAAAGCGTATGCATTGGAGGAAGGGCTTGGGGATATAACGTGTCTATAGGAGCAAACGCTCAACTTAACGCTACTGGAAATAATCCTGGAGTGTTTATAGGTAGAGAAACAGGTAGATACGAAAACGGTCAGAATAGTACCATGGTAGGCAGTTCGGCTGGTCGAAATATAAATGGAGGCGGCAACACTTTGTTCGGAACTAATGCAGGCTATGGTGGATTGAATCAAGGTAACAACAGTAGCAGGTTTAACACTGCTATAGGAGCTCAAGCGATTTATAGTATTGACGGTGGTGACTACAACACAGCTGTAGGACATCAAGCTGGATACGACCTCACGTCAGCATCAAACTCAGTCTTAATTGGTTCTAGTGCAGGTTCTAATATCACAACAGGAACAGGCAATGTAATGGTTGGTGAAGGAGCTGGAACTAGTGTAGTTACTGGCAGCGGAAATGTTATGATCGGAACCAGAGCTGGTGACGGGGAAACTGGAAGCAATAAGCTCTATGTCTCTAGTGGTCAAGGTTCTGACCTGATCTACGGTGAGTTTGATAACGAGTTAGTGAAAATAAACGGAGACCTTGAGGCTACTGGAAGCAACGGATTAACACTAACCTCCCCAAATGGTACCAGGTATAAGGTTACGGTAACTGACGCTGGCGCCCTTAATGTCACTACGGCATAATTCATATATTTGCACCACAAGAACAAACAATGCACAACTTTACATCTAACTCTAGCGTAACTATCAACGCTGTAACTCAGAACACTGGGGTCATTCGTGGCGAGATCTACAACGCTACCGTTGGCTCTATGGTTGAAGGGGAAGTCTCTATCGAAGTCACTTTCTTGAAGGACTCTGACGACACTCCAGTACACCACGCGAACTACAGGGTCTCTGAAGCTGACCTCAACGCTTTTGAGGGTACGATCACCCTCACGGCTACAACTGTATTCGAAAGGTTTGAAGAGCTTATCACTCGCTACGTATTGACTCAGGTAGACGGTATGTGGGGACTGACTACTTCAGACTGGACTTTGCAAGCACACTAATAACCCTAAATAATTTAATTCATGAATCTTTCTGATTGTATTGCGATCTATCGCACCCTTGGCGACAACGCCGAGAAGAACCTTGGTATGCGTAACAACTACAACGTTGCACTCAACCTCAAGGCTTTGGAGGAGGTCATCAAACCTTTTGATGAGCTTAGGAATAAAAAGCTGGAGGAGCTCAAGGAGGCTCACGGAGAAGAAGAAGTGCCTCAGGACGTTGTAGAAGAGTTCAATGCTGAACTGTTTAAAGTTCTCCAGGAGGAGCACGATGTAACCCTTAAAAACATTAAGATTTCTGACATCCCAAGCAAGACCGAGCTTAGTGCTGGGTTCTTCGTTGCGTGCCAAGAAATTGTAACAGAATAAGTAGTATTTTTGCTGTATGGCTAACTCTCCTACAGCAAATAGAGTAAGAAACCTACTCAAGAGGCACGGGTTGTCTGGGGTTAACAAGCCCAAGAGAACTCCGTCTCATAAGACTAAGTCTCACATGGTCCTAGCTAAGTCTGGCGATCAAGTGAGACTTATTCGTTTTGGGGAACAAGGAGCTGAGACCAATCAGAGCGAAGAGCAGGCCGCGAGGTTTAGGAGTCGCCACAGGAAAAACATAGCTAAGGGTAAAATGTCCGCCGCTTGGTGGGCCAACAAAGTGAAATGGTAATAGGCATGGACAACTTGACGCATTTTGAATTTCTGACAGTAGCTGGAGGACTCATTGGGTTCTGGCTCAAGCATCAATCTGACTACGCATCGCTAAAAGCGCGAGTGAGGACTCTGGAGAACGATAACGGAGAACTCAAAGGAAACATAAAACAGCTTCTGGAAGACATACAGGAGATCAAGCTTTTGTTGGCTAAAAACAAAGTGGAATGAAAGCGGTAAAAGGAAAAACAAAACTAAACGTCACCAAGAAGAAGGTTGGTGTCTCTGCACCTAAAGGGTACCACTGGATGGAAGAATCTGGTAGGTACTACCTTATGGAGGGGGACTACAAGCCTCACCCTGGGGCTGTAGAAAAGGCAAACTTTAAAGTTGCTTCTCATGGCTAAGACAGCCAAGAAAACCAAGTCGGCTCTTTGGAAAAGAATTGTAGCCAGCGTAAAAGCTGGTAGTAAAGGCGGTAGGCCTGGGCAGTGGTCTGCTCGTAAGGCTCAGATCGCTACGGCTAGGTACAAGAAAGCTGGGGGAGGATATAAAGGCAAGAAATCTTCTAGTAATAGCCTGTCTAAATGGAGTAAGCAGAAGTGGCGTACTTCAGACGGAAAGCCATCAAAAGGCAAAAAGAGATACTTGCCTGACGCTGCATGGAAGAGCCTTTCTAAATCAGAGAAGGCAGCCACAAATAGAGCTAAATCTAAAGGCAACAAAAAGGGCAAGCAGTTCGTTCGCCAGCCTAAGCGGATCGCTAAGAAGGTAGCAAAATATCGTAAGTAATTCACACTTATATTTGCTAAAATTTAATTCATGGAGAATCAAGAAGTTAACTCTAATGAAGGTCAGGAGCAAGAAACGCCTAGCTTCACCTTCGTTGATGAGAGCGAAGTCATAGCAGCGTCTACAGAACAGGAGGCGCCACAGACAGAAGAAATACAACAAGAGGTAGTTCAAGAAATTCAAGAACAGCCTCAAGTTGAAGAGACCTCAACGGAGGAACCTCAAAGTGAATATATCCAAGAATACTCGCAAGAGGATGTAGAGAGTGCAGTAATCAATTACCTAAGCGAAAGGCTGGGTACTGAAATCGAATCTCTTGATAGCCTTTTTGCGGAGCAACAACAGAGCGAGCTTGACGAAAGGGTTTCGGCGATTGCCGAATTCGTTTCAGAAACTGGACGCTCTCCTCAAGACTGGTTTATCTATCAGCAGCTCAACCCTTCCGAAATGGATGACGTGACTGCAATTCAAGTTCAGATAGCCTCTGATTATCCAAACCTGTCTCAAGAGGAGGTGAACATGCTGGTTAACAGCAAATACAAGCTCGATCCCGATCTGCACTCAGAAGAGGAGGTGAAACTCTCGCAGTTGCAAATGAAGATTGACGCTCAAAACGCACGTCAAGGAATCGAAAACCTTAGAGAAAGGTATTCGTCTCCAGAAGTGCAGGAGAGCGAAAGCTTCGATTCTCCGTTTGACGACCAATGGTTTAGTTCTATGGAGCAAGAAACGCAAGCTCTCGACGGGGTCGAATTTGACCTCGGTAACGGGAACAGCTTTACGTTCGGGCTTAATGAACAATATCGGAGGGAGTTGGTGGAGAAGAATACTCGCCTTGACGAGTTCTTTGATCCTTACGTCCAACAGGATGGAGCATGGGACTACGACAAGCTGAATGTTCACAGAGCCGTTATAGACAATATGGAGCAGATCGTCCAGTCAGTCTATAAACAGGGCATGGCTGACGGAAAGCGCGGCCTTGTGAACCAAGCAGCTAACGTACAAACCCAATCTCCGAATCAAGGTGGTCAACCCCAGGTGGATTCTCTTAGCGCACAGCTTAGGGAAGCTATGGGACTATAACAACAACAACAACAAAAACTTATAAAACTTAGCTATTATGGCATTTACCAACAACGCAGGAGCAGACAAGGGTCCCTTGGCCCTGAATCTGGTTCCTCAGAAATACATCTCGCTCAACGACCTCGTTGATCCGACTAAGCCCGACAATAGGGATATTCTCATCAAGACTTTCGGTGATCAGGGAATCACTGGCTTCTTGGAGCTCACTGGAGCAACCAAGAACGCTGGTACATCTGACGAAGTTCAGTACTGGGAAGAGGGTCGCTTGAACAGAACGCTGACGCTGAGCGGTATCACCACTGGTGGTGTGGCTACGGTAACTCACGTTGACCAGGCCACTATCGGTGCTTCTGAAATTGCTGACAATGTAATCCGTCTCAACGACGTCCTCCTCCTCTCTAACGGAGACAGGGTGTTGGTTACTGAATATAACGGTGACGCTACGTTTGACTGTGTGGACCTCGCTACTGGCGCAGCTCCTGCATCAGCTATCGGAGCTGTTCAGGCTAATGTGATTGGTAACATTTACGCTCAGGGAACTGGTCAACCAACCAAGTTCTACCAGACGGACGTAACCAAGCGTGTCAACCCATACATGATCTCTAAGGAGACGTTCCACGTTAACGGTTCTCAGGCGACTAACATCGGCTGGATCAACGTTGGCAACGGCGACTACAGGTGGTACGTTAAGGGTGAGATGGACACGCGGAAGCGTTTCATGAACCAGCGTGAAGCTATGCTGATGTACGCTCAGCTTCCTGATGACGGTAGCGAGTTTAACGTTGGTGGTCAGTTCACTGGCTCCGAGGGTTACTTCGCTGCTATCGAGGATCGCGGTATCGTTGCTGACGGAACGTCGTCCCAAGACTCTGACTTCACTGACTTTACTGACATCGACACCATTATCTTGGCTCTCGATAAGGAAGGTGCTCCTGCTGAGTACGCTATGTACGTTGATCGTGCTACTTCCATTGCGCTTGACGACATGCTTGCTGGAGGTCCTGTTGGTAGCAACGTTAGTGCTGGTCTTCCTGGTCAGTTTGGTAGCTTCGCTAACAGCGCAGACATGGCTATCCAGCTTGGATTTAAGAGCTTCACTCGTGGTGGATACACGTTCCACAAGCACGATTGGAAGTTGCTGAACGATCCTACTTATGGTGGAAGCTTCGCTTCTGTTGGTGCTGCTGGCGCTGTGAAAGGTGTTATGTGTCCAATGACTCAGGTCACTGACGCTAAGACTGGCGTTAAAGCTCCTGCTCTGGAGATGAACTACAAGGCTGCTAACGGCTACAGCCGTGATATGGAGCACTGGGTTGAAGGCGGTGGCGTTCTCGGTTTCGCTACCAACGACTTGGACTTGGCTAAGTTCCACTACCGTTCTGAAACCAACTTGGTGACTCGTGCTGCTAACCAGCACGTTTTGCTGAAGTACTAATCTAATAGGTAAGCGAGGGGAGGCAAAATGGTCTCCCCTCCTTACCACTCTTTTAATTTAATTACACTTTATTATGACAACTAAATCAACTGCAAAGCGCGGTCCTGGAAGACCCGCTGCAAAAACGCCTACCACTCCAACAGCGATTACGGTGGCAACTCCAAAGATCAAGACTAAAACGAAAGTCAAAGGCAGCGTAGAATACGAGCTCACCAAGCCTAACGGAGCAATCTTCATGATGAGGAACACCTCTTACAACCTCTATGACGAAGACTCTGGGGAAATGAGGAATGTAAGGTACTCGGCCAATGAACCCTCCATTTTTAGAGACGAACAGACTCTAAATCCAATCAGGTCCCCTATCGTCTTTCAAGGAGGTAAGCTGTTCGTAGAGAACGCTAAGCCCAACCTTATTGCTTTTCTAGACAACCATCCACAGAACGAATCTAACGGAGGCAGTACTTTCAGAAGGGTAGACACTATAAAGAAAGTTCAGGTAGAATTAACCTCTGAATTCCTTGTAGTTGATGCCGTAGGCCTCCTTCGTAGCAAGCCACTTGACGATTTGCTGGCTGTTGCGGTGTCCAGGAACATCGATGTAGACCGACCTGTAGAAGAGGTTAAGCACGACTTGCTAGTGTATGCTAAGCGTAGCCCACAAGAGTTCATAGAGGCCTTTGACAACCCCGTTGTAAGGACTAAAGCTACCGTGAAACAAGCGAGTGACTATCAAGTCATCAAGGTGTCTCCTGACTCTGTCAAGTGGTTTGACACAAACAAGATGATTGTGTCTATTCCCGCAGGAAAGGATCCTGTCGATGTTTTCGTGAGGTACCTCCTTACCGAAGCTGGATCTGCTGTGCTTTCAGAGATTGAAGCACAACTGAGCAAATAACATATTATTATACTACTAAAGAAAGGCCGCCTTCGAGCGGCTTTTTCTTTTTGTATATTTGCTTTATGGCAAGCGTATCCGCTGTATACGACACTCTGAGAGATTTGGTAAATAAAGACCAGAACGGCTTTATAACGCCAGATATTTTCAATAGTTTCGCTCAAGTAGCTCAGGTCAGAATCTTTAACAGGTTGTTTGACGAGCTCAAGGATGCTAAGCGCGTTAACCGTGCGGCATTCAACCCTGGTAGGGACAAGTCTAAGTTCAAGAGGATTGAAGAGGATCTGGCGTATTTCGCTAGAACAGAAGTAATACCTAAGAACCAAGCCACACTAAGGTTTGATAAGCCAGCGGACCTGTCCAGGATTATAAGCTCTACTACTAACGGCAGCATTCTTCTTGGTCAGTCTACACGTACTCCTATCGAGATGTGTTACGACGAAGACAAGATCGAAAGGATTCTGATTAGTGACATCAGCAGGCCAACTGAGGCGTTCCCTGTGGCTCTTGTTAGCCAGGATATCGAAGTCTTTCCAGAGAGTATAAACAGAATCAGGTTGAGATACTACAAGTATCCAGAAAGCACTGATTACCAAGGCAATGCCTCTGTCAACCCACCTCAATACGCGGTTACTACTGTGGGTGGCACCGAAACATTTAACGCAGTCAATAGCTATGACTTTGAACTTCCAGATCACTACTTAGAAGATCTTGTTCTAGAGATAGCTCAGATGGCTGGCCTCAACCTCAGGGATCAGTTTGTAACCACTATCGTTCAGGGAGAGCAAAACGAACGAAGTAAAGAAAGCACCTTCTGATGGCTAGGAACTATATACCACTTAATCAGGTCATCAACGACTTCATTGTCACCCTCGATACCGATGACTACGTAAGCTACGCCCCCGACACTACGATCAGGAGTTTTGCTTTGCGTGGAATCAGGGAGATGGGTTTTGACATGTTGAAGGTGATTCGGTCTCTGAAGCTCCCCGTTCTGGCAAACAATACTGTTACCCTACCTGACGACTACGTGGACTGGGCTAAAGTTGGTGTAGTGGGTTCTGACGGCCTGGTGTACGTGCTGGGGGAGAACAAGAACATAAACATGTCTCAGGCTTACGCTACTGATGACGATGGCGACAACTACGACGCCGACGGAGACGACTTGCTGGACAGGGTAGACTCTAAGTCTGCTACCAGGGGTGGTACCCCTTCTGCTGACGAAGGCATCATCAGCGGTATGAACTCGTATATCTTCAGGAACTTCATTCACGAAAACAACGAGGGTAGGCTCTATGGTATTGGCGGTGGTCAGTACTACGGGGAGTTCAGGGTAAACATGGACCAGAACAGGATCGAGCTACAGAGCAACTCTAGCGTTAACGAGGTAGTAATCGAGTATGTTGCTGACGAAGCAAGAGCAACCAACCCTAGGGTTCACGTCTATGCTGAGGAGGCCCTCAGGTCATATATCTACTACAAGCTCATTGAGCGTAAAGCAGCTGTTCCTGCCAACGAAAAGGCTAGGGCTAGGCAAGAGTACTACAACGAAAGGCGCAAGGCTAATGCTCGTATGAAGTCCTTCACAAAGGAAGAGTTGCTCAAGACTATCCGTAAGAACTTCAAGCAAGCACCTAAGCGCTAATGGCTATCGATAAGACCATACCGAACAGACTTCAGACAGACCTGGATCAGCGGCTTGTGCGCCCTGAGATAGGGGAGATGACTGACGCTCAGAACGTTATGTTGAGCGAGGAGGGGACCTCCAGCTCTGGCGTGATCAAAAATATGCTTGGTACGACTGTGTCACTACCAATTCCTGCTGAAGATAGAGTTGAGGATCTAAATACAGTTACCATAGTGGGCAGTGTGTCCGATAATCAAAGGGGGTTTGTGTACTGGTTTGTTGCGGACAATGACGGGTCATCCGAACACGCCATCTACAGGCATAACACAACAAACAATAGTTATGAACTTATACTAAAGTCTCCTTTTCTAAACTTTAATCCAAATAGCTTTGTTAAAGCCGACGTCGTAAACGCTGCTTTTCAACAAGATGAGGTAATCCAAACCGCTCTGTACTTTACAGATAATATAAATCCGCCGAGAAAAATTAATGTAGATAGGCAATTAGCAGGTGAGTACGGAGCATTTGGAAACGCTACATCTTTCAATCAAGCATACGGATCTATAAAATCTGCACCAAATTTTATACCTCAGGTTTCTTTTGAATCAAACGAAGACATCTCTCAAAACAACTTTACTAAAAACATATTTCAGTTTTCTTATCAGTATATATATACTGACGGAGAAGAATCTGCAATGTCGGCGTACTCAGCGCCATCAATACCAAGAGGCAGCTTTTTATCAAAACTTGACGAGCAGGGGTATGGGATCTCCAGGACAATAGATAACGTATGTGTTATTAGACCAGAAACAACTGAATTTCCTCCAGACGTAGAGAGACTTAGAATACTAGCAAGAAACGGAAATGATGGTCCGTTTTTCGTTGTTGACGAAGTACCATTAAATGAGAGCGTTACCAGAGATGTATACACCGTTGAGACTGAAGTATACAATAGTCTAGATAGATCATATAGGTTTTACAACGACAGTTTTGGTAGCTTTGTAGATCAAAACACGGTCAATAAGTTATATGACAACGTCCCTTTGCTGGCCGCTGGACAGTCAATAGCTGGAAATAGGTTGATGTACTCTAACTACACGGAAGGTAGGCCAGGTGTTAATCCAGTAGTTACCATGAGCGTAAACTACTCCGAACTACCTTCTGTAAGTAAAGCCACTAGTTTTATATCGCCAACAGATGTAACCAATGTTGTTTTTCAAGACACTGCGGCTCCAGATGTAAAAATCGACCTTTTAGGAGGAAACTCTTTTAATTCTCTTGAATCTCCTCCCCCAGCAACCGCGACCACAGTTGTCCCTGCTGGGACTAACATTGAAATAAGCTTTAGATTTAGCCCTGGAGATTTTACTGCAACACCATCGGCACCTGGCTCCCTTATATCAATCCCAACGTTTTGGAATGGAATAGCTAATAACATCCCGTCTGCCATTCCAGCAGGGACTGATCCAGAAACCCAACAGCAGCTTTTTATTCAGGACGTCACAGGAGGTGCGTTTACTCCCGTTTCAGTTAATCTAAGTGCAACATCTGTTGATTTTAACTATCAAGGCCAAGGACAAGGGGGTCCTCAGGGTGTTTTATCTGAGTTTGTAGTAATTCAGATGTCTGTTTCTCAAGACACAACAATAGCAGATGTCGTAGAAGACATAGGTCAATTTTTGTTTAATGTAGAAAGGGAGTACTATTATAATTTTTCTGGGGAAACTATGGTGGCCTCCCCGTCTGCAGTTAACTTTCCTGCTGGTCAAATAGTGACAAACAATGGAGTTCCTGTAGCGGTGGGGCAAACTGGAAACGGGATATCTTTCTCTAACGGATCAGGACCAGTTCCAATACCTTCAAACTTATCTTATAGCGGTACAGCAAAAGTAACGTGGGCTTTCGATGATATTGTGTTAACGAACAGCACGATACAGATTAAGCCTAGGGTTTCAAATGTAGAACTTACAGCGTTGTCTTTAGACTCCTCGTACACAGCAAACACACCTTTAAATGTCGGCCTTCCTGGAGGCGGTTCGAGCGTAACTATTAATTCAGTTGCGGGCGCGTCGGATTTCTGGGGTGACGTTCTTGTCCCGCCTGGAAACGAACAGTCTGAAATAAACTACAGCTTCACTTTATCGACATATATGACGTCTCCAAGCGCAAAAGCTTTTGCGTCCTTAGTGATTCCTACTTTTAAATCTGGGAGCACTCATGATTTTGGTATAGTTTATTATGACGAGCACAATAGATCTGGAAATGTAAACGAACTGGGTAGCGTCTTTGTAGAAGACGTGCAATCATCCTCTAGAGCCGCAAGAGGCCCAGCGTCGGTCACGATAAATTTTGACGATGATTTTGACCCGCCAAATTGGGCTAGAAGGTTTCAGATTGTGTATTCTGGAAGAAATTCAATAGGAGACTTTACGCAATACACAGTGGGGAACGCCTATCCTTTTTATAAAAACGACACGTCAAATAATAACTCAACATTACTTGATGTAAATGATAAAAGGTTGGCCTTATCTATAATTCCTCTGTCTCAATATAACGATCAAAAAAACACTACTAGAAGATATTCCTTTACAAAAGGAGATAAACTAAGAGTTATTAAGAGAAGGAGCGGAAACATAGCTAATTTTACTGACGACTATCAGTTGGCGTCAGACGGGGAGACGATTATTGAGTTCAATATTATGGGCGTTGAGACGTTTGATGAAAACAATCATTACCTGATTGAAGGAGAAGAAACGTCACATGACGATACAGACCCTCACCTTGGGGAATTCCTAATACTAGAAGCTCCAGAGATAACGTCTCTTATTTCTGGTACTGACGGGAACGTGTTAAAGTATTTAGGTTACGATTGGTTTCAGGTAACGGGAGAGCAAAGGAACGCTTCGGACAGCTCTACAGCAACTAGCTACTGGCCTGGGTCTCTTGTGGAGATTTACTCGCCAAAATCAGAAAGCTCAGAGAAAGTTTACTATGAAATTGGTCACGGCGGAGTCGTCGGAAGTAGAAAAGACATAAATATAAATGATCACGGAGACAGCATAGACGTGACCAACGGGGACTGTTGGTTCCGTCCAGTATCTTGCAGAATGGCTTACGATAGCCCAGAGTTGCCCGACGACTGGTTCTATCAAACGTTAGAAATAGAATCCGATAACATAAATGACGAGTTTGAGTCTAAAATATGGGCAAAAGGAAGGCCTCATGTAGTTTTTGAAAACTCCGCCACGGTTCGTAGGTACAACGGAATTACATACAGTGACGCCTATGCCGAGGACGTAGCAAACCTTTCACTATCATCATTCAACGGCAGCCTCGCCAACTTCTTCAGTCTGGAGTCCGCTAACGGAGCGTGCAACTACATCGGTACACTTAACGACCAGTTCCTTGTTGCTCTTCAGGAGAACAAGATGTCGATGATCCCAGTGAACAAGAACATCCTACAGCAGTCACAGGGTGGTAACTTGGCGGCACTGAGTACTAAGGTGCTTAATGACCCTAGGTATTACATTGGTGACTACGGGTGTGGCAACAACCCTGAGTCTGTTCTTATTCGTGATGGTCAGGTCTTCTTTGTTGATGCGTCCAGGAGCACGGTCTGCAGGTTTACGAGCGAGGGCATATCGCCAATCTCTGAGAAGGGTGTGGCATCTCTGTTTAGGGATGAGCTTGCAGCCTTTACTGCTCAAGGGGGTACGCGCATTGTAAGCGGATACGACCCTAGGTACGATCACTACTACGTCACTCTTAGGCCGACTGGTACGTTCAACGGACTTACCCTTGGTTACGCCAAAGGCATAGCTGAAGGCGGGGCTTGGCAGAGTAGGTATACGTTCTTCCCAGACATGTACTCCAATCAGAACGACATGATGTACTCTGCGGTCTATAGAGACCCAGTAGGGAACAACAACGCCACTATCTTTTATTCTCACGACAACGAGGCAAGGAACAGCTTCTACGGGGACGACGCAGCACCGTCAATAGTACAGGTGGTCAGCAATGCTAACCCAAGCATGGTGAAGGTATTTAACTCCATCTCTCTGGAAGGGGATAGCGCAAACTGGGATGCTACCCCTATCGTTACTGATCTTAACAGTAACGGATCTTCGCTTGGGTTTGAAGAGAAAGAAGGGTCGTACTACTCGTTCATCACTAGGGACACAAACGGAACCAAGCACATCACGGGTATTGGAAGGGTAGCGTCTCTAGG
>Ga0213865_10002360_pt1 | contig 11891 bp, 11 predicted proteins | sample PICome_6_FD_160100 | JGI IMG/M metagenome (GOLD analysis project Ga0213865, IMG submission 160100) | Coastal seawater microbial communities near Pivers Island, North Carolina, United States - PICO282 | ecosystem: Environmental > Aquatic > Marine > Coastal | place: USA: North Carolina...
TAGGATGATTTACTAAATCTTTTATTACCACAGCTAATGTTTTTTTTCCTTTTTTGTATTCTTTTCCCAGAACATTTTTTTTGCCTGGCTGATGATGTTCAGAATTGAACCAGACATTTCCTGTTTCTAATTTTTTCTTACTCCAACGATGTTCCCATCCTGTCATGATATAAGCTAGCTGAATAACATCTTCTTGGGTGTAGCCTGCTTTAGGCGATACCGTATGAAGCTCCATAAGTTCTCTTGCATGATTTTCATTAATAGTTGCAGGCTCTTTCTTTCTTCTTCGCCACTCTTCTCTTGCTGAAATACTTTTTGGACCAACGCTTTCACTGTTATCTAAATGATGTATCATGGCCCATGATGTCGTGACATCATACACCATTTTTTCAAACGACTGATTTAAATTTGGCCAGATTATTTCTCTTTGATAAGCACCTGTTGAATAATCGGCTAAAAAATCTTTTTCACTGATTGCAAAAAAGTTTCCCCAAAACATCCAGAGTTTTGCAAGTACAGGATTATTGCTATTTATTGCCTCGTTATGTCTTATGGCAATCTCTAACGGACCCCAGAATTTTTGTCCAGTGTCATGTCTCAATTGATCTTTATTAAGCTTATATAAAGTTTTATTATTTTTATATTTTTTTCTTAGTTTCTCTCTATCACCATACACCCAATCTCTATAATGACCTCGAAGTTCTTTTTCTGTAAGAATTTTACCTTTCCATGAAAAATCTGGAATTTTATCAACTTGGTTTAAAGCCCAATTTAATGGATCAGAGGGAACCTCCTCGTTAAGACCAATTCCAAATGCTACTTTTCTAAAAAAGTTTTTCATTACTACTTAACTGTATCAATATCGTGGATATTATCCAATGATTTAGACATCTCATCTAAATTTTCTCTTAAAGCTAAACTAGAAATTGAATAAATCATAACTAATAAAAAAACTAAAGGTAGAGAAGTAATTATTGAGGCATTACTTTTGATTAACAAAATATAAAAAATTATAAATAGTGCTGATCGAATTAAAACAGTTTTTCTAAAAACACTTAATATTGAAAGAGAATGTTTTAATAAATTGAAAAAACTCATCTTAGAGGGACCAAAATATCTAGTGCCTCTAATAGATGGAATAGATAATAAATTTTTTTCTATTTTTTTTAAAGATGCTGAAAAACTATTCCAAGTAGATTTTTCTTTAAGCATTTTTTCTACAGTTATTTTTGATAAACAAGTAAAATTTCCAAATTTAATGGAATGACCTGTAAACGCTAAAGTTAAAAATTTATGAAATTGATAACAAAATTTAAAAAATAAACTTTCAGATCTTTTAACCCTCTCACCTACTATCGATTGATTATTTAACTGTTCTGCAAGATGAATGAAATCTTTAATCTCTTCTGGTCGATCTTCACCATCACCATCCATTGGTATTACATAGTCAAATTCTTTTTTTTCATAAATATATTTTAGTCCAGACGCTATACATCTTGCATGTCCTCTATTTTCTTTCATATTTATAATTTCAATAGAATTAATATTTTCAGTATTTGGGTATTCATCAATTATTTGTTGAGAAGATGCATCATTAATAACAACAACTGAAATTTCAGAATTAATACCCTCTATTTTAGAATTAATATTTTCAATTAACTTCGTTAAACTTTCTCTATCGTTATAAATTGGGATTAAAATTGTGTATTTTTTCATAACTATTTTGAACCAACACAGACATTATCAAGGCACATATAATCTTTCAATTGATCTAACTTTTCTCTTTCAATAAAACCTTCCCAAACTGGTCTTGATTTTAGATGATAAGATAAATTGCCAGCATTCCACTCATTTCCATAAACTACATTAATTTTTGATTTGAACTGTTGATCCCAAGCATATTGAGTTTTAATCGCAATTTCTTTACCTGGATAGTCAGTTCTTTTGTCATCTTTTGATATTGAGACATATGCATAGAGTATGGGTGACAGAAAGAATAAAAAGATAAATCCAATCATAAATGGTTTTAACTTTTTAATATTTATTTGAGCCTGAAATAAATAAACAAATAATGTTCCAAAAAATAAATAAAATGGTGTCATCCACATGGTTCTAGTCTTGGACCCTGTAACCACAGAAGTTAAAAACATTAGTAAAATTGGTAAAATGTTAATTGCTAACAAAAATAGTAATTTTTTATCTCTAAAATCAAATTTAAATTTGATTTTTTTAATTAATAACCAAACTAAAATTAAAAATGGAATTAATATTCCAATTTGCTTGATTAAAAAAAGAAGTGGAAATTTAATATGATCAATCAAACTTGATTGTTCTAATCCTGTTCTAGCAAGTCCATAAGTGATGGTAATGAATTCGTTATTATTAAGCCAAATTAAATGTGGCACTAAAACAATTAAAAATACTTCAAGAGTTATTAGATATTTAAAATCAAATTTTCTTTCTCTCTTAATGAATATTAAATAAATAAACAAAAGATCAATTGAAACTAAAAGATAAACAAATAAATATTTAGATAAAAATCCAATCGCTGCAAATAATCCAGCTAAAAAACAGTCGGTAAATTTTATTTCTTTACTGGTATAAATTTTCCATGAAAAATAAATTGTTAATGACCAAAATGGCAGTTGGCAAACATTGACGTTAAATTCAGGTGTTGTGAAATTATAAAAATAAATTGCTTCAATCAGTAAAACTGAAATTAATCCAAACAAATCATTGTTAAAAAATTCCTTAGAAAACTTAAACACATAATAAAAAGCAATAACTACAAATATTTGACTAAGCAAATAATATGCCCAATCTTGAGATCCAAAAATTTGAAAAAAAACTTCTGGAAAAAAAGCACTCATTGGAGGGTGTTTATTAAATCCCCAATCTAAATTACTGCCCCAAGCTAAAGCCTCAATTACATCAAGTGGTAAATTTTGATTAGTTAACGATGGAATTAAAGTCCAAAATATAAGATGAGTTGTAACAAAAATATAAAATATATTTTCTATATTTTTGTTATTATTGGTCATTTATAAATATTTATAACAATTACGCTTGCTTGACACCCCTAATTTGCTGAATATACTCCGAAAATTCAAATTTTAACTATGCCAAAGACTACTAAAGTAAAAAAAAAAGTTACTAAAACGAAAGCTAAAGTTACAAAGCCAAAATCAAAAACTGTAACTAAAACAAAAGTTGCTGCTAAACCAAAAGTAACTGCAAAAGCGCCTATAAAAATTTCAAAAACTTATGTTCCAAAAGACACTGAAAAATATATGTGTGAAAAACATATGGTATTTTTTAGAATGAGATTAACTGAATGGAAAAAAGATTTAGTTAAAGCTAACAATGAAGCTCTTTATTATGGAAGTATGGACGACAATAGTATTTCTGCTGATGTTGTCGATCAAGCAAGCTCATACACTGATAAAAATGTAGAAATGAAAGCTATCAATAGACAGATTAAGCTCATTTCTGAAATCGATAAAGCCTTAGCAAGAATTAGAGAGGGTATTTATGGGTACTGCTTAGATACAGCAGAACCAATTGGATTAAAAAGATTAATTGCAAGACCTGTAGCAAAATACACTATTGCAGCTCAAGAAAAGCATGAAAAAAATGAAAAAGTTCATGCAGATGATTAATAAAAATATCTAATTAATTTGCATCAAGAACGGCGTGTAGAAACTGCTTAGTTCTCTCATTTTGAGGATCTCCAAATAACTTTTCAGGTGGACCTTGTTCAAAAATTTTACCTTCATTAAAAAAGCAAACCCTATCTGATATTTCTCTAGCAAATCCCATTTGATGAGTAACCATAATCATGGTTAAACTGTGCTCTTTATTGAGTGATCTAATTACGTTTAATACTTCTCCAACAACTTCAGGATCTAATGCTGACGTAATTTCATCCAACAGCATCACTTTAGGTCTCATCGCAAGTGCTCTTGCAATTGCAACACGTTGTTGTTGTCCCCCTGATAATCTGCTTGGATGCTGATCTTTCTTGTCTGTTAAACCAACTAATTCTAATAGTTCTAAGGCTCTTTCTTCTGCTTCTTCTTTTTTCATTCCCAATACTTCAATTGGAGCTTCAATACAATTTTGTAACGCAGTCATGTGTGGGAATAAGTTAAATTGTTGAAACACCATCCCAATTTTTGAACGTCTTTCTCTTAAATACTTTTCACTTGCTTCTACTAATTTTCCATCTACTTCCATATGAGTTAATGGCTCATCATCAAGATGAATTACACCCTGATTAATTTTTTCAAGTGTCATTAACACCCTAAGTACAGTTGTTTTTCCAGATCCCGATGGACCGATGATAGAAACCATCTCATTTTTTTTGATTTCTAAATTTAATTTGTCTAGAACAACTAAATCACCATATTGTTTTGTAACATCTGAAAAGTTTACAATTATTTCTGAAGACTTTTTTTCCATAAATTAAAGTTGTTCTTTTTTTATTTTTCCTTGAGCTAGATTAACATTTTTTTCAATTTTTCTAATCCAAATTGCAGCAGGAATTGACAAAGTTAAGAATATTATACCAACTATAGTATATGGTTCTAAGTATCGATAATGATATCCTCCAACAGCGGTTGCAGCATGGAATAGTTCTGCAACTCCGATGGTTGAAAGTAAAGGTGTATCCTTAAAAATTCCTACTAAATAATTACCCATTCCTGGTATAGCTATTGGAAATGCCTGAGGTAACACAATTTTTCTGTAGGTATAAAAAGTTGAGAAATTTAAAGCTCTACATGCTTCCCATTGAGTTTTAGGCACTCCTTCAAGTGCTCCTCTATATACTTCAGATAAATATGTTCCAAAATGTAAACCGATAGTAATCATCCCACATACCCACGCTGATAAAGTAATACCAAACTGAGGTAATACGAAATAAACAAAAAATAACTGAATTAGTAATGGTGTTGATCTAATGAATTCAACGATTTCTCTATTTACCATGTTTACTATTTTAATTGGAGTTCTTTGACCTAGTAAAAATAATAATCCTACAATTGCAGCAATAGCATAACCAATTCCAGCAGCTAGAATTGTATTTAAAGTTGCCCATAACATACTAGGCAATATTTCAATTGCAAAATCCCATCTCCATTCGGCATTCATATTATTTTATTTCCTTTCCAACTTTTCTTGCTGCTAAAACTTCCAACCAACGTAAAAATGGGACAAGAAAAAATCTTGAAATTATATAATAAATTAAGAGCGCAGTTCCAAAACACTGAGCAGACAACCAAGTAATAGAGTTTATTTGTTTTGCTTCAAAGGTTAAATCTACCACTGTAACTAATGCAACTAATGCTGTAGCTTTTAAGAGTTCAACAGTTAAGTTTGCAGCTGGTGGAAGTATAATAGGAAATATTTGAGGAATGATAATTTTTCTCATTCTTTTTGCTGGGGTAAAGTTGAGAGCAAAAGCCCCTTCCCATTGACCTTTTGGAACAGCTAAAATTCCACCTCTTACAATTTCAGCACCATAAGCTCCAAAATTCATACCGATTGCAACGACACCAGCAGTAAAAGCTTCTAGTGTTAAACCAAAAAAAGGTAAAACATAATAAAACCAAAATAATTGAACCAATAATGATGTGCCCCTAAAAAATTCTATATAAACAGTTGCAGTTCCTTGGATAAGTGGATTTTTTGATAAACGCATCAATCCAAAAATTAAAGAAATGATCACATAAAGGATTGTTGCACAAACTAATACTTTAATAGTAGTAACAGTCCCAAGTAACATGGTTGGACCATGCTCAGATAAAAATGCAAAATAACTCACAAATAAACCTTTATGATTAAAAAAAAATCAGGCGACGAATGATTGTCGCCTGATTAATTAAATATTTTTATTTTTATTTAGTAGAACAAGCCCACTCAGTTGTCATTTCCGGAGGAGGTAATTGAGCTCTATCATAGCCATACTTACCAGCTCTTTCTAACATTTTTTCAGGGTTTGTCATTACTCTCGCTAATGCAGCATTAAAGTTATCTCTAAATTCAGTATCAGTTTTTCTAAAACCAATACCAACTACATTTACAGTTTCCATAGGCATTAACTTAGGATCAGTAACCTCAAATGCGCCACCTGTTTTTTCTTCATGCTCTTTTGCACCAAAGAAAGTTTGAACAGCAACATCAGCTCTACCTGCTTTCATTGCAGCTAAAATTCCAACCTCACCTTCAACTAGTAACATTTGGCTATCTGGGACACCAAATTTCTTGGCAGCTTCTACTGTGTTAAATCCCGCACCAGTTACAAGTTTTGCACCTGTTCTGATTACATCTTCATAATTGTTAATTCCTTTAGGATTTCCTTTTGGAACAAGCATCGCATCTCCAAATACACCAATTGGGTCTGAGAAATTGATGTTAGCACATCTACTTTTTAAGATGTACATACCACCAGTAATCATATCTGATCTGTTCGCATTAATTCCTGGAATTAATCCTGACCATTCAAATACTTTTGTTTCATGCTCAGTAATACCCATTTCTTCAAGAACAGTTAAAGCGATCATATTAACAAAACCAAGTGCCTCACCATTATCCCCAGCGTAAGCCCATGGTACTGCAGTACCAAAACCTAGTCTTAACTTGTGACCATCTTTTAGTCTATCAGTTAATGTTGCAGCATTAACAGACGAAATACTAAAAAGAATCACAAGACAAACTAAAATTGACTTAATTAATTTTTTCATTATCTCTCCTCTTAGTTAATAATTTGAATTAGGTTAACAAGATTTGTAATGTGTTGCAAACAATCTAAGATACTAAGATCAACTTATAATTGAATCAATAGTTATAGTTCTATTGTGTTTTCAATATTTATTTCACCATCATCTAGTGCAGTTAAATAAATTCCCATATCAAAATGATTATAATTTTTTTTTAATAACTGAAGCAAATTAAAAGAGTTGTCTTCTGATTGAGGTTTTAAATTAATTGCAACACATCTTGGAATGTTTTTTTCAACTTTAAACGAAACATTGTTTATTTTAATAATTTTTCCAATCCATTCTCTCTCTTTCCAGGGTTCTATTCCATCAACACAGATATTCCCTCTAAATATTGAAGTCTCAATCTTCTTGTTAACTCTTTTCTCAAAATCATTAATACTTTGAATATTTAGTAGTGAAACAGAATTTATAAAATCAACCTTTTTTGAAATAGACGTGTCAAAAAAAGGAAAATCATCATTTTTCATTAGAGTTATTGGTTGCTTTAGGGAGCTTTCTAATTCTGAAATTTTATTTGAAAGCGCTTTTCTTTCACTAGATTGATTTATATCAATAGACAAGATCTCTTTATCTTTTAGAGTTAATGTGAGTTTTTCATCTTTAAAAATAAAATTATATTTATTTAAAGCAGGTGAATTTTTAAGAGTTAAAACTTTATTCCACTTACCCTTTCTCTCATTTGGACTTTTTTCAAACAACTTAGATTGTTCTATATCTAGGTCTTTAGCAAATGCAAAAATTCTATCTCCAATAATTCCTATATTTTTTTTAATTTTACAATTTTTTACTGACTGGAATGAAACAGATTTAACTGGGCAATAATTTATTGAAGTAATTTTAGCGCTCATATAATGTTTTAAAAATAATATGACTTATCTTTCATCAAATCAACTTAAACAGTATGAAGATGAAGGGTTTGTTTCACCAATAAATATTTTTTCGAAAGACAAAGCAAAAGAGATTAGAAATGAAATTGAACTTATTGAAAAAGAAATGCCTGGTGAGCTAGATAAATCTGGAAGATATAACGCTCATTTAATTTCACCTTTACTAGATGAGGTCACGCATAATCCAAAAATATTAGATGCTGTTCAAAGTTTAATTGGTGAAAATATACTTGTTTGTGGAACAACTCTTTTTATTAAAAATCCTAATGAAAAAGGTTTTGTAAGTTATCATCAAGATGCAAAGTATATAGGTTTAGAGCCACACAACTGGGTAACTGCGTGGGTTGCAATAACAGATTCCAATGAGCATAACGGGTGTATGAGAATGTGGTCTGGCTCTCATAAGGATAATTTGAAAGAACATGAACAGAAGTTTAATGAAGGGAATTTATTAACTAGAGGTCAAACTGTTAACAATGTTCCAAAAGAAAAAACTACCCCTTTAGTACTTGAAGCAGGTCAAATGTCCTTACACCACCCTAAAGTTGTTCATGGTTCAGATTTAAATAAAAGTGATGATCGAAGAATAGGCTTTGTTATTCAAAGCTACATAGGAAGTAATGTGAAACAAGTTTTAGGAAAAAATAGTGTTCAGATGGCAAGAGGAAAGGATGATTTTAATTTTCATGAGAAAATTTCGAGAACAAAATCTTTAATGAATAAAGATGATATAAAATTAAAAAAACAAGAAAACGATTATCTACAAAAAATTTTCTATAATGGTTCAAGCAAAAAAGGCCTTTACTAAAATGTCAGACCTAAAAGAGATAGCAGATTATATAATTAACAAAAATTTTGATCAGGCACTAAAACTTTGTGAAAATTATCAAAATGAAAAGAATAAATACATTATCTCAAACTTTAAAGGTGTTATCCATTTATCACAAAATAATTTTGAAAATGCAGAAATTAACTTTTTAAATTCTTTAAAAGAAAATAATAAATTTATTGATCCCTTAAATAATCTCATACAACTATACTTCAGAAAAAAGGATTATATAAAGCTTTTATTTTATTCTAAAAAATTAATTGAAATAGACAGCTCAAATCCCTCATTTAATTATAAACTTGGATACGCTTTAGAACAAAACAACAAAGTAGAAGAGTCTATTGAATATTATAAAAACTGTATAAATTTAAACGGCAAAGATAAACTAAAAGCTTTCAATAACATTGGTTCAATTCTTAGCAAATCAAAAAAATACAAAATTGCAAATCAGTATTATTTGGATGCTTTGAAGATTGATCAAAACAACTCACTTACAATTAATAATCTTTTATCAAATTATTTAGAATTGAGAGATGAGAAAAATTCAGATATTTTTTATGAAAAAGCTAAAAACATTGATCAAAATATAATCTATTTTTTATATAACAAAGTAGAATATTTAATTCAAAAAAATCAGATAGATGATGCGATTGAAATTTTAGAAAATAATAAAAACAGAGATTTAAAATTTTTTATAAAATTAATAAGGGTTTATTCTTTAATTGGAGAGAGAGAAAAAGCGCAAAATTTATTTGATGAATTAAAAAAAATTGAAACAAACGACCCAGAATATTTCCAATTCCTTGGAATGCGATTTCTTTTTCAAGGTAATTTTGAAATTGGATGGAAATATTATGAACATAGAAATACAAAATTAAAAAATATTTTTAATGCCATAGCCGAATGGAATGGAGAAGATATTCATCAAAAAAGTATTATTGTTTATAATGAACAAGGACTTGGAGATAGTATTCAATTTTCAAAATTTATAATCCCGCTTTTAAAATTAACAAACAATGTAACTTTTTTAGTTCAAAAAAATATTATTGATATTTTTAAAAAAGATATTCCAAATTTAAAAGTTGTATCAAAAGAAAATTTTCATGATAATAAATTTGATTTTAAAATTTCATTAGGTTCCTTAGTCAAATTTTTTTACAAAGAAAAGATTGATGAAAATTTTTTAACTAATAATAATCTATTTGATTTACCATTTGTCTTAAACAAAGATAAACTAAACGTTGGTATAGCATGGTCTGGCTCATTTAATGGTCCAAATGAACCTTATAGATCTATACCTCTAAAAGCATTAAATAGAATATTTTCTTTAGATATTAATTTTTATTGTTTGCAAAAAGAAATTTGGGAAAGAGATTTAATTCAATTTGAAAAAACTAATATTAAAAATCTGGGCGAATACAGCTTGGGTGATATGGTTGCAATTATTCAAAAGCTAGATCTTGTAATTTCGTCAGACACTTCAATTCTTCATCTTGCAGCGTCTCTAAATAAAGAGACTTGGGGACTTTTAAATTTATATCCTGATTGGAGATGGGGAGCTTTCAATAAAATTCATCCATACAAATCATTAAAACTATTTCAACAAAAAACTTTTAATAAATGGGATGATGTTGAATTAGAAATTTATAAAAATTTAGAAAGAAAAATAAATGACAAGTAATTTAATAAAAAAATTTTCTGTAATTTTATTTATCTCGTTATTTTATTTTAATTTTACTTTAGCAAACGAGCTTAAACTTACAACAGATCCTAATGCTGTTTGTAATAACGGTGAGCAAGCTACTTTCACAATTAAAAAAGGGAAATCAAATAAATGGGCTGTAATTTTACCAGGAGGAGGTATAGCAAGAAATTCTGAGGAATACAGAACAAGACCAGAAGGCATGAAATCTCCAGAATTAAAACCTCACTATTTTGGTCAAGGTATCGAAAAAGATTTAGAAGATAGGAATTATAATTTGGTATTTATACCTTATTGCTCAAGTGATCTTTATCAAAGTGATCATATAAATTTAATAGATGGTAATGAAGTTCCGTTTAGAGGAAGAGTGATAGTGGAAGATATAATAAATAAAATTGATAAAAAACTAAAGAATGCAGATGAGGTAATGTTTTTAGGATACTCAGCAGGAGCAATTGGTATAGGTTTTCATGCCAAAACAATTGGTAAATATAAAAATGTAAGAGTTTTAGTAGATAGTTTTTGGGTTGATGATGAAACTAAAAAATTCTATCAAAATTTTGAAAAAAATAACGATAGAAGCTTCACATATAAAAGCTCAATGGAAGCATGTAACAATAGTTGGGTTAACTGTTATCCCTCAAGAGACAACTTTGAAAAAAATAATATAAAAGACGTATTTTTTATTTGGAATATTGGAGACAAATATGCAAATGGAGTTAAAGATAAATTAGCTTTGAAAAAAGCAATAAAAAAAGATTTAGAGTTTTACAACGCTGGATTTAGTATTGAAGCTGATAAAAGAAAAATTTCAGGTTTTGAAGATTGGGGTCATGTTTTAGCCTGGGACAACAAAACTTACACTAAGAACTACTTTGATATGAGTCTTCAAGAAGCAGTTAACAATTGGATAGACAAAAAAGGAAATGCTGTGGTTGTCGATTATTTGCTTAGTGAAGAAAAAAAAGCTGAAATTAACAAAAAATCAAAATTATTTGACGGAGAATATAAATTCAAATTATATCGATCTTCAGAGGATGGTAAAAATAAAAAAATTGGTAATGGAAAACTTGAAATAAAAAATGGTCAACTAACATTCTTTATCAAAAATAGTAAATTAAAAACTGGTCCAAAAAATCACTACGAAACAGCAAGAATTAATATAAATACAAATGGTGAGTTAAATGGCTCTATTAAACTTGATATTTTAAGTGGTAAAGATAGATCGGAAGTTTATTATTTTAAAGGAATGCTTAACGATAAAATTTGGGGATTGTCTCCAGATGAAAGTTTTTTTAAAGTTTATATTGAGATAAAAAAATAAAAATTTATATTTTTGGAATTTGACTTCCAATTTTATAAAGATCATATCCTTTAATCACAGCTTCTCGTTCTGCAATTTCTAAATACCATCTAGATAAATTTTGGTAATTTTTTAATCCAATATCGTGCCATTCGTGCCTTGCAAGCCAAGGCCATGTTGCAATATCTGCGATTGTATATTTTTCTCCTGCAAGAAATTTAGAGTCTTTTAATCTGTTATCTAATTCTTGATATATTCTCTTTGTAATTTTAAAATATCTTTCTTCACCAAATTCACTTTTACCAGGATTATAGTGATGAAACTGATGATGTTGACCAATCATTGGACCAATTGTTCCCATTTGAGCCATCAACCACTGATTAATTTT
>Ga0213865_10002363_pt1 | contig 11890 bp, 12 predicted proteins | sample PICome_6_FD_160100 | JGI IMG/M metagenome (GOLD analysis project Ga0213865, IMG submission 160100) | Coastal seawater microbial communities near Pivers Island, North Carolina, United States - PICO282 | ecosystem: Environmental > Aquatic > Marine > Coastal | place: USA: North Carolina...
TGGTAATTATAATTTAGTCTTTTCATCTACAGCAGCAATTTTTGGCAATCCTCATAAAGATATTTTAGAAGAAGATGACCCAAAAAACCCAATAAACCCTTACGGGAATTCAAAGCTGGTGGTCGAAAACATTCTTCATGATATCTGTAAATCATATGATTTTAATGCAACATGTTTTAGATATTTCAATGCTGCTGGAGCACATAAAGATGGGAGTATAGGCGAGAATCATGAGCCTGAAACGCATTTAATTCCAAATATACTAAAGTCTACACTACTAAAAAAAAATTCAATGAAAGTATTTGGTAATGATTATCCCACCCCTGATGGTACATGTATTAGGGATTACTTGCATGTTGATGATATAAGTAATGCTCATATATTAGGCCTCAAGAAGATGAAAAATAAAAAAGGTTTTTCAACATATAACCTAGGAAATGGCAATGGCTTTTCTGTAATTGAAGTTATAGAAAGCTGTGAAAGAATTACAGATAAAAAAATTGATTATCAGATAGTTAAAAGAAGAGAAGGAGATCCAGCTGTACTAATTTCAAACAGTAAAAAAGCACAATCTGAGCTTGGCTGGATGCCTGAATATACATCTCTTGATTCTATAATAAAGACTGCTTGGAAATGGCATAGCGGAGCTTAATATGTATATAATTAATTCATAATTATTTTAATTTTCTTTTATTATGCTCAATCCAAAATTATTAAATGTCATAGACTGTAAATGTAATCTTGGCGAAGGGCTCTATATTAATAGCAGATCAGTTTGCTGGGTTGATATAAACGATCAAAAAATATTTTTGTATGAGAATAATAAACTATTTGAGTTTTTGATTAATTTGATACCTTCTATAATATATGAAATTACATCAACTGAGATAATTTTAGGCTCAAATCTTGGATTGATATCTATAAATAAAAAAACAAAAGAAGAAAAATTTCTATTAGATCCTATCGACCAACACGATACTCAATATTATAGAAGTAATGATGGGGGCGTTCTTCAAAATCACAAATATTTAAGTTTTATGCATATTAAAAAACCAAATGATTTTTGTGGTTATGTATATAGAATTTCAAATAAAAAATATATCCTTGAAGAGAGTAATATTTTTATTCCAAATTCTTTCATTCCTTTAACTGAAAATGAAATACTTATAAGTGACTCGTTTTGTGGAGAGATATGGAAGTATCAGTTAAATAGATACGGTAGCTTAACCAATAAAAAATTATGGTTTAAATTTAATTCTAATGAAAAGATTGCTCCAGATGGAGGTTGTCGAATAGGTGAATACATATATATATGTTTGTGGGATGATTCATCAATAGGAGTATTTAGTATAGATGGTAATCTCTTAACCAAAATAGAATTGCCAGTTTTGAGACCAACAAATTGTAAATTTAATCCAAATAAGTCTGAGCTTTGGATAACAAGCGCTAGGGAAGGATTGGATACAAAATCTTTAAATAATTACCCTGAATCAGGTAATACTCTAATTTATGCATTAAATTGAGGTAAGAAGATGTTAGTTTCAATAGTAATAAGAACATTAAATGAGGACAAGTACCTTGCTGAATTACTTGAAGCAATAAAAAATCAAAGCTATAGTAATTTTGAAATCGAGGTTGTTATTATAGATTCTGGGTCTGATGATAGAACTCTTGAAATAGCTAAAAATTTTAATTGCAGTGTCACAACTATTTCAAAGAGCGATTTTACATTTGGTAGATCATTAAATAAAGGCTCTGCTTTTGCAGCTGGAGAAATTCTTGTGTATATCTCTGGTCACTGTATACCAGTTGATCAAAACTGGTTAGAAAAGTTAATCGATCCTATTATTAATAAAGTATCTGGCTATAGTTATGGATCACAAATTGGAAGAGATACAACTAAATTCTCAGAAAACAGACTATTTAAAAAATATTTTCCTAAAGAGTCTAAGATTCCTCAAAATGACTTTTTTTGCAACAATGCAAACTCAGCTATTAGCAGGGCTGTATGGAATTCATACAAGTTCAATGAAGACATAACAGGCCTTGAAGACATGGAACTAGGAAAGCGTTATTTTTTAAATGGAGGTAAGATAGCATATGTCTCTGATGCAGTTGTATATCATATTCATGATGAAAGTTGGCATCAAACCAGAAGAAGATATGAAAGAGAGTCAATTGCTTTGCAAAAGATAATGCCTGAAATAAATATAAGCTTCTTTGATATGATTAGGTATATATTTGTTTCAATAAAGGGAGATTTAATTGACGCATATAGCAAGAAAATTTTATTTAAAGAATACTTTAATATTATTAAATTCAGAATAGCTCAATATACTGGAACCTATAAAGGCAATCATGAACAAAGAGAGATCTCTAAAAAAAGAAAAGAAAATTATTTTTATCCTTCTAAGAAATAAGAAATAAGATGAAAGTAGTAGCATTGTTACCTATGAAAGCTAATAGCGAAAGAGTTAAAGGAAAAAATTTTAGAGACTTTGCCGGCAAACCATTATTCAAATGGATTTTAGACACACTCTTAAGTATTGATGAAATCGAACAAATTGTAATTAATACCGATGCAAGAGATATTCTTAAAAGCAATGGTTTAGTAGGATCAGATAAAATTTTGATTAGAGACAGAAAGAAAGAAATATGCGGTGATTACACCTCTATGAACTTAATAATAGATGATGATATAAAAAATATAGATGCAGATATTTATTTAATGACACACACTACAAATCCACTCCTTAGCAAATCAACAATAATCGACGCTATTTTAGAATACAAAAAGGCATTAACAAATAATACTAATGATTCATTGTTTAGTGTTAATAAAGTTCAGGAAAGATTTTATACTGATAAAGCAACACCAATAAATCATGATCCTAATAAATTATTAAGAACTCAAGACTTGCAACCTTGGTTTAAGGAAAATTCAAACCTTTACCTTTTTACAAAAAAAAGTTTTGGTAAAACAAATGCAAGAATTGGCTTAAATCCTATGATATTTATCTCCAAAGAGTTTGAATCTCTTGATATAGATACTCAAGATGATTGGGATATGGGAGAGGTTATAATTAAATATTATAAAGAGAAAGGCTTAATAAAATAATATGAGTTATAAGGTTTTAATAACATGTCCACCTATGCTTGAGCAGGTTGAGGTATTCGAAGATAAATTTAAAAAATTAGATATTGAAATTACTACTCCCAAAGTAATTCAAACACTTTCAGAGGAAAAGCTTATTGAAATTCTTCCAACCCATGATGGCTGGATTATAGGTGACGATCCAGCAACATCAAAAGTATTTGAGGCTGGAAAGTCTGGTTCATTAAAAGCGGCTGTAAAATGGGGGGTTGGTGTTGATAATGTAGATTTTGAGGCATGCAAAAGACTTTCAATACCTATTTGTAATACCCCAAAGATGTTTGGTGCTGAGGTTGCTGATTTGGCAATGTGCTATATATTGGGATTAGCAAGAAACGCCTTTTATATTGATAGAAAAGTCCGTGAGGGAAATTGGCCAAAAATTTCAGGTATATCATTAAGTAATAAAATCGTTGGTATTGTTGGCTTAGGTGACATAGGTTTAAATATTGCAAAACGTGCCAATGCTCATGATTTAAAGATCTTAGGCTGGGATCCATTTAATAATCCTTCAGTTGAATATATTCAATATTCGAAGAAATGGCCTGAAGGAATCGAAAGTTGTGATTTTATTGTTTTTGCCTGTGCTTTAAATTCAGACAACTACCATTTATTTAATAAAGAATTATTAGTTAAATTAAAACCTGGTGTGCGAATTATCAATGTATCAAGAGGAGGATTAATTGATGAAAATGCACTTATTGAAGGCCTTTCAACAGGATTGATTGAATCTGTTGCGCTTGATGTTTTTGAAGAAGAGCCTCCTAAAATTGAAAATCCAATTGTTAATCATCCTAATTGCATATTAGGATCTCATAATGGCTCTAATACAGTTGATGCTGTAATCAGAGCAAGCGATTACGCTATTGATTTATTAAGCAACATGTTAAGTGGTAAATAGATGTATGAATAAAGTAGCAATAATTACAGGTTCTAGTGGTGGCATCGGTAGAGCATTAGTTCAAAGTTATTTAGAAGATGATTTTATTGTAATTGGAATAGATAACTTAGAATCTAATATTGAATATCTGGATAATAGATTTTTCTTTTTAAAATATAATTTAGAACTTTTTGTAAAAAATATTAAGAATCAAAAATTATTTACTGCCAAAATTAAGAAACATTTACCAAAAAAATTAAATGAACTTGTGATTATTAATAATGCTGCATTTCAGTTTCTATCACCATTTAATAATATTACTTTTGATGACTTTGAAAAATCCTTAAATATTAATACTTTAGCCCCCTTTTTTATTGCAAGAAATTTTTTTGATGAGCTCAAGAAAACTTCAGGGCATATTATTAATGTTTCAAGTATTCATGCGAAACAAACAAAATCATTTTTTAGTGTATATGCTGCATCAAAGGCTGCATTAGAATCAATTACAAGGTCTTTAGCTATTGAAATGTCACCAAATGGGATATCTGTTAATGCAGTATCACCAGGAGCAATAATGACAAATATGTTAAGAGAAGGCTTTCAAGGAGATAACAAAAAAATCAAAGAACTTGAGAAACATCATCCTTCAGTTAAAATTGCTTCAGCTGAAGAGCTGGCCTTATTCATTAAAACAATAACCGATTACAAAGGTAAATTTCTTACAGGGTCAATTATTGAATTTAATGGAGGAATTGGCTGTAAATTAAATGATCCTCAGGAATAAACATTTAATAATATGAAAAAAATAATTACTAGAATTAAAACTTTTATAAGAATGAGTATATCGCCAAATACCTTAAGAGCGATAAAAAAATTATTTGGCAGGTATCAAATTGATGAGGTCGATATGATACATAAATATCTAAGAAATAAAATTCACAATAAACTTATGATTGATGTTGGAGCCCATTATGGAGAATCATTCAGTAATTTTTTATATCATGATTGGCTAGTATATGCCTTTGAACCAGATTCCGAAAACTATAAAGAGTTGGAAGTAATTTCAAAAAATAAACATAATCTTATTCTTGATCAAAGAGGTTGTTCTAATAAATCAATGGATAATGTTAATTTTTATAATAGTGATATTTCATCAGGAATAAGCTCGCTATCTGCTTTCGACAGCAGTCATAAAAATTCTGCAAAGATTACCACTGTGACAATAGGCGATTTTATTAAAGAGAAAACAATTAAAGAAATTGGTTTTTTAAAAATTGATGTAGAAGGTTATGATTTATTTGTTCTGCAAGGCGTGCCATGGAACATTATCAAACCAGAAGTTATAGTTGTTGAATACGAAGACAGGAAAACTAAAAAACTTGGCTACGATTATCATGATCTTGCACAAATTCTGATTGATAATGGCTATACCGTTTTGCTTTCTCAGTGGCACCCCATAGAAAGATATGGTGTAAAACATAAATGGAGAGCTCTCACACAATATCCATGTGATCTTATTGATTCTGATGGATGGGGCAATATACTAGCTTTTCAAGATAATAAATTAGCAGAGATCATTAAAGGCAAAAATTGGACGAAGCCCGAAGCTTTCAATTGAATAAAATGAGCAACTTTGCCCTAGTTACTCAGCGAATTTTTAATTCTGGAGCAATTTTACTTTTTGGTAAAATATTACAAATTATTCTAATAATAACTTTAGCCAGATATATGGGATCATTTGAGTTTGGAATTTTTTCAATTGTTTTGGCATCGGCTCAGTTCAGCAGCTTTATTTTCATTATTGGCGGACAACAAGGACTTACAAAAATCACGACCAGGCTTTTCTCTACCCAAAAATATGATGAGCTAACAGGAGTATTAATTTTTGTTTTATTTACATATTTAATAATTATCGGAATATTTTCTTTCTTAAATTTTTTTTTTAAAGATTTAAGTTTATTTCAAGAAAATAATTTTTTTACATTAATAGTATTTCTGACTTCAATTACTTTATGGACAGTGATAAGAGAGGGAGTATGCAGAGGTTTTTCTTTTATTGGAGTTGCGCAAATCCCTCATGAAATCATATCACCGCTTATGATTTTAATTTTTTTATTCTTCGATACCAAATACTTATTATCAGCAAATGAATTTATATTTTTATGGTTTTTTTGCCATGTATTTGTCGAGGTACTCCTTCTTATATATCTCTTTTTAAGATTTAATAAAGTTTTTAAAAACTTAAGAGTTAAATTTATACCCATAAAATGGTTACAAGAACTATTACCAATACAGATATCTAACTTTACTAAAGTAGGTGTTTTAAGAACTGATGTCATTGCAACAGGAATTTTTCTTGGTCCTGCAAGCGCAGGATTATATTCAATTGCTCAAAAATTAGCTCAGCCAATTACTCTAGTCGCTAGAACAATTTTTGCAGCCACAGGATATTTAACAACGAAGTTTTATGAAAATAAAAAATATGTCGATTTATACAACTCAATAAAATTATCCTCAATATACGCCTTTATTGGCTCATTTATTTACGTTGCAATAATCTTCTTTGCAGGAAAGTTTATTTTAAATTTTGTTAATGAAGAATATTTAGCAGCTTTTTCAGTATTAATAATACTTACCATTGCTCTTTCGATTGACACTGTGTTTTCACCATATAGTCAATTTTTATTAATTTGTGGCTATGCAAAAATACTAACTATTTTTAATTTAATCGGATTTCTAATATATTTATTAATAATGTATATTTTTGCAAGTGACATTCAAGCAACTATTATTGCATCCAGTGTTTTAGTTGCATTATTTTTTATTAATTTTGCTTCTGGATTAATTGCTTATAAGAAACTAAAGCAGCTCTCATATTCGCAGCATTCAGATAACATTTAGCAAAAGTTTTGAAAAAATATAAAGTATCCAATCAAGTTAAAGTCGATTCATTTATATTATTTTTATTTATAGCTACTTTTAGACTACCTCAATTATTACCACCATCGATAGAGTTTATCGCTTCATTATCAATAGCCATATTTTTACTAATTTATACCTTCTTAATAGCAATAAAAAATAATTTTGTTATTAAAAACATATCAAGATCAAGATTTTTTTTAGTTTTTGTTTATGTTGTCTTTGAGATTATTGCTTTTATACGTTCTGGTGTATTAGGAGTAATGGATTTTGGTACCGTCATTAAATTTATTGGTATCTCAACATCATTGATTTTCTTTTTATTATTTTCTATTAGTAATCTTAAAAATTCTGAAGATTTAAAATATTTCATGAGAGCAATAATTTATAGTTTTTCGTTCTTGATATTTCTTAATTTCACTTTATATTTAATTGGTATAAATCCATATATTAGTGGTAACGAATATATCTACGTTTCAGACGGAGTCCTTTTATCATCTGTCGGTTTAAAAATTTCTTCTGCAATATATCCTCTAGAAGCAGGGCCAAAATTATTAGGCAGCATTATAGTTTTTGTTGGTGTGATATCCATAATAAGCATAGTAAAAAGATTCAAGCTTATATTCTTTTTACCTATTTTGCTGTTAACTATCTTGATGATTCTTCTTTCCGACGCAAGGCTTTATTTAGCAGTTTTATTATTGTTTGTTTTTATATCGCCATTCTATAAAATAATTTCCTCAAAAATTTTTTTACAAAGTTATTTAATAATATTTCCATTAATTCCAATTTTAATTTTGTTTATAGCCTCATATGTTGCAGAATTACCAGGCATAGAAGTTTTATCTAGAAGTGCTGACGATAATATATCTTCTTTATCTGGACGAACGTTGATATGGAGCTCAATATCAAATGAAATTCAAGAATTTAATATTCAATTATTATATGGATATGGTGCATCTGGAACTATAAACTCAGGTATTAACAATGAAGTAGCCCATGTATTTTTAGGCGGCTGGGAAAATACAGGAGTAAAAACAGCACATAACTCAATTTTACAACAACTGTTAGATAAAGGTTTAATAGGTGTAGTAATTTTTTTATTAATGTTCAGGTCTTTGATTTATACGTTTAAGGGTCTAAAAAGTGCAGAAGGCATCACTTTTATATTTGGAGTATTGTCTATGATGCTGGCATCTTCTTTGAACACCTTGTTTTATTTTGCAAGCTCAGAAAGTTATGTCTTATTTATAATATTGATTGGTCTTCACGTAAGTATATTTTTTAATAAAAATACTAATCAAAGCAAGAAACATGTCTTTTAATTACATATAAAATCATTTAAGCTCTTCTCTACTGATACTATGATTAAATCAATCCTCAAAATTACAAAACCTATAAGATATTGGATTGAATCAAAACTTTATAGCGAAGAAGAGTTAAAAAAAATAGAAGCTTTAAAAGGTTATGCTGACAATAAAACTGTCATTGTCGTTGGTAATGGACCAAGCCTAAATAAAACTCCTCTTGAAAAATTTACAAATTGTACTTCCATTGGAATGAATAAAATTGATTTATTGTTTTCAAGGGTGAACTGGAGACCGGATTTTATTGTTGCTGAAAATAATTTGGTAGTAAAACAACACTGGAAAACTATGAAAAATCATGGAATAAGATGTTTATTGTCATGGAAAACAAGATGGTTTATCCCCAGAAAAGAAAGAGATCAATTTTATTTTTATCTTAGCTTGCCATCCAAGTCCTTTTCAAAAGATATAAAAAATGGTTTTGGAACCTCATCTACGGTTACATATAGCGCACTTCAATTAGCTTATTGCATGGGAGCAAAAAATGTAATTTTATTTGGAGTTGATCACAGTTTTGCTTCAAAAGGTAAGCCTTTAACATATGAATTAAGAGAAGGACCTGATAGTAATCATTTTGATCCTAATTATTTTAAATCTGGAGCTTATTGGGGAGTTCCAGATTTAGATGATAGTGAATTAGGCTATATGATAGCAAAAGAAGCTTTTGAGAATGATGGAAGAAAAATATATGATGCCACTATTGATGGCAAGTTAAATATTTTTGAGAAAATTTCTTTGTCAGAGGCTCTTGAGATAGTTAAAAATGATTAATTTTAAATTTTAAAAGTAAATTATATTTATTATGGGAGTATTCAATTGTTTTCTAAATTAACTATTTTAAGATTTAAAAAACTTTTAGTAATTTTTAAAAATTGGCACTTGCTTCAGGTATTTATTAAATACAAAGTTTTGGCTGCTGTTGAACATAAAAATATATTATCAAAAGAGATAAAAACTTTGATTGATATAGGCGCAAATAGAGGACAATTTTCACTTGCAGCAATATCAAAAAAACCAAATATTAATATCTTTGCTTTTGAGCCCTTGCAGAGACCGGCAATTATCTACAAAGAGATCTTTAGAAACAACAACAAAGTTAAAATTTATGACTATGCGATAGGAGATGAAGAAAAAACTATGAATATGAATTTATCTTCGAAAGACGATTCTTCATCATTATTAAAAATAGCAAAGCTTCAAACAGAGAATTTTCCTGGTACTGAAAAAGTAGGCGAAGAAAAGATAAAAGTAGCACCTTTAGATAGATTTCTAGATACAACCAAACTGCTTTCACCAGTATTATTGAAACTAGACGTCCAAGGTTTTGAGTTACAGGCTCTAAAAGGTACTAAAAGTCTATTTAAAGATATTGATTATATCTATTGTGAATGCTCATTTATTCAATTGTATGAAAATCAAGCATTAGCATCTGATGTTATAAATTTTCTATATAATAATAATTTCAATTTAACTGGTGCTTTCAATATGCAATTTGATACAGTTAGTAATTGTATACAAGCAGATTTTTTATTTGAAAAGGTAAAAGAATAGATTATGAAAGTTGCACTAATTACTGGAATTACCGGTCAGGATGGATCATATTTAGCTGAATTCTTGCTTGAAAAAGGTTATCAGGTTCATGGGATTAAAAGAAGAACCTCATTATTTAATACTGAAAGAATTGATCATATTTATGAAGACCCTCATATTCAGAATAATAATTTTTATCTACATTATGGTGATTTAAGCGATAGTTCTAATATAACTAGGATTTTAAAAGAAACTAAACCTGATGAAGTATATAATCTTGGAGCTCAGAGTCATGTAGCAGTAAGCTTTGAAGTACCAGAATACACAGCTGATATTGATGCGCTTGGAACTTTGAGGATTCTTGAATCAATTCGTCTTTTAGGGATGCAGAACAAAATTAAGTTTTATCAAGCATCTACTTCTGAACTATTTGGTAAAGTTCAAGAAATACCTCAAAAAGAGACCACTCCTTTTTATCCTCGGTCTCCATATGCAGTAGCAAAAATGTATGCTTATTGGATTGTAGTTAACTATCGTGAATCTTATGGAATGTTTGCATGTAATGGAATTCTTTTTAATCATGAATCACCAAGAAGAGGTGAAACTTTTGTTACTAGAAAAATTACCAGAGGTCTATCTAATATAAGTCAAGGATTAGAAAACTGCCTTTATATGGGTAACCTTAACTCCTTGCGAGACTGGGGTCATGCAAAAGATTATGTTCGAATGCAATGGATGATGTTGCAACAAAAAAAACCTGAAGATTTTGTTATTGCGACTGGTAAACAATACTCTGTAAGAGAATTTATTAAACTTTCTGCAGAAAAACTAGGAATCTCATTAGAATTCAAAGGAAAAAATGAAGATGAATATGCTGTTGTAAGGGATATAAAAAATGATGACATCAACGGAATTAAAAATGGAGACATTATAGTGAGAGTAGACCCAAGGTATTAGCGACCAGCAGAAGGTGAAACTTTGCTTGGTGATCCAACAAAAGCCAAAGAAATGTTGGGCTGGGAACCTGAAATAACACTCGATGAAATGTGTTCTGAGATGATCAATGAAGATCTTAAATCTGCTAAAAAAAATGCATTACTTCAATCTTATGGATACAAACTACCAACTCCAAAAGAAAATTAAAACAAGGTTCTAGATATGAATATATTTATTGCTGGACACAATGGCATGGTGGGAAGAGCTATTGCAAGAAAGCTTGAATTAAATAGTCAAAACAAAATTATTACATGTCCACGTAATGAATTAGACTTATTAAATCAAGAGGCCGTTAATAAATTTTTTTGTGATCATGAGATTGATCAAGTGTATTTAGCAGCAGCAAAAGTTGGAGGTATTTATGCTAACAATACTTTTCCTGCAGAGTTTATATATGAAAACATTCAGATTCAGACAAATATAATTAATGCCTCGCATTTAAATAACATTTCAAAACTTTTATTTCTTGGTTCATCATGTATTTATCCAAAATTTTCTGATCAACCCATCATAGAGGAATCCTTACTTTCCGGTTCATTAGAGCAAACTAACGAACCATACGCAATTGCTAAAATTGCTGGTATTAAATTATGTGAAAGCTATAACAGACAATATGGTAGAGACTATAGATCAGTTATGCCAACAAATCTTTATGGACCATATGATAACTTTCATAAAAAAAATAGTCATGTAATTCCTGGGCTGATAAGACGTTTCCATGAAGCAGTTTTGCAAAAAGACAATAAAGTTGAAATTTGGGGTACTGGAATGGCAAAAAGGGAATTTCTTCATGTTGATGATATGGCAGATGCTTGTATTTTCCTAATGAATATAAAAAAACCTAACTTTGATCAGTTTATAAAATCTAATTTATCTCATATAAATATAGGAACAGGGATTGATTGCTCAATAAAAGAGTTGGCCAACATGATGGCAAAAATTACAAAATTTAATGGCGAGATAGCTTATGATGAATCATATCCAGATGGAACTCCAAGAAAAATACTTGATGTTTCAAAGTTACACAGAATAGGCTGGAAGCAC
>Ga0213865_10002364_pt1 | contig 11884 bp, 14 predicted proteins | sample PICome_6_FD_160100 | JGI IMG/M metagenome (GOLD analysis project Ga0213865, IMG submission 160100) | Coastal seawater microbial communities near Pivers Island, North Carolina, United States - PICO282 | ecosystem: Environmental > Aquatic > Marine > Coastal | place: USA: North Carolina...
CAACGACCTCCTGTTCCACAGACAGGCGCTCTAACTAACTGAGCTACAGCTGCATTTGTTAAAGTTTATATTATTTTTTTTTTGTTAAATATATAGTTAATTGCCAAGCCCATGCTTAGCATGTGTATGATGGTGTGTATGATGGTGTGTATGATTTAAAACTATATTTTTCATTGAACTGTTTAGTACTTATTTAAAATAAAATTTCAAGTTCTAAATGGTGGTCTCGGCTGGAATTGAACCAGCGACACAAGCCTTTTCAGTCCGCTGCCAGACCCCATGAGCGTTGTATTATAATAGTTTTAAGAGATCAAATGTTTAATTTTTGAAGCTGAGTGGAGCCATAGTGGTGCCAAATCTATTAAGGAATAATTTTTCCGTAATAACATCCAGAGTGAATTGCTATTTGACCGCCATAATATGGATCTAAACTTTGGCCACTAACTTTTTTATGTAACGCTAATACATCTTTAGATTTATTCTGGGAATTTCTAAAATAAAAAGGTATCCAGGCCAAGTGTGTTCCAAAACCTCTTGTATTCATAATACTTTGGGCTTTAGCAGTCTTATCGCCTGATGTTTTTAGTTTTTTATTTCCAGCTTTTAATACTTTTTGAGCATGAACAACTATTTGATTGTGTATAGATCCACCTTTTTTAAATTCCTGACTATATAAATCAAAATTATTTAATCTCAAAATTTCTGAAATTTGAACTAAATGATGCATTGCTTCATTATTATGCCTAATGTCTTTTGCAAAATATTTTTTTTTATCGAGAATTTTGAGAACCTCTAAAAGCTCTTTTAAATATTTATCAAAGATTGATTTATCGTTTATTGCAACTCCCCACATAATCATTGATGAGGGAGCAGAAATTTTTTGATCTATAGCTACTTTTGAATAATTTTTTACAGACTCATATCTACCTTTTGACGTTAATAATAATTTTTTACTTACCTGATTTATATAATTTTTTATTATATTGAGATCTTCATTATTAATTAGTTTTTTACTTCTTAAATAACTAACTGAATATGAGAGATTTTTGACCAATAAAGTTAATATAAATGTTGGTGATGATCCACCTGGCTCTTCCCAGTCTATCTTAAGATAAGCTCCAGATTTAGCTAACTTAATAATTCTACCTAAGAATAGTTTATCTTCCTCAAGAGTAACTTCTTTTGCTAATGCGTTGTTTAGATATGCTGTATTATCCTCTATAAAACTAAAAGCGCCATCAAATTTTAGAGGCTCTTTATATCCCTGAACATATTTTGAAAAAGTATTATGAAAAGTACTAGCGCCTCTACCAGCCATTCTGCAAATATCTCTATCTGCATTCATTGACTCCCATAATACTAAATTTGCAGAAGCATTTGAAAATGGAAATGTAAAATAAAATATAATTAAAACGATGATAATTTTTTTCATAAATACCATCTTACTGGTGCCATAGTGGTGCCATCAAGTAAAATTTAGAATATAATTTATTTAAAAACCTAGGAAACAGTGGTGGTCTCGGCTGGAATTGAACCAGCGACACAAGCCTTTTCAGGGCTCTGCTCTACCAACTGAGCTACGAGACCAACAGAAAGGCTTTTTTCATATAATTATTAAATAATCAATTAAAAATTCTTTATACTTTTTAGTAAATTGACTGTTTCGTATAGTGGCAAACCTACAACATTTGAATATGATCCGTTTAATTTGACAACAAATCTCTCTGCATAACCCTGGATAGCGTATGAACCTGCTTTATCAGTCCATTCATTCGTTTTTATATATTGATCTATTTCATCATTATGAAGTTTTTTGAATTTTATTTTAGTGTCTATAATTTTAATTTTCTTATTATTTTTATACAAAACACAAATACCGGTGCTGACGTTATGATTTCTACCTGATAAATATTTCAATGTTTTAACTGCGTCTTCTTTGCCAGATGGCTTGCCAAAAATTTTTTGATTTGTTGTAACTATTGTATCCGCTGAAAGTATTATGTCTTGTTTATATTTTTTCTGAACACTCAAAGCTTTTTCAAAGCAAATTCTTTTTAAATAAAACTTAGATTTTTCTTTTTTTTTAATACTCTCATCAATGTTTGCAGGTTCAACAATATCAGGAAAAATACTTGTACTTTTGAGCAATTCTAATCGCCTTGGAGATGCGCTTGCTAATATTAATTTAGACATTCAGACTCTTTTATTTAAGTCTAAAAGTTATTCTACCTTTTGTCAGATCATAGGGAGTGACCTCAACCAAAACTGTGTCACCAACTAACACTCTAATTCTATTTTTTCTGAGTTTTCCTGAACTATGGGCTAAAATTTCATGATTATTTTCCAGCTTTACCCTGAATGTAGCATTTGGTAACAGCTCTGTTACCTTGCCTTTAAATTCAATCATTTCTTCTTTTGCCATTAATTTTTTATCCTTTTGCTGATTGACAATGCATGTGCATGCAAACCTTCATAGTTTGCGAGGTTTATAGCCATTTGACCAATCTTTTCAATACCTCTTTTGGTACACTTAATTAAAGATGTTCTTTTTAAAAAATCATTAACCGATAAACCTGAAGCAAATCTTGCAGAGCCAGATGTAGGTAATACATGATTTGGGCCAGCCAAATAATCTCCAATAGCTTCAGGGCTAAATTCACCTAAGAATATTGAGCCTGCATTTTTAATTAGTTTTTCTAATTTTTCAGAACCTTTAATTTTTATTTCAAGGTGTTCAGGTGCAATAATGTTTGCATAATCTACTAATTCTCTTTTATTTTTGCACACGACTATACATCCGTAATTTTTAATACTTTTAGATGCAATTTTTTTTCTAGGTAAGTTTTTTAATATTTTTTTAACTTCTAAAGAAACCTTTTTTGCAAATTTTTCACTTGTGGTTAATAAAATTGATTGAGATAAAATATCATGTTCTGCCTGCGATAATAAATCAACAGCAGTCCAGTCTGCTCTATTATGATCATCCGCGATTACAGTTATTTCTGATGGTCCAGCAACCATATCAATACCAACAGTTCCAAAAACTTCTTTTTTTGCTGTAGCTACAAATATATTTCCAGGCCCAACAATCTTATCGACCTTTGGAACATTTTTTGTACCGTACGTTAGAGCGGCAACTGCCTGCGCACCACCTATTCTAAAAATTGATTTTATTTTACATTTTTTTGCTGCGTATAATACGCCGGCATTTATTTCACCTCTAGGAGTTGGCATCACGCAATATATATTTTTAACACCAGCAACCATTGCTGGAATTGAATTCATTAATAATGTGCTTGGATAGCTTGCCGTTCCGCCAGGCACATAAACTCCAACTTTGTCTAAAGGTAAGATTTTGTAACCTAATTGATTACCTAATTTATCTTTGAATTTAAAACCTTTGTATACTTGTTTTTTATGAAATTTTGTAATTCTGTTAAAAGCCAAATCAATAGACTTTTTAATTTTTACATCTAAATTTTTGATCTTTTTGCTAATTAACTTGTCATCTAATTTAATTTTTGATTGACCAAAATTTACCTTATCAAACCTTTTGGTATATTTAATTAAAGCTAAATCACCATTTTTTTTGATATCGCTAATAATTTTTTTTACTATTTTTTGACTATTATTTGACTGAATTCTTTTAGAACCAAGAACTAAATCAAAATTTTTTTTAAATAGTTTATTTTTTGTATTTAATATTTTCATTAAATTTTATGAACAGGCTTAATCTTTGTTTTCCAACTATCAGAAAAATCTTCTAACGTTGCATTAATTGCCTCTACATTTACTGATATAGTCATATTGCCTGAAAATAAAAGATTAATATTAATATTTTCTTGATCACCCTGCTCAACATTAATTGTTAGAAATTCTAGTGCTTTTTCTTCTTGAGGATTAAGGTTTTTTGATTTTACTGATCTTACATCATTTATTTTTAATGCTGATCGAATTCTTTTGTTATCTCTAAAAATACCCTTTTCAGCATCTTCCCACATAAATCTATTAAATATACAAATAAATGCTTTATTTTTTTCTAAAAATTTTATTTCTTTAGGAGTTGTAATACTATCTTGTAAATAGGCAGCAAATACCTTTAGATCATTTTTGTCATCAGCTTTTAGCTTTAGAAAACCTTGATTATCAAGCATTTAAAAATTTAATTTTAGCTCCACATTTTTTTAATTTTTTTACTAAATCTTCATAACCTCTTTCAAGATGATAAACCCTGTTTATTACAGTTTTTCCTCTTGCTACCAAACCAGCTAGTACTAAACATACAGAGGCTCTTAAATCTGTTGCCATAACTTCAGCTCCCGAAAGCTTATCTATACCTGTAATCTTTGCTACATTATTATTTATTTGAATATTAGCTCCCATCCTTTGCAGCTCTAAAACATGCAAAAATCTATTTTCAAAAATATCCTCTTTAATTTCTGAGTTGCCTTTCGTTAAAATGAGCAAACTCATCAGCTGAGCTTGCATATCCGTTGGAAAACCAGGGTATGGAACTGTTTTTATTTTAATAGGTTTTAATTTTGAAGGTAAAATTTTTAAACTCGTATTTGAAATAAATTTAAATTTAAAGCCAATTTTTTTTAAAACAGTTATAATATTTTTTAAATGATCAATTAAAATGTTATTTAAAGTCAAAGAACTTTGTGTAATACCAGAAGCTATCATATAAGTTCCAGCTTCTATTCTGTCAGGCATAATACTGTATTTTGTACTATTTAAACTCTTAACCCCTTTAATTAACAAAGATCTTTTTGCTGTAAATTTAATATTAGCACCTGATTTATTTAAAAAATTAATCAGATCAATTATCTCCGGTTCGATTGCAATGTTTTTTAATTTAACTTTTTTATTCGATAAACAACAATTTAAAATAGCAGTCTCAGTCGCTCCGACAGATATTTTCTTAAATTTATATAAAATTTTTTTTTTAATAGATTGCTTATTAGAAATAACATAACCTTTTGAAATTTTATTTTCATATCCACACTTAGATAAAAAATCTAAATGTATATCAACTGGTCTTGCTCCAATTGCGCAACCGCCTGGTAGAGAAACTTTGGCTTTGTCATATTTAGCTAATAATGGTCCAATAACTAAAATGCCTGCTCGCATTGTTTTAACTAGCTCATATTTGGCTACATAATTTTTTTTATTTTTTGAAGTTATTTCTAATGAATTTCTTTTTACTTTAACTTTTTTGCCTAATGTTTCCAAAAGACTAACCATAGTCAATATATCTTTGACAATTGGAACATTACTTAAAATTATTTTTTCATCTATTAATAATGTTGCTGCCAGTATTGGTAAGCTTGCATTTTTAGATCCTGAAATATTAATTGATCCATGAAGCTTTACTCCTCCTTGAATAACAATTTTTTTCATTGATAATTAGATTTTCGGAAGTGTTACGCCAGTTTGTTTCATATACTTTCCTTTTCTATCTGCATACGAAGTTTCTGGAGACTCATTTCCTTTTAAGAAAATAAACTGGCATGCTCCCTCATTAGCATAAATTTTTGCCGGCAATGGAGTTGTATTTGAAAACTCTAAAGTCACATGGCCTTCCCACTCAGGTTCTAATGGAGTTACGTTTACTATAATTCCACACCTAGCATAAGTACTTTTTCCCAAACATATCACTAAAGTGTCTCTTGGAATTTTAAAATACTCAACTGTCGAGGCAAGAGCAAAAGAATTTGGAGGGATAATACATACATCCTCTGTTTTGGTAATCAAATTATTATCTGAAAAATTTTTTGGATCTACAATTGATGAATTTACATTAGTAAATATTTTAAATTCGCTTGAGACTCTTGCATCATATCCAAATGAAGAAAGGCCATATGATATATTATTAGATCTTTCTTGTTTTTCAATAAATGGACTTATCATCCCATGTTCCAATGACATTTTTTTAATCCATTTATCTGAAAGAACGCTCATTATTTATTTTCTAATTTTTTTTTAAATTCTTTTCGCTTTTTTAAATTTTGCTTCAAAGCATCGGCAAGCTTTTGTTTTTTATCATCCTTTTTGGATAATAATTGCATAGCTATTTATCTGGATTGGTTAAATCATCTAAAGTGATAGGTGTATTAATATCGCGCATTTTAACCTCTTCACTTTTCTCTTCAATATCTGACGTGGAGGCTCTTTTAGCTTTCTTTAGAGCTAAACGTTCTTTTCTCTTAGCTTCCTTAAGCATAGCTCTTTCTCCTCTTTTGGATTTATAATCATAATGTATACCCATGACCGAGCCTCCTACGTTAAATTTTTAACCTATTCTTTTTTTAGGTTAACTGCTGAAGGGCCTTTTTTTCCTTCTTCGATTTCAAAAGTCAAAGAATCACCTTCATCTAGATAACCTACTCCTGAATCTTTTACTGCAGACATATGAACAAAGACGTCTTTCTCTTTGTCTTCACGTTCAATAAAACCATAACCTTTAGTTCCATTAAACCATTTTACTTTACCTTTTATACTCATACTTACTTTCTTCTTAAATTACAGCATCAACTTTGATGCTGAGCACTTTAAATAGATATCTGAAGATTTTGTCAAGAAATTGGACAGCTACATTAAGTGGCTTTTATGAGCTTTCTGCAGAAATACAGTTTTGTTTTGTAATTTTTTTTCCAAAATCTGGATTGGTATTGTTGTTTACAATCCAAATATAAGATTTTTCGTAAGTTCCATCCTTTGCAACTTCCGTACATTTTTTACCAAATTTAACTGAGTGTTGAGCACAATTAGCTACAAATACGAAAGCTAAAAGAACTAATATATTAGACATTTTTTTTATCATCCAAAATAAATACAAATTAAAAAAGTTTAATTTTTGATTAAAAAAAGACTTTTATTAGACAATGGAAAATATATTAATAATGAAAATGCCCACATAGCTCAGTTGGTAGAGCACGTCCATGGTAAGGATTCAGGTGCAGCTTGATTAGCGTTGATTTCAATAGGTAAAATAAACTTTAAACAAAAGTGATCACAATTTAATCACACTGAAGACGTGATCTAGAAGCTGGGCTAGGGCTTAAAAAATACTCATAATACATAGAGGGTGAAACCATTTGATTAGTCGAAGAAATATTATTAGAATATAATTTATGGCTAAACAAAATAAGTTTCAAATTCTTGTTATAGTAGGAGTTATAAGTTTAAGCGCAGTCATTGGTTTAAGCTTTGCCATGGTTGAAGATTATACAAAAAAGGGACTAGACTATACTGATATGGCAGATATACAACAAACTCTCGCAACTAATCCAGAGCAACTAAAAGAGTTAAGATCCATAAAAAAAATGATGAATATGTTCACGAATGATTTTAAAATTAGCAAGGAATTGGCTCAGGCCAAAACTATTGGTATAATAAAAGGATTTGCAAACAACCCCGATAATAATTACGCGGGAAAAAAAGCTTTAATGAAGTTAATTGATGACAATTCAATTAAACTTTTTGATTAATTCGTGATCACAATTTGATCACACTAAACTAAGAAAATTTAAATAATCTTATTCAAGCAAAGAAAAAAAAGTTATATATATCAATAGAAATTCAATGCCCACATAGCTCAGTTGGTAGAGCACGTCCATGGTAAGGACGGGGTCATCAGTTCAATTCTGGTTGTGGGCACCACTTATTTTAAATTTGAAATTTCCTTGTACAAAGAGCAATGATCATCGTTCTCAAAACCTGAGTCACATAAGTTTTTAAACATATTTTGAATAAGCTTTGAAATTGGAAGTTTTATGCCTTTTTGTGAGGCACATTCAAGAATATTATTCATATCTTTCAAATGAGTAATGTTTTTTCCTCTAGCAACAAAATCTTTGTCGATCATTCTTTGACCGTGATTTTGTAAAATTTTTCCATCAGCAAATCCTCCGGATACTGCTTTTATAAATTTATTTGGATCTGCTCCATTTTTTTCACATAAAATTATAGCTTCTGCTACTGCTCCAATTGTAACTCCTACAATAATTTGGTTACATAATTTAGAAACTTGACCACTGCCAGTTGGACCTACTAAAGTTGGATTACCCATGGTTTCTAATACATTTTTCACTTTTAAAAATGCATCTTCATCACCTCCGGCCATAATAGCTAAAGAGCCAGATTTTGCTCCTTCTGGACCTCCAGAAACTGGGGCATCTATAAAGTTTGAGTCTTTTTCTTTAAGAATATTATAACATTCATTAGCTGTAGAAACTTTTGTAGAACTCATATCTATAAACACAGTTCCAGATTTAACAAAATTTTTTATTTGATTAATACTTTCAATTACTTCTTTATCTCCTGGTAACATGGATATAATAACATCTGTATCCCTTGATAAACTTTCTAAAGTATTACAAAGTGTAATTTTATATTTTTCAAGATCCTTCATTTTTTCAAAAGTTCTATTGAAAGATTTTAGCTCAAACTTTTTGGCTATGTTAATAGCCATTGGAAAGCCCATCAGACCTGTACCTATAATTCCAACTTTCATAAACTAACCTTTTAAGCCGAGATGGGTGTACTTTATATTTAGATAATCCTTAATTGCCATCGAACCACCCTCTCTTCCGTATCCACTTTGTTTAATTCCTCCAAATGGAGTTTCTGCAGTTGGTATTACAGGTGTATTAATCGCAACCATTCCTGTTTCTAAAGCTTCAGATGTTTCATGAGCGACATTCATAGAAGAAGTGCAAACATAAGCTGCTAATCCATTTGGGTGATTATTGGCTCTTTTGATTACATCTTCGAACGATCTAAAAGACATTATTGGAGATAAAGGTCCAAAAGGTTCTGTTTGAGTTATTGTAAAATTATCTCCAACATTGTCAAAAACAGTTGGTTCATAAAAATATCCCTTATTAAAATTTGCAGATCTCTTTCCTCCGCATAAAATTTTTGCTCCCTCTTTTTCTGTTAACCTAACAAGCTCTTCTATTTCGTTAATTCTTTTTTCTGTTGTGATTGGACCAAGATCAGTATCTTTATTTATACCAAGACCAATTTTCAATTTTTGTGTTTTTTCTACATAGCCTCTCGTAAATTCATCTTTCTTGCTTTCATGAATATAAAATCTTGAGGGTGAAATACAGACTTGACCTGTGTTTCTATACTTTGCTAAAATTGCCATGTTCACAGCTTTTTCTACATCTGCATCGGCATGAACTATAAAAGGTGAATGTCCGCTTAACTCCATTGTTACTCTTTGAACCTTATCTGCAGCTTGCTTTAAAATTAATTTACCCACTCTAGTTGATCCAGTAATTGATATTTTTTTAATGATATCTGAGTCTATAAGTTGTTGAGCTATGCCGGCTGGATCTCCAGAAAGCATATTAACAGCACCGTCAGGTAGTCCAACTTCTTTAATAATATCAATTAAAACCATTACTGACCCCGGGGTTATAACATCTGGTTTACAAACTATAGAACACCCTGCCCCAAGAGCAGTTGATATTTTTCTAGAAGCTAAAATACATGGAAAATTCCATGGGACTAAACCTGCGACGACCCCCACGGGTTCATAATTAATTATAACCCTTGTATCTTTAAATCTACTTTCTACAGTTTGACCATAAATCCTTTTTGTTTCTTCTGCATTCCACTCAAAAATATCTGCTGAAGCTATTGCTTCTGCTTGGGCCTGCAAAAATGGTTTCCCAACTTCAAGTGAAATCCACTTAGCTATCTCGTCTTTTCTTTTTCTAATTAAATCTGCAATCTTTCTAATTTTGTTTGACCTTTCCCATGCTTGCGTATTTTTCCAAGTAACGAAACCTTTAGCTGCAGATTGAATTGTCTGTTGTACTTGTTCCTCTGAAGCTTTTGATGCTGAACCAAGTATCTCTTCGGTTGATGGATTGATAACTTGATAAGAATCTTTTGATTTATGCCATTTATTATCTATGAATTGACCAAAATTTTCGTACATTTTTTTAATTATTTATATATGTAGCGCTTGATATATATTAAGAAAATAAAAATTTAAATTAATATTAACTAACAAGGAAAACAGTTGTCGTCAGAATTAAAAGTACCAGATATTGGAGATTTTAAAGATGTAGAGATTATTGAAATCCTTGTAAAAGAGGGGCAAAAGGTTTCTAAAAACGATCCTCTAATTACTCTTGAAAGTGACAAATCAAGTGTTGAGGTTCCATCATCATTAGATGGAACAATTCAAAAATTGAATGTAAAAATTGGTGATAAAGTTTCACAGGGAAGTATCATTGGTTTAATAGATAATGGATCAAATGAAGTTGATGAAAAGAATAATTCAGAAAAAAAAGCAAATGTATCAGATAGTAATTCGCAAAATTTTATTACAGTCCCAGATATTGGTGATTTTAAAAACGTCGAGATAATTGAAGTATTAGTTAAAGAGGGTGATGAAATCAATAAAGGTGATCCTGTCATTACTCTTGAAAGTGACAAATCTAGTATGGAAGTCCCTAGTGATGTTTCAGGAAAAATTGTTAGTCTTAAAGTTAAAATCGGAGATAAAGTTTCTAAAGGAGATATCCTTGCGGAACTATCAGGGTCCAACCAAATAGGACAGGCTGAAATAAAAAAAGAAATAACCCAAAATATGCAGAGCAATGGTCAGGCACAAGCTAATCAGAATCAATCGGAGACCAAAAGAATTGAAATAAAACACGAGGGTGTTTTTGGGTCCAATCCAGATATTGCAGATATTGACCCAGAGGAAACAGATGAATGGATTGAGTCTTTAAATTCAGTTGTTAAAAGAGATGGTTCCAGAAGAGCTCACTTTCTTTTATCAAAACTAATCAATCAAGCTTATGTATCAGGATCTAATCTTCCATTTACTCAAAACACTCCTTACATCAATACTATTCCCCCTCAACTCGAAGCAAAATCTCCTGGAGATCAAAATATAGAAAAGAGTATTAGGTCATTAATTAGGTGGAATGCCGCGGCAATGGTTGTAAAAGCAAATAAAATATCACCTGAACTAGGTGGACATATTGCAACATTTGCATCTGCTGCAACCCTTTACGATGTAGGTTGTAATCACTTCTGGAGAGGTAAGACCAATGATTTTTTAGGTGACATGATTTACTTTCAAGGTCACGCTGCACCTGGAATGTATGCTAGATCATATCTTGAAGGACGAATTTCAGAACAGCAATTAGGCAACTTTAGACAAGAAGCAAATTTAAAAAGAGGGGAAGGTTTATCTTCTTACCCTCACCCATGGTTAATGCCAGATTACTGGCAGTTTCCAACTGTATCAATGGGGCTTGGTCCTATTACTTCAATTTATAATGCAAGATTTATGAAGTATATGGAAAATAGAAATTTAATTCCTAAACAAGGCAGAAAAATTTGGACCTTCATGGGAGACGGAGAGTGTGATGAACCAGAGTCTCTTGGTGCAATAGGTTTAGCTGCCAGAGAAAATCTAGATAATTTAATATTTGTCATTAACTGTAATTTACAAAGATTGGACGGGCCAGTTAGAGGAAATGGAAAAATAATCCAAGAACTTGAAGGTACTTTTAGAGGTGCTGGATGGAATGTTCTTAAAGTTATTTGGGGTTCATATTGGGACCCTCTCTTGCAAGCTGACAAAACAGGCTTGTTAATGAAAAGAATGGATGAATGTGTTGACGGTGAATACCAAGCTTTTAAAGCCAAAGGTGGAAAATATGTTAGAGAAAAATTCTTTGGCAAGTACCCAGAACTAAAACAACTAGTTTCGAATCTTACTGATGAAGATATTTGGAGATTAAATCGAGGTGGTCATGATCCTCACAAAGTCTACGCGGCCTATGATGCTGCCATGAAGCACAAAGGACAGCCGACAGTAATTTTAACAAAGACAATTAAAGGT
>Ga0213865_10002365_pt1 | contig 11881 bp, 10 predicted proteins | sample PICome_6_FD_160100 | JGI IMG/M metagenome (GOLD analysis project Ga0213865, IMG submission 160100) | Coastal seawater microbial communities near Pivers Island, North Carolina, United States - PICO282 | ecosystem: Environmental > Aquatic > Marine > Coastal | place: USA: North Carolina...
CCAAAGCCATCCAACATAGACCCATAAAGTATTTGCAGATATAAAAGCCCAATGATGATACTCTAACTCAGGAACAAAGCTTGCTAATGCTGCAGCAATAATAAGAATTCCTGTAGCTAGCCAAGCTAGTGATTGATAAGGCTTTTCGTTTTGTTCCATATTAATTTTTACTTATATTGTTTGTCTTTGCTGCACAAATAAAATCATTTTTGTGCAAACCCTTAATTTTATGAGACCACCAAAAAACTGTAACTTTACCCCATTCTAGAATAATCTGTGGGTGATGACCCTCTTTGTCAGCCATATCAGCAACTTTATTTAAAAAATCTACTGAATCGCTGTAGTTTGAAAAACTAAATTCTTTTTGAAGCTTTTTTATTCCGTTATTAATTAAATCCCATCCCTCTATTTCGTTTATAAGTAAAGAGGCTTCATCATCTGAAACTATTGGAGCATCAATTCTGCAAGCCTCGCAGGAACTTGAGGCTAAATCACTCACTAATGCCACCTTTTATTAGCTTTGATGGATCTAGAATTTTTTTTAATTCAGACTTGTTTATACCTGTTTCTTCATGAGCAACATCGATAATTGATTTATTTTCTTTATAAGCTTTCTTTGCAATAGCGGCGGCCTTACTATACCCAATTACCCTATTTAAGGCAGTTACGAGAATAGGATTTTTTGATAAAGATTCGTTGATATTTTTTGAATTTACTTTGAATGTTTTGATAGCTTTATTTGCGAGAAGTGGCATCGCATTTCCTAACAAATTAATACTTTTTAGTAAGTTATATGCCACAACAGGCAACATCACATTTAGTTGAAAGTTACCACTTTGCCCTGCAAGGGTTACCGTTACATCATTCCCAATTACATCAGCACAAGCCATTGCTACTGCTTCTGGTATAACTGGATTTACCTTTCCAGGCATAATACTGCTACCGGGCTGTAAAGCCTGAAGCTCTATCTCACCTAAACCAGTCAATGGTCCACTATTCATCCATCTAAGATCGTTAGATATTTTCATCAGAATTACACTTAAATTTTTTAAAGCTGAAGAAAGTTCAACTGCATTATCAACAGAACTTAATCCTTGATAAAAATTCTTAGTAGGCTTAGTTTTAAATTTAGAAAGCTTATTTAATTCAGAGCAGAAATGTTTTGAAAAATCTTTATGTGCATTTATTCCAGTTCCAATTGCTGTTCCACCTTGAGGAAGTTCATTCATCCTATTTGTTGCATGAACAATAGTCTTCTTATTAGCCTCTAATTGTGCCTTCCATCCAGATAACTCTTGTGAGAAATCTATTGGCATAGCATCCATTAAATGAGTTCTACCTGTTTTAACATTACCTTTAACTTGATTCATTTTTAAATCGATTGAATTTATTAATTTATCAAGACCCGGCAATAGTAATCTGTTCATGTCAATCAGAGCACTAACACATATAGCTGTTGGAATAACATCATTAGAGCTTTGACTCATATTTACATCATCGTTTGCATTAATTTTTAATTTTGATTTTTTTGAAGCTAAATTAGCTATAACCTCATTAGCATTCATGTTCGTACTAGTTCCTGACCCAGTTTGGAAAACATCGAGAGGAAATGACTCATCATGCAATCCATTAAGCACATCTTTTGATGCTGATTTTATGGCTGCAGCTTTGTTGGCTGACAATAGTTTTAACTTATTATTAGCAGCTGCAGCTGAGAATTTAATCATACCCAAAGCTTCAATAAAAGATCTCCCAAAAGGAAAGGCAAATTTAATCCCACTTATAGTGAAATTATCTAGGGCCCTTTGTGTTTGAGCTCCCCATAATGCTTTTGCTGGTACCTCAACATCACCTAAACTATCTTTTTCAGTTCTATATTTCATATTTAACTATTTATTTGGTAAGCTATTTTAACATTATTGAGCTTGAGAGAATAATAACTATGTCAAATGTTACACCTTTAAAGATAGATATTACTGAAGGAAGACTTCCTATTAAAGAAAAAGGTTTGGTTTTTCAAGAGTTTGCAAGTCCAGCAGAAGAAAGAAGAAATCAATTAGAAAAATTAGCAGCTGGATTTAGATTATTTGATTATTTTGGATTTAATGAGGGTGTAGCTGGACATATAACTTATAGAGATCCTGAATTCAAAGATCATTTTTGGGTGAATCCACTTGGTGTTCATTTTTCTCAAATATCAGTTTCAGATCTTTTACTAGTTAATCATGATGGAAAAGTAGTTCAAGGCGATAAAGATGTAAATGTTGCTGCATTTGCCATTCATTCTAGACTTCATAAGGCAAGACCTGATGTCAATGCCGCTGCTCATTCACATTCAATATATGGGAGAACCTTTTCAACACTTGGTAAATTGCTTGACCCAATTTCTCAAGATGCGTGTGCCTTTTATGAAAATCAAGCTATATATAAAGATTTTTCAGGTGTTGTTGAAGAAGTAGATGAGGGTGATGAAATAGCTAAAGCTCTTGGTGATAAGAAAGTAGCTATTTTACAAAATCATGGTATTTTGACTACTGGACCATCTGTTGATATTGCACTATGGTTTTATATGTCTATGGAGAGATGTTGTCAGGCACAATTAATGGCCGAATCAGCGGGTAAGCCTATTTCAGTTCCTCACGAGACAGCAATTAAAACTAGAGAGTTCATTGCAAACGATATAGCTGCTTGGGCTAGTTATCAGCCTGCATTTGATAAAATAATTAAAATGCAGCCAGATTTATTAGACTAATTTATGGAGCAATTACAGCTTTAGTTTCTAAACACTCTTCAAGACCATAGAGGCCATGCTCCCTTCCATTTCCTGAAGACTTATAACCACCAAAAGGTGCTCCCGTTCCTCTTGCACCCCCATTTATAATCACTTGCCCAGCTCTTATTTTGCGAGCAACTTCCTTGGCATGCTCTGGCTCACCCTGAACATAACCTGCAAGACCATATTCGGTATCATTAGCCATTTCTATAGCTTCTTCCTCATTCTCATATTTGATAATTGATAAAACTGGACCAAATATTTCTTCTTTAGCAATGGTCATATCGTTAGTCACATCAGCAAAAACTGTAGGCTTAACATAATAACCTTTTTCATGACCTTCAGGTTTTTCAATACCACCAGCAACGAGTCTAGCACCCTCTTCAATTCCAATTTCAATCATTCTTATAATCTTTTCATATTGTGCTTTGTTAGCAATTGGTCCAATTCTATATTCTCCCTGAGGATTGCCCACAGTAGTATTGTTTGCAGTCTGTACTGCAACCTCTACAGCTTTGTCATAATTTTGAGCTGAGACTAACATTTTTGTTGGAGCATTACAGGATTGTCCTGAATTGAGAAAACAATGGCCAGCTCCACCTTTAACTGATTTTTCTAAATCAGCAACATCATCAAGAATAATATTTGAAGATTTTCCACCAAGTTCTTGATGCACGCGTTTTACCGAAACAGCAGATGCTTGTGCTACTGCAATACCAGCTCTAGTTGAACCAGTAAATGACATCATAGCAACATCTGAATGTTCAGATAATGCAGCCCCTACAGTTGGTCCGTATCCATTAACTACGTTAAATACTCCATCAGGAACTCCAGCTTTATCAAAAACTTCTGCCAGTAACATTGCGCAATATGGTGATATTTCACTTGGTTTAAGAACCATGGTACAGCCTGCTGCTAATGCTGCAGAAACTTTTGTTGTAATTTGATTCATTGGCCAATTCCAAGGAGTAATCATGCCAATAACACCAATAGGCTCCTTAATTAAAGTATAGTCACCTTCAGGTTTTTCAAACTGATAATCTTTTAAAGCATCTAAGGTTTCATGAATATTTTTAATACCTGTTGATGCTTGTGCTTTTTCTGATAACCATAAAGGCGCACCCATTTCCTCAGTAATGACTTGTACAAAATCATCATACCTATTCTCATATTCAGAAATAATATTATTAAGTAGTTCTATTCTTTCTTCCTTTGAAGTGTATTGAAAAGAAGAGAAGGCTTGAAATGCTGCTGATACAGCTTTATCAATATCTCCCTTTGTACCAGACGTAACATGACCAATTACTTCTTCATTAGCAGGATTTATAACTTCTATTTTTTCATTTGATTCTGAATCTACCCAACAACCATTTATATAAAACTGTAATCTATCTTTCATTTTAAACCTCAAAAAGTTAGCAAAATATTATACAAAATATTTAAAATAAGCCCTCTATATTCTTATTTTTATCTACTCCAATATTTTCAGATGCCGGTTTTCTTGGCAGGCCAGGCATAGTCATTATCTCTCCACAAATCACAACAATAAACTCAGCACCAGAACACAACCTTACTTCTCTAATTGGAACTTCATGTCCTGACGGTGCGCCCATTAATAATGGATCGGTTGAAAAACTATATTGGGTTTTTGCCATACAAATAGGATAGTTTCCATAACCATCTTCTTCTAATTTTTTAAATTTATTTCTAATCTTCTTATCAGCAATAATTCCTGATGCTCCATAAATATTCTTAGCAATGTGATCTGTTTTTTTCCATAGCGGCATATCATCATTGTATAAAGTTTTAAATGAAGACTGGTTGCTGTCTGCTAGTTCAGCAACATGTTTAGCTAAATCAGCCGCCCCTTTTCCGCCATCAGACCAATGAGATGATATTTTGCATTCCACTCCCAGTTTCTCGCAAAAATCGATTATTGCTTGGTGTTCTTCTTTGGTGTCTGTGTAATATTTATTAATACCAACAGTAACGGGCACTCCAAATTTAGAAATATTTTGTATGTGTCTCTCGAGATTTTTACAACCGTCTTTGATAGCTTGGATGTTCTCATCTTTTAAATCATCTTTTTTGACTCCACCATGCATTTTTAATGCTTTAGTGGTAGCCACAAGAACAACTGCATCTGGAGAAAGCTTTGCTTTTCTGCATTTAATGTTAAAAAATTTCTCAGCTCCTAGATCTGCACCAAAACCTGCCTCTGTAACTACATAATCAGCAATTTTTAGTGCGCTTTTAGTTGCCATAACTGAATTACAACCATGAGCAATATTTGCAAATGGTCCTCCATGCATAAATGCTGGGTTATTCTCAAGGGTTTGAACTAAGTTTGGTTGAAATGCATCTCTTAATAAGGCTGTTATAGCTCCTTGTGCATTTAATTGCGAAACTTTTACGGGCTCTTGTTTTCTTGTATAACCAACTACGATATTTCCTACTCTTTCTTGCAAATCCTCAAGATCACTTGCTAAACAAAAAACAGCCATTATTTCTGAAGCCACAGTAATATCAAAACCACTTTGTCTAGGTATGCCATTTCCAGTTCCACCTAGTCCACATGTTATGTCTCTTAACGATCTATCATTCATGTCAACAACACGTCTCCAAGTTATTCTTCTTTGATCAATGTTTAAACTATTTTCCCAATGTATATGATTGTCCACAATCGCTGATAAAAGATTGTGAGCAGCTCCAATTGCATGAAAATCTCCAGTAAAGTGTAAATTTATATCAGTCATTGGTACTACCTGAGCATAACCACCACCGGCAGCTCCACCCTTCATACCAAAACAAGGTCCAAGGCTAGGTTCTCTTAGGCAGATCATAGCTTTTTTTCCTATATGGCAAAGTCCATCAACAAGACCAACACTTGTTGTTGTTTTACCCTCACCCGCAGGTGTTGGAGAAATAGCAGTCACCAAAATTAATTTACCATCTTTTTTATCCTTACAAGAATCTAAAAAATCATAATTAATTTTTGCTTTATCATTACCATAAACAATTAAAGCTTCTTCAGGAATGTTCAAAGATGAGGCAACATCTTTAATATGTTTTTTTGAGGCACCATTAGCAATTTCTAAATCAGTTTTATGCATATCTATATACTCCCCATTTCAAATATATAAATTAATGCACAAAGTATACATAAAGTTCGCTCACTAAACTATGAAATTTAATTTTAAGATTTAGCTATTTTAAAGGCTTCGATTGCCCTTAATCTAGATTCTTTTAGGTCTAAGATTTGTTCTGGGTAATTGCAATATTTCCTGTGCTCTTTTAGAGGATTGTGAATAATTGATTTATCTAAATCTTTTAATTCAGGAACATATTTTTTTATGAATGATCCTTCTTTATCAAAGTTCATTGACTGTGTTATTGGATTAAATATCCTAAAATATGGAGCTGCATCTGTACCCGTAGAACTACTCCACTGCCAACCCCCATTATTAGATGAAAAATCCCCATCAATCAAATTTTGCATAAAATAAGCCTCTCCTAATCTCCAATCATGAAGCATATTTTTTGTAAAAAACATTGCTACAACCATTCTTAATCGATTATGCATCCAGCCTTCATGCAAGAGTTGCCTCATAGCAGCATCTACAATTGGAAATCCAGTTTTACCTTCTTTCCATGCAATAAATTCATTTTCATCATATCTCCACTTAATAGCCTTAGAGTAATCTTGAAAAGGTTGACCCTTGCTTACTTTTGGAAAAGCAAACATTATATTTTTATAAAATTCTCTCCAAACAATTTCATCTATCCATTTGGCTACACCAATATGCCCTGAGCTAAATTCAAAGTTATTAATTTTTAATGCTTCCAAAATACACTTTTTTGATGAAATAATTCCTGAAGCTAAATATGGTGATATTCTACTTGTGCCATCTAAAATTGGATCATTTCTATTTTTTGAGTAACTTATCGCTTTCTCATTGAGGAATTTAAGCAATTTTATTTCAGCTTCATCTTCTCCAGCTGGCCATAAATCCATATTAACTTGATGGGTGGTTTCAAAATTAAAATCAAAATCTCTAATATTTGAGGAATAATTGAGACTTTCTCTTGGCTGGTATTGATATTCAATATCTAAAAAGTCCATTTCAAAATTATCTATCCACTTTCTTTTAAAGGGAGTGAAAACTGAGTAAGGAAGACCCTGTCCTGTTTTTAAGAAACCCGGCTCATATACAATCTGATCATTATAAGTATTAACGATTATATTTTTGCTATCTAAGTCATTTTGAACCAACTTATCTCTCATTGCCTCATCTTCACCAAATTGATTATTCCAGAAAACTTTATCGATATTTTTTTTATCTATAAATTTCCCAATCAAAGAAGCATCATTATCAAATCCATCACTTCCTATTATTGTTAAGGGAACATTGAGTTCTGCAAGTTTTTTTTCAAGCAGAAATAAATTCTTTATTATGAAATCTATCTTAATGTTAGCTTCATTATGTTTTTTTAGTTGATTATTTGAAAAAATGAATATGGCATGTACCTTTTTTGAATTTTCAAATGCATTTCTTAGAGCAGGATTGTCTTCAAGCCGCAAATCACTCCTAAACCATACTAATGCTTCCATAGATTCTAATTAAGTCTTTATTAAAGAATTTGAAAAACAAACATCAACTTGAAATTTATCATTTTGATTTAAAATTAATGCCTCGCCACCAGCAGCATTTACAATAGCTGCACCAGCTGCAATATCCCATAAATAAGATTTATTTTCCATATATAGATCAGCCTTACCAGATGCTATATATGTTGAAGCTAAAGCAGCTGAACCAATCATTCTTACTTTTCGCCAATTTTGAAAATTTTTAATCATCTCTATCATGGCTTCATCTGAATAATCAGTATCATTAGGCAGCCCAGTTATCAAAACACCCTCTTGGGTTTTTTTAGTTTTGGAAACTGAAATTTCTTTTCCATTTAAACAAGCGCTTGTATTTATTGACCCTTCATAAAGTTCATCATTATTAAAATCATATATAACGCCCAAGACTGGTTTGGTATCTGATAACATAGCTATAGAAACACAACATAAAGGTATATTTCTCAAATAATTGGCTGTTCCATCAAGTGGATCAACAACCCATAAATTTTTACAGTATTCTTCAGATGACATTCCACTTTCTTCTGCTAATATTCTAAAATTAGAATCGTTATTAATAATATCTTTTATAATTTTTTCTGCCTCTATATCAGCATGAAGCTTAATATCTCTGTTTGTTGAGGATATTGGTTTATTTAAATTGTTTTTATTTTTTCTAAGAAAATTTCCAGCTTCAAAGGCTGCTTTTTTTGCAATAGTTAATTCTTTACTAGTGTCTATATCCATAAGAACTTTTGTTATAGAAATATATTATTAAAAAACATTTATTTGAGTTACATTTCACAAAGTTACTGATAAACAATGTAAAATTCAATGTTATGGGACTAAATATCATCATCAATTATCTAATTATAAGCATAATGGCTTCTTTGGCTATTAATTCCATATTGGGTAACTTCGCCAAAGAAAAGAAATTTCTTGTTGATATTCCAGACAGAAGTAGAAAATTTCATACAAGAGCAACACCTCTTACTGGTGGTATTGGAATACTTTTAGCTGTAATCATTTCTACCCAAATATATTTAGATATGTATAACTTAAACGGTTATATGCCTGAATTTAGTCTGCAGCTTTATATAGCCTCGATACCCCTTTTACTCTTATTTTTAATTGATGATTTCAAATCTTTGCGACCTTTATATAGGCTTTCTTTTCAAATTATATTAAGTCTATATGTGATTTTCTCAACAGATGTCTACCTTAAAAATCTTGGTGATTTATTTGGTTTTGGTGAAATTCAATTAGGTGTGTTTGGCATACCATTCACTATTTTTTGTGTTGTTGGGATAATGAATGCATTTAACATGATTGATGGCATCAATGGATTGTGTGCAGGTTCTGCAATGATGGCCTTATTATTTATTGGATTTTATTCAGGACTAATGTATGACTCAGTATTAATAATAATCATTGGGTCAATGATTGGTTTTTTAATATTTAATCTAAGGTTCTTTGGCAAGAAGAGAGGAGTTTTTCTCGGAGATAGTGGCTCGAACCTTATAGGTTTTTGGGTAGCATGGTGTGCTATTTATTCTTCCCAAAATTTAATGTATGAGGTTGAAGCTATTACTATGCTGTGGTTTGTTGCAATTCCTCTTCTAGACTGTGTTGGTCTTATTTTTTCAAGGCCAAAAAGAGGAATAAGCATAGCATCACCAGGAAGAGATCATATTCATCACAAACTAATGCTTAATTATTCAGCAGAGGGATCTTTGGGTATTATATTAATAATATCTTTTTGTACTGGATTGCTAGGAATAGTTCTCGAGAACAATTTTGACCCATCGATTTCAACATTAATGTTCTTAATACTTGCTTCTTTTTATTACCTTTATGCATATAGAATTAAAAATCTCAAAAAAAAGTTTATTAAATAAGTATGTTTAATTTTTTTAAGAAAAAAACTAACCATGTTGAAAACAGAAAAAACAATTTCGAAGTTGAGTTAACTGCCTCAATATTAGCCTATGAAATTGCTAGATCTGATGGAGATATTTCAGAGTCTGAGCTTTCATTGCTTTACGATGAGATAAAAAAAATTAGTTCTAAGGTTGGCAAAAAAGAGGAAAAGATTCTAGAAATTATTGAAGAATATAGTAGAAATAGTGTCTCGTTCTATGAATTTATAAGTGATATTAATAAAGACTATAGTAAAGAAGATAAATTATCTTTAATTCAATTCTTATTTGATGTGGCATACGCTGATAAAATTTTAGAAGTTACCGAAGAAAGACTAATAAGAAGAATTGCAAACCTGATAAATATTAAAGATATTGAAGTGTTAAAAATTAAAGATATTTCAAAGAACAAAAATTAATTTACTTAATAATCTACAAAACTAGCATTATCTTTTAAAAATTTCTCAGATTCACCTCTATCACATTTTCTAGGGTAAGCATTGGCATATTGATTATATAAATCATCTCCAACATATGTAAGCATTTGAAGTAAAAGAACACATTTTTCTAAATCAGTTAAAGCATCTTCTTTGTTTAAATCTTTTGAAAGTGAAAAAAAAGAAAATTCATCTTTATGCATTTTAAGATTTTTTCTATTATCTAGGATCATATAATTTGATGGTAAACTTTTTTTACCATTATATTTTGTCCATTCAACTCCGTTGGTTGATATTCCAGGTTTTCCATTTTTTGCAAAATTAGTCCAAAATTTCATCATATTTTTTGATGTAAATCTTTTAGATGGGCCATTTGGATAAATTAAAAAGCCATAATCTCCAACTAATTTAGTGTTTCCAGTTAATAAAGGTATTTCAGTAGCATGAGCAGCACCAATTAATTCACGAAAATCAGCAATAATAAACCTTCTATGATCATCCCAGTCATACCTATAGGCATACAAATCTTCATTTCCTGCAATGTGTAAACTTCTTAAAGGATCATCAACTCCTCTTATTTTCCATGCCCTACTTCTATAAGAATTGAAAATATTAAAAGCAACTTCATCCTTTAGAATAACTTTTGGCACCCCAAAAATTGATCCCAAAAAAGAATAATCCAAATCTACAAAATATTTTGCCGAAGCAAGCCATAACTTTACTTCATCTTTATTTGAACCTGCTATTGTGGGCACAGAATTAACATATTCTTTCTTAGACAAAGCCGCAGTTAATCCAATTTCAGGTATGACAATTCCATCCTCAGTAAGAATAACTAAATTTTCATACGAAGGTCTTTCTGCGTAATATCTATAAAAATCTTTAGCTGACATATTTTTTAGAAGCTCCCTAATATCAGCACGATTATCTTCTTGATTAATATTTAGTGTCTTATCTTTAATAATATTATTAACAATATTCCAACTTGTATGTTCTGATGTTGAGGATTTTTTTATCTGTTTAAATGCTTCTTTTTTTGAAAATGATGTTGTATAGCCAGATTGCGAAATAGCTTTATGAAAAAGGCCTTTTGCTTGTTTAGCGACTAATAATGACAAGACATTATGTCCTCCGGCTGATTCTCCAAATATAGTTACATTATTAGGATCTCCACCAAATAATAAGATATTTAGTTTTACCCATTCAAGTGCTGCAATTATGTCTAAGGTTCCAAAATTAGATGTCTTATCTAAATCCTCTTGTAAATCTTGAATTGATGGATGAGTAAACCATCCAAACGGACCCAATCTATAATTAATTGTTACAACAATAACGTCATGCTTTTTAACCATGGATGAAAAATCATATAAGTCTTTTAAACCGCTTGTATTGCCACCACCATGAATCCAAAACATTACAGGCAATAAATCATTACCAATTTTCTTGGGTCTCTTTATATCTAAATATAAACAGTCCTCTGAGCCAGAAAAAAAACTAGATCCATTTGAGCCTCCAAGACCAGACGGCTCTTGAACACAGTAGTTTGCATCTTTTTGCTTTATATATTGAGAGCTTTTGAGTGGTATTGGTGCTTTCCACCTTAAATCACCTATAGGAGGCTCAGCATAAGGAATATCATCCCAATTTATAACAGAATTTTTTATATAGCCCTCAGAAACTCCAGATGACGTTTTGATGATATTGTTAGCTAAGATATTTATACTAAAAAATATAGTGAAAATAAGTATTATAGATTTTAATTTCATAGGATTTTTATAAATAATATAATACATCAATATCGGGATGTAGCGCAGTCTGGTAGCGCACTACACTGGGGGTGTAGTGGTCGTCGGTTCAAATCCGGCCATCCCGACCATTTATTAATTTAAAATAGATTTAACTTTGTTTGAAGCTTTAAATGCAAGCTTCTCTGAAGATGGAATTTTAAATTCTTCTTTTGTTTTTGGATTTCTGCCTATTCTGGCCGGGCTTTTATGTAAATAATAAGTTCCGAATTTAGATATCTTTATTTTCTTTTTTTTATTTTCTTTAATTAGGTCTAGAAATGCATTTAGGAATAAATTACTAGCTGTAGATGAAAACAAGGCTTTGGAAGAGATATTTTTTA
>Ga0213865_10002370_pt1 | contig 11868 bp, 10 predicted proteins | sample PICome_6_FD_160100 | JGI IMG/M metagenome (GOLD analysis project Ga0213865, IMG submission 160100) | Coastal seawater microbial communities near Pivers Island, North Carolina, United States - PICO282 | ecosystem: Environmental > Aquatic > Marine > Coastal | place: USA: North Carolina...
TTTTAATTCATTTGCCATCAGGGATATCTCCTGACAAAACTATTGATGCATTATTTGCTTTCACAAATTGTGAAACTTCTATATCTCCTTTAGGTTGTGTTATTGAAGATAATAAACCACTTTTTGTTGGAGTATCAGAAATGTTAAAACAGTCAACTGATCATACAGTTGAATTATTAAAGCTTGAGCTTGAAATAAAGTTAAATGAGCTTGAAGAACAATGGCATTTCGCTTCATTAGAGCGAATTTTTATCGAAAACCGAATATATCGTGACATTGAGGATCAAGAAACTTGGGAAGGAGTAGTAAATGCTATTCATATCGGTTTAAAGCCATATACTAAACAACTTAAGAGATTAATCACTAAGGATGATATCATTAGATTGACAGAAATTAGAATTAAAAGAATATCTAAGTTTGATATAGATAAAGCACAATTAAAAATCGATTCTCTTGAGGATCAAATTAAAGCAACAAAGAAAAATTTATCAAATTTAATTGAATATTCCATTTCTTACTTTAAAAGGCTTAAAGAAGAATATAGTAATGGAAAAGATCGTAAAACAGAAATTAAAATTTTTGATGATGTTGATGTAAAAAAAGTTGTAATAAGAAATACTAAATTATTTGTAAATCGAGAAGAAGGTTTTGTTGGTACAGGAATGAGAAGAGAGGAATATGTATGTGATTGTAGTGATATTGACGATGTTATTGTTTTTACCAAAAGCGGTCAAATGATGGTTACAAAAGTTGGTGCTAAAACCTTTGTGGGTAAGAATATAATTCATGTTTCGGTTTTTAAGAAAAAAGATAATAGAACCGTATATAATTACATCTACAAAGATGGTAAGGGAGGATCTTCTTACATAAAACGATTCTCAGTTACTTCAATAACTAGAGATAAATTATATGATTTAACAAACGGTAAGTCCCAAACTAGTGTGTTATATTTTTCTGCCAACCCTAACGGAGAGGCAGAAATAGTTACAGTTTTTCTTCGTCAGGTAGGTAGTATTAAAAAACTTAAATGGGATATAAATTTTGCTGATATTATTATTAAGGCGAGAACTTCAAAAGGTAACTTGGTTTCCAAGCATTCTGTTAAAAAAGTTGAATTAAAAGAAAAGGGAGTTAGCACTTTAAAACCAAGAAAAATATGGTTTGATGAAACTGTACAAAGAATTAATGTTGATGGTAGGGGAGATCTGATAGGAGAATTTAGAGGTGAGGATCGCTTATTGATTATAAGTCAAACAGGAATAATAAAAACTATTATTCCAGATGTCTCCTCTCATTTTAGTGATGACATGGTTGTGCTAGAAAAGTGGATTCCCAATAAACCGATATCTGCTGTTTATTTTGATGGTGCAAAGGAAAAGTATTTTATAAAAAGGTTTTTTATTGAAAATGAAAATAAAGAAGAGGTATTTATTACATCTCATAAATCTAGTAGGTTAGAGATTATAAGTACGGATTGGCGACCAGTGATAGACATAACTTTTGCTAAAGAACGTGGTAAAGAAAGAAGGCCAAATAAAATTATTAGTATTGAAGAATTTATTAATATCAAGGGAATTTCAGCTCAAGGTAATCAATTATCAAAATATAAAGTAAATCAGATTGACTTATCAGAGTCTTTGCCTTATGAAGCTCCAAAAACCATACCTGCTGATGACATAGAGGTTGTCGACGAAGAGGAGGTTAATATTGATCTTAGAAAAGATGATCAAAATGATCTTAACATCGAAGGACAAATTAAATTGTTTTAATTTAGACGTTTTGCTTTACCTTTTTTCTTTTTTGACTCTCCAACATATCCATATTCATATTGATATGAATCATTTGTAGTATTTAATATCTTTATGTGAATTTTTTTATCTTTATGATTCTTTGGATTCAATGAGCTAAAAATCATTTCACAATCATTTATCCATCTTACAGAAAAAGAGTCAATCTTTTCCTCAAAAGTCTCGACTTGAATATTATTTTGTCTTTTGAAAGTTGATTTGTATATCCGATTATTGATTTCGATTTCACTGACAAAATTTCCTGTTTTAAATGAATTGCAATCTCGTTCATTTACATAGCAAGAAGTGAAAATCATAAAAAAAATTAAATAATACCATTTCATATTGCAAAGGTAATAATTTAGTTCTTACAGTTATTTCCATTAAATATATAATTAACAATAAATTAAATTTTTACTTTATATGATAGTATTTAAAATACTGATTATAAATACTTTATTTTATATGTTTATGATAATTAAAAATAAAATAAATTATTCTTTAAATTGTGTACAATAATATTTTTATGGAAAAATTAATATTGATTACTTTTGAATGTATTTAATTTCAAATGTTAACATTAAATAACATATACTCATTATATAATGAATTTAAGGTTCATCAAATCAAAGGAAGATATATAACAAATAGTCATATTTTACCTTTTTTAAAAAATTTAAATTCACATTTTAAATTGCAAAATATTGGATTTTCTGAAAAGAATACTCCAATATACTCTGTAAATTTTGGAAAAGGTCCAATTAATATATTAATATGGTCTCAAATGCATGGTAATGAGACTACGACTACTAAGTCATTAATTGATTGTCTAAATTTATTTAATTCAACTAATAATGAATTTATAACTAATAATTTATGTATTAAAATAATACCTATTTTAAATCCTGACGGCGCAAATAATTATTGTCGTTTAAATTCAAATAATATTGATTTAAACCGTGATGCACAAGAATTAACTCAATCAGAAAGCCGTGTTTTAAGAGATCTATTTGATGAATTCAAGCCTCATTATTGTTTTAACATGCACGATCAAAGAACAATATATAGTGCTGGTAATGATTATTATCCTGCTACACTTAGTTTTCTTTCACCATCACAGGACAATAATCGATCATTGACAAATAATCGCAAAATTGGTATGAAAATTATAAGTAGTTTACGTCATGAGCTTGATCCCTACATACCAAATCAAATATCTAGATATGACGATAAGTTCAATATTAATTGTGTTGGTGATAAATTTCAATCTTTAGGCGTTCCTACACTTTTATTTGAAGCGGGGCATTATAATAATGACTATAATAGAGACATTACTCGAAAATATATGATGTTTGCTATATATCAAACATTTTTATCAATAATTAATAAATCATACATTAATTATTCTACAAATAATTATTTTGATATTCCAGAAAATAAACCAACATATTTTGATGTTTTGATTAAAGGAGTTTCATTTGATAAAAAATTAAAAGACATTCGTGATGTTGGTATATTATACAGGGAAAGTCTTGAGAAAAGTGATATTAACTTCATTCCTTTTGTGGCAAAAATTGGAGATTTAAGTTCGTACTATGGTCATAAAACTTTTGATGCTAAATCTATGCATGTTAGCAATGTGTTTGAAAAAACAATTAAAGAAACTGATTTAGTTAATCAAATATTCATAAATAATAATAAAATCGATCTTTTCCTTATCAATAATTTAACGTAAATACTTTTTTGGTTAAAAATATTTATTAAATTTGCCATTCATTAATAATATTTTAATAAAATGGCAAAGTTTAAATTAGACGAAATTGATCACCAAATTCTCAACATGCTTATAGAAAATACAAGAGTACCCTTTACTGATATAGCAAAAAAGTTACTTATATCTGCGGGAACTGTGCATGTTCGGGTAAAAAAAATGGAAGACGCTAAAATAATCAAAGGATCATCGTTGACATTAGACTATCAAAAATTAGGTTATACTTTTATTGCTTATGTCGGTATTTATCTACAAAACACTTCACAAACTAAATTTGTTCTTCAGCGAATTAATGAAATTCCACATGTAACTGTAGCTCATATAACTACTGGTAAATTTAATATTTTTTGTAAGATAAGAGCCAAAAGTACTACACATGCGAAAGAAATTATCTTCAAGATTGATGATATAGATGGAATATACAGAACTGAAACTATGATATCGCTTGAAGAAAGTATTAATGATAAAAAAAGATTAATGCATTCTATATTTAATGAACTGCAATAGACTTTTATTTTGAATAATAATCAAAAGCCTGAATTATTAATTTTTCATCGGCTTTTTGATCAATTACATATTCTCCTATTGTTTTAAGCAGAGTGAAATTTATATTCCCATGAGAATTTTTTTTGTCATGTATTAAAAGTTTATTTATTGAATTTATTTGTTCCTTGTCAAACTCAATTAGATCAAATTTGCTTTTAAATGCCTGTTTGATTTCTTCTAATTCTTTATCACTAAGCCCGCTAACTTTATTTGCTAAGTAAGCCTCTAAAACCATTCCAATGGCAATTGCCTCACCGTGAAGTAATGGTTTTAATTTATTGTTTTTTAATGAATATGACTCAATTGCATGTCCTAAGGTATGTCCAAAATTTAGCGATTTACGAATATTCTTCTCTTCTGGATCTAAAGCAACAATAGAATTTTTTATTTGGATTGATGTATGTATTAATTCTTCTAGATTATTGTCTATATTCAAATTAGTTTTTTGCAAAACTTCCCAATATATTTTATCTGAAATTAATCCATGTTTAAACATTTCAGCTACTCCTGAATTAAATTCTTTTGAGGGTAAAGATTTTAAATAGTCAGTGTCAATAATTATCATTTCAGCAAATGCTATAGTTCCAACTTGGTTCTTAGCTTCGCTAAAGTTAATTCCAGTTTTTCCACCGATTGAGGCATCTACCATTGCTAACAGTGTTGTTGGTATATTTACAAATTTAACACCCCTTTTATAAGTTGATGATACAAATCCACCTAAATCCGTTACAACCCCACCACCTAAATTAATTATTAATGAATTTCTATCTACTCCATATGAAGCCATAGAGTTCCATATATCGCAACATGTTCTTATGTTTTTATTCACTTCACCAAAATCAAATTTGATTACTCTTGAGCAAATTTTGTGACCTAATTTTTCAACCAAGACAGGTAAGCATAAATCCACAGTATTACTATCGACAATGATAATAATACTTGAGAATTTGCTATTTTGGATGTAGGTGCTTAGTTCATTGTAAGCAATATCACCAAAATTGATTTTATATGATGTTGTTTGTATCGATTTCATTTGAAGACCAAATATAGTATGAAATTTAATAGAAATCTATAATTTTGAAGTTAAGATTTTAGTCTTAAAAATAACTTTTGATATGATTGATTTTAATAATACCAAAATCGCCTTTCATTTAAAAACAGATTCTGAACTTGAAAGAGCCTATTTTTTATTTAAAATGATATCTAATCAACCTCTTGTTAAAATTGGAACATTAGCTACTAATTTTGCTTTGAAAACAAATTTGCCAGTTGAGGGTTTAATACGCTCTACAGTATTTGATCATTTTTGTGGTGGTATAAGTTCTAAAGACTGTATTTCTAAAATTGATCAAATGTTTAAAAGTAAAGTTTACAGTATTCTTGATTATTCAGTTGAGGGAAAGCAAAATGAATCACAATTTGAGTTTATTACAAATAAAACAATTGACTTAATAGATTTTGCTGTTAACAATAAATCTGTTCCATTTAGTGTGTTTAAGCCTACAGCTGTTGGACGATTTGAAATTTACAGAAAAGTTTCACAATCAGAAAAATTAGAGGATTTTGAGTTAGAAGAGTGGAATAAAATTAAGAAGCGATTTGATAGAATATTTAACCATGCCAAAAAAAATAATATCCCTGTTTTAGTTGATGCTGAAGAAAGCTGGATACAAACTTCTGTAGATAATCTTTTATTAGATTTTATGAAAAAATACAATAAAACAAATCCAATAATTTATAACACACTTCAGGCATACAGGTGGGATAGATATGATTATCTAGTTAAATTACATGAGAAAGCAAAAAACGAAAATTTCATAATTGGTATAAAACTGGTCAGAGGAGCATATATGGAAAAAGAACGTGCTCATGCTAATGATAAAGGATATAAATCTCCAATTTGTGAAACAAAACTTGAAACTGATAAAAATTTTGATAATTGCTTAACTTTTATGATGGATAATCTCGATTATTTTCATTTATATATTGGAACACATAATGAAAAAAGCACATTACATGCTCTAAAACTTTTGAGTTTAAAAGGAATTTCTAATGACAATTCAAAGATTTGGTTTGGTCAACTTTTTGGAATGAGTGATCACATTAGTTTTAATCTTGCAAACTCTAAATACAACGTCTCTAAATATTTGCCATTTGGTCCGGTAAGAGATGTAATGCCATATCTAATTAGAAGGGCTGAAGAAAATACATCAGTCGCAGGCCAAACTAATCGTGAACTAGAATTAATTAAAAGTGAAAGGAAACGGCGTAGTATATAATTATTATTTCTTTAAGATATTTTCTACTTCAGCAGTGTTTTTGCAATTATTAATTTTAAAAACATAGTTATTTGATTCAATTGTATAAAGTTTACATTTATCTAGTTTATTGTTTTCAAATCTACCCATAACTTTACTTTTTTTGAGTATTGAATGAAATTCATTTGTGTCTATTTTAAGGCTAACAATATCATCAATAATTTCAGGTGAAAATATTATTTTTTTTGCGCTAATATTTTTGATTATCCTTGCATTTGGAAAATATGAACAGCTCGTTTTTTTTCCACTTAAAAAAAACATTAGAAATATTAAACCAATCGAAAATCCACCTAAATAAAACCCTAATCTGTGAATAAACTTCATGATTAAAATATTAGTAAATTTAGATCACTACAATCTAAATTAAACCATTTTGATACCGATTTATTAGTAATAACTCCGTGGTATACATACAGGCCATTTTTCAATCCTTTATTTTGACGTATTGCATTTTCTAATCCTCCAGATTCAGCTATATCTAACAAGTAAGGAGTGAAAATATTACTTAATGATACAGAAGACGATCTTGAATATCTGGCTGGAATATTTGGCACGCAATAGTGAATTACACCATGCTTTTCAAAAGTTGGTTTATCATGCGATGTAAGTTCACTAGTTTCAAAACAGCCACCCATATCAATACTAACATCAATAATTACAGATCCGCTTTTCATTAATTCTACCATAGCCTCATTAACTACCACAGGTGATCTGTTCCTTCCTTTTGTAGCTCCAATCGCTACATCGCACCTCATTAGTGCTTTCATAATATTTTTTGGTTGCATAGTGGAAGTATATACTCTCTGCCCAATATTTTCTTGTAATGATCTCAATTTAGTTATTGAGTTATCAAAAACTTTGACGTTTGCGCCTAAACCTATAGCTGATTTTGCTGCTGATTGACCTACAATTCCTGCTCCAATTATTACAACTTCTGTTGGAGGTATACCACTAATATTTCCAAGCATTAGACCATTTCCTTGGTTTGTAATTGACATAATCTCAGAAGCTATCAGAATTGATGCATTACCAGCGATTTCACTTAATTGTCTAACTGCGGGATAAGTTCCGTCTCTATCTTTAATAAATTCGAAACCTAGAGCTGTAATTTTTTTATTTATTAATGCTTCAAAATATGATTTATGTTGCATTTTTAGCTGAAGTGCTGATATTATAATACTATTATTTTTGATTAATCCGATTTCATCAATTGTTGGTGGCTCAACTTTTAAAATTATAGGACATCCAAAAACCTTTGAGGTATCACTTGTGATTTCACCACCAGCCTCAATATACTCGTTGTCTTCAAAAGAAGCATTTTTTCCAGCTGATTTTTCGATTAGTACGCGGTGACCGTTATTGGTTAGTGCAGATACAGCGTCAGGAGTTAAGCAAATACGCTTTTCTTGAAAGGATCTTTCTTTCGGAATTCCTATTAATAAAGATCTGTTATTATTGGCAATCTCTAGTCTTTCTTCTTTGGGGATTAATTGCGCTTTCGAAAAAGGGGATAATGATTTTTGCATTATAAATTAATAATTAGTGCAAATTACAATTATTTTTAATTTGGATAAATTACTTATTGCTTTAATTCTAATAATCGCTTTCCTTTAGAAATTACTTTTATGTTAACTGTTGTAAATTCTTCATTTAATAACTCTTGAATCTTTTCTCCCCATTCAATGAAATTCCAATTTCCTGAATTTAAATACTCATATATACCCAAATCTAATGCTTCGTTAGAGTTTTTTAATCTATAGAAGTCAAAATGATATATGGAGCCTTCGTCAATATTGTATTCATTTACAATTGAAAAAGTCGGACTTGATACTTTGACATTGGTTCCTAAAATATTTACAATACTTGAAATTATTGTAGTTTTACCGCTTCCCATATCTCCGTTAAAAAGCACAATTTTATTTTTAAATGAATTAATTAATTCCTTTGCAATATTATCTATGTTATTTAATTTATACTCAAATATCATTTATCTTGGATTTAAAACTACAAACGGAATCATTACTTCCTCTAATGATATTCCACCATGTTGATAAGTGTTTTTATAATATCCAACATAGTGATTAAAATTATTTGGGTAGGCGAGGAAAAGATTATTTTTTGCAAAAATATATGAACTGTTTAATGAAATTGATGGTAATCCGATAGATGAGGGACTTTTTACTGAAAAAACATCCTTTTTGTCATAACTTAGACTTCTTCCAGTTTTGTACCTTAGGTTAAGACTAGTATTTTTATCTCCAATAACTTTTGAAGGGTTTTTAACATTTATAGTACCATGATCTGTTGTTATCAACAGTTTAAAATTTAAACTTTGAGCTTGTTTAATGATTTCTAGTAGTGGTGAATTTTTAAACCAACTTAAGGTTAATGATCTGTAACCAGCATCATCTGAGGCTAATTCTTTAACGACTTCCATTTCAGTCTTTGAATGTGAGAGCATGTCAACAAAATTATAAACAACAACTGTCAGATTATTTTTTGCTTTCATTTTAAAGTTTTCTGAAAGTTTTTTTCCAGCTTTTAGATTTGTAATTTTAATGTATTCATGCGAAAAATTATCTAGACCAAGTTGTTTGATTTGTTCTTTTAAAAATTCATCTTCAAATAAGTTTTTACCACCTTGATCTGTGTCATTTTTCCAATAGTTAGGATACTTATCCTCCATTTCTTTAGGAGTTAATCCAGAGAAAATTGCATTTCTAGCATATTGAGTTGCTGTAGGTAAAATACTGTAATAAATAGAATCTTCTTTTGTCTTATAATATTTATTTACAGTTGGTTCAATAGTTTTCCATTGATCATATCTTAAATTATCAATAACTATTAGAAGGGTAGGGGTGTCATTTGAAATATGCGTTGATATTTTTGATTTAAATAAATTGTGAGATAAAATTGGTCCTCTTTTATTTAGGAACCAGTCTTGATAATTTTTTTCAATAAATCTTCCAAAGTGGGAGTTAGCTTCATTTTTTTGTGTTTCTAATATTTCAAGCATCGTACTATCTTGAGAATTTTCAAGTTCAATCTCCCAATAGGTTAATTTTTTGTATAATTCAGACCATGATTCGTGACAGTTAACATTATTTAAATCAATTGATATTTTCCTAAATTCTTGTAGATAATTTGAAGATGTTTTTTCAGAAACAAGTCGACTATTATCAAGATTCTTTTTTAATGACAATAAAATTTGATTAGGATTAACTGGCTTTATCAAATAATCTGCGATTTTATTTCCTATAGCTTCTTCCATAATATATTCTTCCTCATTCTTTGTAATCATAACAACAGGAATATTTACATTAATCTCTTTTATGCTAGATAGTGTTTCTAGGCCTGAAAGACCAGGCATATTTTCATCTAAAAAAACTATATCAAAGTCATTTTTTTTAATAATATCCAATGCTTCACTTCCACTTTTACAGGGAGTAACTTTATAATTCTTTTGCTCTAGAAAAATGATGTGAGGTTTTAAAAACGATATTTCATCATCGACCCATAAAATATTAACTACATTCATTAATTCTTAATTTTAAGAAGATTTAGATATTCTTATTTGTTTATTTTTGTAGATGAACTTATATAGTTTTAAGCTATCACTAATTTAAAATTAAATTTGGTTGAATACTAATAACAATTTAAAAATATTTAATGACCCCATATATGGATTTATTACAGTACCTAATTCATTCATATTTGATTTGATTGAGAGTCCTTATTTTCAAAGGTTAAGGCGTATTTCACAGATGGGGCTTTCATATTTAGTTTATCCTGGAGCACATCACACGAGGTTTCATCATGCTTTAGGTTCATTACATTTAATGCAAAATGCTGTTAGAATATTAAAATTGAAGGATATTAAAATTTCAAATGATGAAGAAAATGCTTTGTATTCAGCTATTTTATTACACGACATTGGCCATGGTCCATTCAGTCATGCCATTGAAAATAGTTTAATTGTTGATGTTAATCATGAAGATATTTCAATTCGATTCATGGAAAAAATTAATATAAGTTTCAATGGTAAATTAAGCTTGGCAATAAAAATGTTCAAAGGATTGTACGATAGACCATTTTTCAATCAGTTAATTTCAAGTCATTTAGATATTGATAGATGTGATTATCTTAAAAGAGATAGCTTTTATACAGGTGTTTCAGAAGGAAATATTAACAGCCAGAGATTAATTTCAATGATGAATGTGGTAAATAATAAACTTGTTGTTGAAGAGAAGGGTATCTATTCAATTGAAAAGTTTTTGACTGCCAGGAGATTAATGTATTGGCAAGTTTATTTACATAAAACAGGACTAGTTTCAGAAAAAATAATTATAAAAATTTTGAAACGTGCAAAAATATTATCTATTGAAAATGATAATTTCACAAGTGGTAGTGTTGCACTTGATTTTTTTTTAAAACAACGGATTGATATAACAAATTTCACAAATGATATACTTGAAAAATTCTCTTTGCTTGACGACACAGACCTTTTAATCGCTCTAAAGACCTGGTCTTGTCATTCAGACTTTGTTTTGAAAAATCTTTCTGAACGTATACTAAATCGTAAGCTTTTAAAAATTAAGTTCGTTAATGAGTCTGAGATAGAATCACAATTAAAACGCATTAGAAAAGATTGGAATAAATTTTCTAAAGTTGATATTAGTTTAATGGAATATTTTGTGTTTTATGGCAAGGTTAGCAATATTGGATACGAAGAACTTAACAACCCAATTGAAATACTAAATAAAAACGGAAGTATATCAACCATTAATCAATCCAATAATATTATTAATATTCAAGCTTTATCAAAAAAAATAACTAGACACTATATCTGTTTTCCTAAAGAATTTCTATAATTTTTTCATATTTTTGTACAGCTATGAAATTTACAGCCAACCAAATAGCAGATCTCCTCAACGGAGAGATTCTCGGGGATAAAGATACTGAGGTGCATAATTTGTCTAAGATTGAAGAAGGAGAAGTTGGATCATTAACTTTTTTAGCAAATCCCAAGTACACTCCACATATATACTCCACTAGGGCATCTATTGTAATTGTAAATAACGATTTTGTTCCTGAAAAAGAAATTAGCCCCACCTTAATTAAGGTTTCTAATGCATATTCAGCTTTTTCTACTCTTTTAGATTATTACAATTCGCTTAAAACTAATTATATAGGTATTGATTCTTCATCATATATTTCTGATTCTGCATCATATGGATTAAACTGTTACATTGGTGCATTTGCATATGTTGGAAGCAATGTAAAAATAGGAAATGACGTTAAAATCTTTCCTAATGTCTACATTGGTGATAATGTTATAATTGGCAATAATACAACTCTTCGTCCTGGTGTTAAAATTTACCATGATTGCCTAATTGGAAATAATTGTAATATAGAAGCTAACTGTGTCATAGGAGCTGATGGCTTT
>Ga0213865_10002372_pt1 | contig 11863 bp, 11 predicted proteins | sample PICome_6_FD_160100 | JGI IMG/M metagenome (GOLD analysis project Ga0213865, IMG submission 160100) | Coastal seawater microbial communities near Pivers Island, North Carolina, United States - PICO282 | ecosystem: Environmental > Aquatic > Marine > Coastal | place: USA: North Carolina...
GCCACCTAATAATTGAGTTTGAAATAGCAGCTCCACCATCAAAATTAATGCAACACCAATGGCAGCTGCACCAGCTAGTGCGTAGAGATTTTTTTCACCATATTTTGTATATCGTGATAATAAACTTGCCACTGTAAAAGCTATAGCAAAAGCTATTGTAAAAACAGCAAATAAAGGAAAGCCTAGTCTTTGAAAATCAAAGAGAATAACTTCTAAAGATATTAGAAAAGTTACAGGCATATCAACAGAAGACAACCAAATAAGATTTGATATAGAAGTAATTGGAGTTACTAGCATTACCGTAAACAATGCTGCTGATAATACTGCGAATGGATATTTAGATATTTTCATTATTTTTTAGGTAGTACTTTGATTAATTTTCCACCCGGTCCATCTGTTAGAAGATAGATAAATCCTGCTGGAGAGATTTCAATATTTCTTAATCTTTCATTTAAGTCAGAAAATAAACTTTCTTGCTTGTCTGAACCATTAACGAAAATTACTTTTTTTACATCTTTAGATACCAGGGCAGTTACTAAGAACGCGTCTGTAAACTCAGGATATAAACTATCTTCGTAAAAGACCATATCTGAAGGTGCAATAGATGGGGTCCAATGAAGCAAAGGTTGTTCCATACCCTCTTTTTCTGTAAATGGACTTATAACTGCACCTGAATAATCAATACCATATGTAACTGCAGGCCAGCCATAATTTAGAGATGGTTTGATGAGATTCATTTCATCGCCTCCTTTTGGACCATGCTCATTTTCATAAATATCACCTGAACTAGTAACAATAAGTCCTTGCATGTTTCTATGACCATATGAATAAATTTCTGGTAGTGCACCAGCAGTATTTACAAAGGGATTATCTTGAGGCACAGTCCCATCAGTATTTATTCTTATAATTTTTCCAAAATGATTATCTAAAAATTGTGCTTTTTCTCTATGATCAAATCCATCTCCGCTATTAAGCAACAATGTTCCATCTTGCATAAATGCTATTTTTGCTCCTAAATGCACAGATGTTCTTCTAGGTGCTATAGCCTCAAAGATAACCTTTTGATTTTCCAGTCTATTATTTTTTAATACAGCAGATGATAAGAACAATGTAGATTTATTATTATTGTTCTTTGCGGAATAGCTTAAATAGATTTTATTATTTGATTTAAACTCTGGATCAAGAATTACTTCTGATAGACCTCCTTGACTCGCATAATGCACGTTGGGTGTATTCGCTATACTTGTTATTGATTTATCTAATAAATTTAAGATCTTTAGATTGCCAGGAAGCTCTGTAAATAAAATAGTATTTTCATCAATAAAAACCAAACTCCAAGCATCGTCTAAATCTCCAACAATAGTTTCATACTTATAACTTGCGAATGCCCCATTAGATAAAAAAACTAAAGATAAAAAAATTCTTAGATTCATGTATCCCCTCTTTAAATATATTTATATTTTAGAAACCTACTATTAATCTAATTAATACAACAGGTATTAGTAATGATAGTACTAATAATAATAAAAACTTAGATTTTGTCATATATTCATAATTTTACATACATGTAAGCAATTTCACACAATAAATCATATAAAATAATAGTCATGGATTACTCTACTTATTTAATAGGAAATCTAATATTTATAGCCTTGCTTTATTGGGTAGTAAAAAATAAAAATAATTGGTAATCAAAGTATTAGTAAATATAAATTTTAGGATAATAATTTATGGAAACTGTTTTCATTTATTCAATAATATCGCTTTTTATTGGTGCCATTATGTGGTCGTTTGAGGGTAGTAAATTTACCGACCATGGACAAAATATGGGCATGCTTTTATTTTTTAAATTTAGTAAATGGTTTTTTGTAATCCTGGGTTTTGCTATACCAATAGCTTTTTAGGATTTAGTTAAATTTTTATTTGGATCATAAAAAGGTTTATTCACAACCACTGCATTGAATTCACTATTGCCATCATTAACAATTAATTTCTGATTTAAATTCGAGTAATTTATATCAACAATTGCCAAAGCAATATTTTTTTCTAAGCGTGGTGAATAAACAGCTGAAGTTATCCTGCCAACTATTTTTTTGTTATACATAAGATTCCAAAATCTTGTATTGGGTCTTTCCATTCGTTCATTATCAAGATATAACCCAACTTGCTTTCTTTGGATTCCATGTTTATTAATTTTAATAAGAGCTTCCTTACCTATAAAATCAAAATCACTATTCAAATCAATAAACTTATCCATTCCTAGCTCCAGAGGATTGGTATTAATGGTCATATCAGCATGATAAGAAAGCATACCCCCTTCTATTCTTCTAATTGTAGAAGTATGTCCTGGTTTTAAACCCATAGGTTCTCCAATCCTCATAATATGTTCATAAAGGTCATTGCCAACTTTAGAGTCAGTAAGAAATATTTCATATCCTAATTCACTAGACCAACCTGTTCTTGAAATAATTAATTCAGTATCATTAAAATCAAATTGCTTAAACCAATAATATTTTAAGTCTGATATTTGATCTCCAAAAATTTTGACCATAATTTCTCTTGATTTAGGGCCTTGAAGTTGAAGCGGAGATACATCAGGTTCAGTTATCTCAACATGGTAATTACCATTAGCTGCTAAACCTTGTGCCCAAAAAAGAATGTCACTATCTGCAAGTGAGAACCAATATTTATCTTCACTTACTTTTAATAGAATTGGATCATTTAAAACACCTCCGTTTTGATTTACCAATATTACATACTTGCATTGACCTACTTTCATGTTAGATAAATCTCTTGGTGTCATCATTTGAACAAATTTACTAGCATCGGGTCCTTTAACTTGCACCTGTCTTTCAACAGCTACATCACAAAGAATGGCATCATTTATTAAATTCCAAAAATTTTGTTCTGGATTGCCAAAATCTCTAGGTATATACATGTGGTTGTAGACAGAGAAATCTTTGGCTCCCCACTTAACTGTCGCGTCAAAAAAAGGACTTTTTCTAATTTGTGTCCCAAAACCAAAATCTTCCATTTTATTTAGCTCCCCATAACAAAATATACATTTACGTTAATACTCTTTTATTGATTATTCAATTTATTTTTTTAGGTGATAAGATTAGCAAATGAAATCAATAATATGCACTTTCTTAATTATTTTTAGTTTCAATATTTATGCTGAGTTTGATGTGAAATGTTCAGTTCTAATAACAAAGCGACTTCAATCATCAGAAGATGCTTATAGAGATGCTTTAGATAAAATTAATTCATGTAATAAATATGATATTTTGTCTGTAACAAGCTTTCTTGAAGAACCTATAAGCAAAGTATATATAACTGATCTTATTCAAACTTACTGTATGTTTGATCATCAAATCATTACATTGATTGACGTTAATACAAGCAATATGAGCTGTGTTCACAGAGGTCAAGCTCGTTTTGAGAGAAAATTTAATGTAGTTCAATAATGATTGTTACGGAGAGTTAACAATAAGTTTCAAATCCTTAATATAAAAGACTTATAAGTTAGGTTTAATATACATCGAAAGTACTCCTCGATGCATAATCAATACTTTCATTGGTAGCAGGCTTCCCCCTAAGCCCGCTACCAAAATTAATTAGATATACAAGTTACAAGCCATACAAACTAAGACAATAATAGATGGTAACCATATAACAGGTCTAATCATTTTATATTTATATAAATCTAAAATAGCACCGAGCAAGTAAACAACTCTTAATCCAAACCAAGTTTGTGCTAGTAATAAATTATCTACTTTTAATATAAGTGAAAGCATTGCTAATACAAGAAATGCTGGAAGAGACTGTCTAAGATTATCTCCGGCTGATGCCATTCTAGATGACAATGGAGTCATGTTAGAGATATCACCACCTGTGTAAGTCCACTGAATAAATGGAATTTTGTGTAAAGAAAAAGTCATTACTAAAAATAAATGTAAGACATAAAACAAAACAACACACACGATTAAATTTGACATAATATTACCCCCTATGTATCAACTAATATTAATACTTTTTATATATGTTTCAATATCTTAATTTATTTTTAAGGTCATCAAGATGATGTTCATAATTTTTCCAATATTCCATACCACTTGTAAATATTGGTTGTCTTACTTGTTCGGCGCTTGGTGTTTTAACTGATCTTTTGTTGTTATAAAATTCTAGGCAATTTTTCTCAAATGGTAATTTACAATAATCTAATAATCTCTTAATGGACTCTTCTGTATTATTGACAACTTCCTCATATTTGATTGAATGAATTTCACCTGGTAAAACTTTATTCCAATGATCCATGAGCTCTACATATTCATTATAGTAAGTAGCTAGGTCATTAAAATTATAGGTAAATTCTTGACCTTCAGCGAATAGCTGTTTGTAGCAAGAGAAACAAGCACTCATCGAACTTCTTCTAATATCAATAATTTTTGCATTAGGTAAAATAAGTTTAATTAACCCTATGTGTCTAAAATTATTAGGCATTTTATCTATAAAGTATTCTTTATTAGTTCTAAAAACTTGAGCATCTTTAATATATTTTTCACCAATAGCTTTTAGTTCCGGTGCTGACATGCTGAGCAATATATCTGGATATTTTGAATTTTTATCCTGTGCTCGTCTTTGATTAAGCTTATGAGCAGTTGATATAATATTTGGTAATTCGTGTGTGCCTTCAACACTTGAGTGAGATGCTAGTATTTGTTCAATTAGTGTTGATCCTGCTCTAGGTAAACCGAGGATAAATATAGGCTCATTAGAATCATATCCCCAATTTTTTTTAGAATTAATCAAGTCAGTATTGCAAACTGACTTTTGATTCTCACACTCTTCAATATAATCTTTAACATTAAATAAAGAATTATCTTTTTTATAGTCATTACCAGTTTTGTAATGATTAAATGATTTATCGTATTCCTTGCTGTCTTCATATGCCTTGCCTAAAGCAAAGTGCATAAAAACTTTTTCTTTATTTGAGACATTTTCTTCCTCAACCATAGATGATAAATCCTGTATCTCGGAATCTGTAAATTTATAAGTTTTGAGATTAGCTAAACTCCAATATGCATCTCCGAAATATTTATCTTTCTTATATGAGTTTTGGTAGCTTTCAATAGCCTTAGGAATATCGCCAGATGTTTTATAAAGATGTCCTTTGGATAACAATATATCGGTATTATTTGGTTCGGTCTCTAGAACTGAATCATATAATTCAAGTGATTCTTGATATCTATCAGTTCTAAATAATGACGTAGCTAATATTTTTTTTGCATTTGGATTATCAGGATTGTCCTTATACAAATCTTTAGCATGTTTTAGTGCTTCGCCATACTTTTGTCTTTTAATTAGAATAGCTATGTAATCAAATTTTACTTGGATATTTGTGGGATCAAATATCATTGAACTTTCTAATAAAAATTCTGCATCGTCATATATATATAAATCTGTACCAATTTTAGCTAACAACCTCATAGCTTCTATATGATGCGGTTTTTCAATTAAGAAATTTCTACATAACGAATCTGCTTTTGCTAATTTTCCCTCATGAATAAAACTTAGAACTGATTTTAGTTCTGGTTCTAAATTTTTTAGGTAAAAAACATTTTTTTGTGCATGTTCGATTAAAGACGGGCTAAGATTTTGGTCTTCATGAGCTATTATACCTAGCCATGATGCATGAAGAGATGGGTTGTGTCTAACTGCACGAACATAGGACTTTAATGACATTTTTTTGTTATTTGTCTTAAAGTATATATGCCCAAACTCTTGATACGCTCTACCATATTCAGGAGCAATTTGTATTAAGTTGTCTAATGCTTTTAAAGCATGTTTGGGCTCATCTAAATATCTATAACAAACAGCACTCAAATAATAAAAATCTTTATTAGAAATATGTTCTTTTTTTTGATTAATAAAGATTAAAGCTTCTCTAAATTTTTTATTATTAATTAAAATTTCAGCTTCTTTAAAAGTTGTCATTTTCATATTTCTAAAAAAAAGGCCAGTATAACCTGGCCTTTTTTAGTTAAGTTGATTTTAGAACTTATATGATAACCTAATTCCAACATTCCTTGGACGGTTTGTTGTAATTCTTGGAATATCATCCTGATCATTAAAATATAACTGAGCTCTTTCGTCAGTAATATTTCTTGCAAATACCTCTACATCTGTTGAGCCTATTTGAATACCCCAAGCCATATCTAAAATTCTATATGAATCTTGCGCATAACGCTTATCTTTCTCTAGAGAACTATAAGAATCATCAGCATACTTCATAGCAACTTGTGTATATGATGGATTACCCGCAACTTCAGAGTCGTGTCTGACTCTGATATTGTATTGAAGCTCTGGAGATAACGGTAATTGACTTCCAACTGGAGCAATTTCAATTATCTGGGCTTTTAGAGCAGTAACTTCAGTATCGTTAAGAGTTATAGCACTTGAAACTGTAAGATTATCAGTTGGATACCATAAAATATCTGCCTCGAAACCACTTACAGAAGCATCAGCTGCATTTTCAACAAATGTTAAGATTGATACGTTAGCTGGGTCAAACCTTGAAGTTTGAATATCAGTCCAATCAACATCGTAATATGTAGCATTAAGCCTCATAGTTCCATCAAGAAGAACAGTTTTAACACCAAACTCAGTGTTAATAGTGTCATCAGAACCATATGTCAAAGGAACATCCGGGAACGCAGCATTTGTTGATGCAACACCTCCACCTCTGTTGAAGCCACCTGGTCTATAACCTTCTGATCTTGTAAAGTACCACAAAGTATCATCGTCTTTCTTATAACTTAATGTAAGTTTAGTTATAGTATCTGACATATTTAATGGTTCTGTACCATGAGCACCTGCATCATAGTCTCTACCTGTATCAACATTAGCTCCTCTATAACCAAATTTTGACTGACCTCTGAAGTCAACATCTAGGTCATACCTACGAGCACCAACAGTTACATCCAACTTATCATTTATTGGGTATGTAACTTCAGCAAAATATGCTGTTTGCTCTTCAGTTCTTAAAATATCATTAAAGAATCTGTATTGAGTTGGTCTTGGATTGGGATCTGATTCCCAAGCTGCTTCATTAGGTACGTTTGGGCCATAACCACCGTATGTTCCATTGTTTGCAGCATCTGACAATGTTCCTAAATAACCATAATTATTTCTTGTAATTAATTCGCTATCATCTAAGAAGATACCAGCTGTAAATGAGAATGGAGAATCCATTAATTCATTGCTTGAAACTCTGAATTCATGAGTTGTTCTATCATTTTCATCAACTAAGTCGACCTGAACTGTAGCGGTGCCACAAGAAGTGTAGTCATATGCATTACATACATAATATGGTAACCATGCTCCAACATTTGCATATCCAGAATAATCAACTGTTTGATTTGATTCTCTATCAAGATAAGCACCTGTGTATAGAGCATCTAATTTACCCACTCTTCCTTCCAATGTCATAGAAGTTTGAGTAAATGAGTCTTCAAGCTTATCCTCAATAAATCTACTTACTTTTAAATCACCTTTTTCAGGATCGTAGTCAAATACACCATCTGCAGTAATATCTTGACTTACATGTGTAACTAAAAGATCCCAGTCATCACCAAATGACATTGCTGATGAAAGTCTAAACCCGTCGTATTCAGAATCATTAAAATTATCTTCAACAAGATCTGAATTATTATCTTCTACAAAAACAGCAGCTCCTGCAGCTGGGAAAGCACCTCTTCCAGCACCACTCCATGTTCCTGCAACATTATCTATATAACCACCTTTTTGACTATTATAAAAAACGCCTCTTATTGCCCAGGTATCAGTAGCAAGTGGAACGTTAAAATACATATCATAAGAATTACTTATATCACCGCCATGCGTATTAAACACAGAAGTATTAAAGCCTGCTTCAGTAGTATTATATTTAGGTTTGTTTGTAATCATTCTAACAGTACCAGCCTGTGAGCTTGCTCCATACAGAGTTCCTTGTGGCCCAGGTAAGACCTCAATTCTTTCCATATCAACAACATATACATCAAGATTTCTTCCTGGTACTTGAAGTGGTTGTTCATCCAAATATAAAGCAACGTTAGGAGATGAGCCTTGTGCTGCTGATAAAAATACGTTAACTGGATCAACAGCCATACCTCTAATGTAGATGGTAGATTGACCTGGCCCTCTTCCAGCAGAAGTAACGTTTGGTAAGTATTCAATATACTCATCAAAATTTGTTACATTCATCTCTTTTAAAGTTTCTTCAGTTAACGCTGTAACGGTAACAGGTATATCCGAAGCACTTTCGTCTTTCTTCGTCGCAGAAACTACAACTTCTTCAATCTGCCTTTCTTGAGATTCTGCTGATTGTGGAACAATAGCTGCCACAGTACCTAAGATACCTAAAGAAAGATGATTTGTAAGTTTATTAAGTTGTTCCTTTGTTTTACTTAAATTAAACATATAAATTATTCCTATTTATAATTAAAATAAATTGCAGATAAACAAAGTTCTGGTTTCCCCAGTTTTTCCCCCAGAGAAGTTTAGCTTTATTTATAGACCAGCAATTTCATTAAATCGGTCTTAAACACTATGATACCAGCTTAAAATAAGGATGCAAATTAAATTAGAACAAGTAATTCCTAGATAAAATTAACTATTTATGTTTCACTTAAAATGTCATTAAAAAAAATATAAAAATGAGAGAACTAAATAAATCAAGATTTTTAATTTCAACATCTCTTTTAATTGTTATTACAAGTATTGTTTATTTTAACTTAGAGGCTTCTTCTGCATTTTTTTCTTCCACACAACTACTTCTATCCGAATACTTAGGTTGGTTGATAATTATTATCGCAAATGGTTTTTTAATTTTTTCGACTTATCTTATTTTTACGAAATATAAAGATATAAAACTAGGAGGTGACGATTCAAGCCCTGCCTATTCATACAAAAGCTGGATTGCAATGTTATTTAGTGCTGGATTGGGAATTGGTCTTTTATTTTATGGAGTTGCAGAACCTATAGGCAACCTAAATGATTATCCTGGAATGATTGATGGCAATCATTCATATAATGCTGGTAAGGCATTAAGTTTAGCTAATCTTCACTGGGGCCTTCATGGGTGGGCTATATATTCAGCACTTGGTTTATGTTTTGCATATGCTAGCTACAATAAAAATAAAGCTTTTAGAGTAAGTGCGCTTTTAGGATCTAGTGTCGAAAATAATAAACCTCTAGCAGCAAGTATTGATATTATCGCAATACTTACAACGATCACAGGCATAGCAACATCATTAGGATTAGGGGCTTCTCAAATAAATGGTGGATTAAATTATGTCTTTGGAATTAATCTTGGAGAAATATCCATAATTATCTTTATTACTATTTTAGGGCTTATAAGTGTTTCATTAGGACTTGATAAGGGAATTAAAAGACTATCTCAGATAAATATGTCGATAGCAGGATTTCTTTTAATAGCAGTATTAGTTTTAGGTCCAACTTTATTTATATTAAATTCAATAATTCAAAATGCAGGAGTCTATTTAAATCAAATAATACAATTATCCACTTGGACTGAAGCATATGAAAATACGGTCTATCAAAATGCTTACACACTATTTTATTTTACCTGGTGGTTCGCTTGGGCTCCCTTTGTTTCTTTGTTTATTGCAAGAATTTCATATGGGAGAACAATAAAAGAATTTATTATTGGTGTTCTCTTTGTACCCTCACTAATTGTTTTTATTTGGATGGGGGTCTTTGGAAATGCTGCTATATATCAAGTTTTAAATAATATTGGAGATATAACGTCTGCTGTAAGTGATGATGTTTCTACAGCCTTATTTGTTTTATATGATTCAATGAGTTTTTCTTTAATGCTATCAACAATAACGCTTTTTGTAATAGTTACTTTTTTTGTAACTTCCTCAGACTCTGGAGCACTAGTTGCTTCGATGCTTTCATCTAAAAAAGGCTCTGAAATAGACGGAGATTCTCCGTTAATTTCAAGAATCACATGGGCAATTTTACTTGGAGTTCTAGCTGCAGTATTGCTAAAAGCTGGTGGATTAGGAGCACTTCAAACAGCTGTTGTTATATTTGGAATACCTTTCTCAATAATTACTGCATTTGCATGTAGGGAACTGTATAAATCTCTTGACGATGAATTGATGAATTAATGAATTTCATCATCTAATTCTTTAAGCTCTTCATCTGACATATCATCCTCATATATCAATTGTTCTTGATTTGGTTCTGTTTTTTTTAATTTCTTTGCCATAACAAGCGCAATGACTACTAATATTAAAATTAAACCTATTTGATATAACATTTAAATTTCCTATATATATTATTTACCAAGTTCATATAATATAACTAAATATGAATGCATTAGACAATATATTGAAACGGGTTTCAGCAAGAAAGTTAAAAGAACCACACCCTACCAATAATGAAATAAATAAAGTTTTTAAAGCTGCTCTTCGTGCTCCTGATCACGCCTGGTTGAGGCCAAGTAGTTTTATTCAAGTAACAGGTGAAGGAATTGATAAATTATCAAAAATATTTGAGGAGTACGCAAAAACTATTCCTAATATCAAAGATGAAACAATAACCAAATACATAAATGCACCATACAGAGCTCCAATGATAATTATTTTGGTAAGCTCAATAATAGACCATCCCAAGGTACCTGAAATTGAACAAAAATTATCAACCGCAGCATCGGCGCAAAATATACTTCTAGCATTAAATTCACTTGGATATTCTGCTATTTGGAGAACTGGTAAACTTGCATTTAATCCGTTTATAGCATCTAAGCTTAATCTTCGAAATAATCAAGAGATCTTAGGATATATATATGTAGGAACATCTGATGGTCCAAATAAAAAAATACCAGAGCTTGATATCAAAAATTTTGTAACTTACTTATAAGCTATTTTTCTTATAAATATATGCTGTAATAAAAGCCATGCTTGTAAAAATTATTTCAGAAATTAATGATGTTATCGCAACATCAGTATCATGGTTCACTGCTGTTAATACATTAAAAATACCAGCAATTAAAAAAATAATTCCTGCACTTAGAATCCATTGGTATTGTTTTGTTAAAAAAGAAAGGATTGACATAATTGATGTTCCAAGAAAAAAAGCAGTAAAGTCTCTAACCTGGGTATTTCTTGCATCTCCTTCCATATAAATCATGCTTAATGACTGAGCAGCTGACTCGGGTGAAAAGATCCACTGCAATGAAAGAACCCCCAGAACAGCTCCGAGTAAAATTGATAATGTATTAGCTATTTTCATAATGTTATTTTTTTTACATGATGTAAGTTATTGTGAATGATTTGATTTTTATTGCAAACCACATGATAGGTATTAGTATCATTTTTAAATGAAACGGAGAATTTGGGTTCATCATCAATCAAATGAAGTGCACAATATCCTTCAATAGCAATGCATTCAGCAATCTTGTTACATTCTAGAATTTCTTTAACATAAGGTATTCTTTCTGGTTCTTCGTCATAATGAGGGCAGCAAGTCCCTTTAACAAAACTCAGGCAAGGTATAACAGCTTGATGATCTTTCCAAGAATCAGTAATACCATTTTCAAACCAACAGATTGCTCCAGCGCTAACTCCACACATTACAATATTGTTTTCATATGCTTCTTTTAAAATAGAATCTAGTTTCCACTCTCTCCATACAGCCAACATACTTTTTGTGTTACCCCCACCCACGTACACAATATCTTGACTAAGAATATGCGATCTTAGATCTATCGTTCTTTTAAAAAAATCTATATGAGATGTCTCACAGCCCAATGATTTAAAAGCCTTGTAAA
>Ga0213865_10002373_pt1 | contig 11855 bp, 26 predicted proteins | sample PICome_6_FD_160100 | JGI IMG/M metagenome (GOLD analysis project Ga0213865, IMG submission 160100) | Coastal seawater microbial communities near Pivers Island, North Carolina, United States - PICO282 | ecosystem: Environmental > Aquatic > Marine > Coastal | place: USA: North Carolina...
AAAGGACCTCCCTATAGACCTTACTATCGACCTTCCTATGGACCTTCCAATAGACCTCATCTTTTATATTTTTCATAACCTGGTCCTTTCTGTTACTTTATCTCTGACCTTATTATAGACCTTCCAAAGGACCTTCTTATCGACCTCAATCCAGACCTTACTATCGACCTTACTATCGACCTTACTATCGACCTTCCTATGGACCTTCCAATAGACCTCAATCCAGACCTTATCTTTTATATTTTTCATTTACTTACTCCTATTAAGTGGTCGTGGGAGGACTTGAACCTCCGTCTATCCCTGGGGGGATTGTCTATCTCTGCAGACTGCAGATCAAAACCAGTGCGCACTGACTTTCCTGTTAGACGACACGACCTTATAACCCGTAAGCTATCTCCTCTTTTTACGTATGTCAAGGCTGTTTGTAAATTATTTTTACAGGTGTATAATATTGTTATGGTATATATAGGTATAGACCCAGCAGCAGCAAAAGAAACCGCAGTAGCTATAGTAAGGCCGGAATGCCCTCCTGTACTATTCTTAGTGGATACTTTTTGTGCTATAGATCTCTTCCAAAAACTAGAGAATGTAGGTCTTGGTGACGAGCCAGTTACTCTGGTTATTGAGGCTCAACAGATATATAGAGGATCTAGGGTAAAGCCTCAGGCCATTCTGGAGTTAGCTAATAGATCCGGCTTTTTTGAGGGGTTACTGTTGGCGAGACTAAATGTAGTTAAGGTCTATAGGCCTTTGCCTCGTGAATGGAAAGGTCAGGTATCTGCAGATATGTACCGTAAGAGAATCCTCAAAAAACATCCACAAGTAGCTAAAGCTACACTCAACTGCACTACTCAGGAGCAGGAAGACCTTTGTCACGCCTATGGTCTAGCTATTTGGAAAAAGTGAATTAAATCCTTAAAAAGATTTGACACTACGCAAAAGTAGTATTAGTTTTCCTTAGATTACAACAAAAGGAGAATGTAATGACTAAACAAGAAATAGCAGACGATCTGAAAGAATTCCGTAAAAGTAAAGACCTAAGCAGGGCCGAGTTGGCAGACCTGTTGGGTTATAGCCCTAGAAGTATAGAATCTGCTGAACAAGGTCGGGGACTGGGTCGTATCGGTCGTAAAAGCTTCGAAGAATTAAAAAAGAAATACGACTAGTGACAGAGAGTAAGAGAGATAGTATAGAGACCTCGGTGAATATGTGCTCTGGTCTAGTAATAAATAATATACTAACTCTCTTAATGTTCGGGGTTTCTCCGAAGGTAGCCTTCGGAACCTCATTAGTTTTTTTCTGCACTTCATGGTGTAGAAGTAGATTAGTAAGAAAGTTATTTAGAGATAGGGAAAGTAAGATGAGTTTTCACTTTAAACACCAGTTAGAAGAAGATAACGCCAGACTAAAAAAGGAGAAGGGTTTAAATGAATGAATTATCATTAACTTTTGACGTCCCAGCAAACATAGACCCAGAAAGCCAATTAATGATATTAATAGAGCGCGCAATAATTAATCATAAAGGTTTTTATGGTTTTGAGGCGCAGGAAAATGCCCTTAAGGGTGTTGAAAGAGTTTTAAAATTACATCAATCAAGATTGGAGACGGGGTTTTATTCATGAAAAACCTTAAATATAAGGTGAGAGGTCCTGCTTTTATGTTTTTAAGTGACTTCTACGTAAATCCTTATGGTGATGTTTTGCGTGTAACTCTGAAGAAGCTAAAAAGTCATTATATACTCTTAGATGCACCTATACCTAAAAATAATAATATAGGATTAACTGATGAACTTTGATTTACAAAAATATGCCCCTCCAGTACTTAACCTGGATGGTTGGAACTCTAAATGTACTACAGTAGCGGGTCGGTTAGTTTCTGACTTTGGTAACTACTATGGCAGTGGAGAGGAACTGTTCGAGGATCTAGGGACTAAAATAGCTGAGTTGTGGGAGGAGAAGGATCAAGACCCTGATCCCAAGTACAGTTGGTATACAGAACTAGAGCGACATTGTATTAATTTCTGGAGTATGGATAAAGAACGCGACCCTGACTTAGGGTCTGGTATTATGACTGAAACTGATGTAGTTGTAGTGTCCCGACACCAGAAAGGCGGCACTGCCGGGGTTACTTGTAGTCTGGAAGATGCTTTAAATAGGGAGTGGGATTTTGATGCACACTTCGTACCGGCAGCAGGTGTGGACTTTAGACCTTTGAAGAAGGATAACTTCTTTTTGTCTTATTTGGTATTTGATATGGATACTCCTAACCATGAACCCCTAACAGATCATATGGACTGGCTGGAAGACCAGATAAAAAGACTGGAAGATCATACCCTACTGGGCGAGTACTGCGCGTTTTACACCACTAATAAAGGATTTAGAGTAATCTACAAACCTGAGCGTTTACTGTCTAAGGATAAGTTCTTTGAGATGTATCAGATGTACAAACACCACATGGACCTGGCTGGTGTAGATGTGGATGAGAACTGTAAAGACTATGGACGTTTATATCGTTTACCTAATGTAGTAAGAGACGGGGAGCTCACCTCGCCTTTGGCCAATGAATGGACAGGTAAGACAGTACCTTATGTGGGTCTACCTAAGGTTATTAGGAATTTTGTAGAGGAAGAAGGAGAAGAAGGTAAGAAGTTCAGGGTCCCTCTGGGGTCTAAGGCTGTAGTAGCTCAGATTTTGACATCGACTGGTGGTTGGCCTAAGTCAGCCGGAGGACAGCTATTCTACCTGGATGAAGATAATAGGCCTATCTATTTAGATAATGCTACTGAGTTGATAAGCTGGCTTTTAGGTGTAGTGGATAATGTAAATATATGTGAGAAGAGCGGGTTTATGACTAAAGGTGAGCTTTATTGTGCCATAGTCAACCAAGTAGATAGGTATAAGTCTATAAATCAATTCCCTTTCTACCCACGTAATGAAGACAGTTATGTATTGGAGGAGTTCCCGAACTACTTTGTAGGTACTGGTAAATTGGATAAGTTGGTTGATTTCTTTTCTCCCAATAGTGAAGCTGATAGGATATTGATAAAGAGTGCTATACTAAGTCCTTTATCTAACTTCGGACTACGTCCAGTTTTTACTATCGACTCCACCTCCGGTAGAGGTGCAGGTAAGACCAGTTTAGTGGAGATAATAGGTAGGTTATACGGGGGGCATATATCTGTTAGCCCTGGGCTAATTAAAAAAGGTATGGTAGGTGATACCGCTAATAAGTTCCTACATACAGAAGGTAGAAGATCAAGAGTTGCACTTATTGATAATGTTACAGGTTTCTTTAAATCTTCTGCCTTCGCAGAGATAGTCACTATAAAAGAGATAACCGGAAGATTACCCTATGGTAAGAATATAGTCACTAGGCAAAACGACTTAACCTGGTATGTAACAAGTAATGATGCCAATTATGATAAGGACTTTATATCTCGGTCGTTATTCATCTTTTTAACCAACCATAAAAAAGTAGCAGGATGGGAGAGGACTGTATATAGTTACGTAGATAAAAACAGGATGGAGATCTTAAAAGAGATCGAGGACCTACTGAAAAAAGAAGGCAATATATATGACTCACGCACAGTTACCAGGTTTTATGATTGGGAGATGGAAGTTTTAAGGAAGTGCTGCAGAGATAAAGCCGAATATAAGTTGGTATGTAAACAAATAGAAAGAGGTAGAGATCAATTCGATGGAGATGACGAGTTAGTAGGGGATATTATGGATACTTTATTGAAGTATATAAAGGACCCGGAACTTAATTATGTTATACCTAAAAAAGACCTGTGGAAGGCTTGTGATCTAGAGATGGGTTACTATGCTTTTACTTCTGTAGTTTCTGAAGCCATGAAACAAGGTAAGATAGGTAAACTAAATAGAAGAGAGAAGTATAACGGTAAATTAACCAGTAAGGGCGGTAAGGCTTGTTGGATCTGGGGAGAAGATGAAGAAGTACAACCAGTTAAGATGGGAGGGTTTTTTGGATGAGGAATATTAGATGGGAAGTAAGTGACTGTGTCTCTGATAAAGTATGCGTGGGGTGTATAAAACAGGTAAGGAGTAAAGACCATATAAAATATTTCAAGGCTACTGCATTGAGTGTCTGGGTAGTTAGAAATCTCCTAGATGCTAAGGTAGGTGTACTGTGAAAAATATAAAAGATAAGGTCCATAGTGAGGTCCATAGTGAGGTCGTTAAGGGGACCTGGATTGAGGTCCATAGTGAGGTCGTTAGGGAGGTCGTTAGGGAGGTCTATATGGAGGTCCGTAGAGAAGTAATAGAAAGGACCAGGTTATGAAAAATATAAAAGATGAGGTCTATTGGAAGGTCTGTAGTAAGGTCTATAGTGAGGTCCATAGGAAGGTCGATAGTGAGGTCTGGATTGAGGTCTGGAAGGAGGTCAGGAAGGAGGTCTGGAGTAAAGTAAGAGAAAGGACCAGGTTATAATAGTAGACCCACCAAACGGTGGGTTTTTATTTAACAAATTATACAACAAAAAACACAAAGATCCCGTCCAGGGAGGTCCAGATTTTGAAGTGGTTTCCTCTTTTATTCTCCTTAGATAATTTAAAAAGTATACAGATCTGTATAGTCGAGATAACTAGTTTTACGTATATTTACTCCTTTACCTCCGTTACTTGCTCCTTTAAAATTTTCGTAAGTCGTTGAATATTAACTAGTACTCCTTTACTCCTTTACTTTTTATAAAAAAGGAATAGGGTAATAATAGGGTAGTATAATTATAGGAACCCTTATATAGGGAACAAAAGGAGCAAAGGAGGCACCTTGGTATCTCTACTTCTCTTCCGAAATAACTTGACATACGCAAAAAGAGGGTGTAGGTTTGTTTAAATTTAAAGGACCAGGTTATGAAAAATATAAAAGATGAGGTCTGTAGAGAGGTCTGTAGGAAGGTCCATAGTGAGGTCCGTAGTAAGGTCTGGAGTAAGGTCTATTGGAAGGTCCGTAGTGAGGTCTGGAAGGAGGTCTGGAATAAAGTAACAGAAAGGACCAGGTTATGAAAAATATAAAAGATAAGGTCTGTAGTGAGGTAGATAGTGAGGTCTGTAATAAGGTCTACAGTAAGGCCGATAGAAAGGTCGCTAGTGAGGTCCTTTGGGAGGTCTATAGGAAGGTCTATAGGAAGGTCCATAGTGAGGTCCATAGTGAGGTCTGGAGTAAGGTCTGGAATAAGGTAGATGAAAGGACCAGGTTATGAAAAATATAAAAGATGAGGTCTATAGGGAGGTCTATATGGAGGTCCTTAGCGAGGTCTATAGGGAGTTCTATATTGAGACCTATAGGGAGGTCCTTAAGGAGGTCGATAGGGAGGTCTGGAATAAAGTAGATGAAAGGACCAGGTTATGAAAAATATAAAATATGAGGTCGCTAGTGAGGTCTATAGGAAGGCCTATTGGAAGGTCCATAGTGAGGTCCATAGTGAGGTCTGGAGTAAGGTCTGGAATAAGGTCCGCAGTGAGGTCTGGAGTAAAGTAAGAGAAAGGACCAGGTTATGAAAAATATAAAACATGAGGTCTGGATGAGCTGCGGATATTACATAGTAAACAACATGCTGGATGATTTATTTGAGAACGAATTCCACATGTACCTAGCTTTAAGTAATAATTTAACTTATTTTTCGGATAATATATAGGAGGACTTATGAGAGTTTTAGAGAGCCCTAAATTGTTTAGACACCTACAGTCAAAAAGAGTGGTCTTAGTGACTTCTATAACTACAGGTATTTGTTATGTGAAGTATGCCAGGGTGGTAGACTCAGTAAAAAAGAAACACTACGAGAGGGTATTAGAGGGATTCTTAAAAGATTTTGAATTATTTGAATAAAACAGTTTGACGCTACGCAAAAGTAGTATTATTAGTTAGTATCTTAAAAACAAGGAGTAAGTAAAAATGAAAGAAATAACAAGAGAAGATGAAGAGTTAATGGAGAAGGTCAAAGGCGAATGGCTGGACACAGTAAAGAAACCCCTAAACAAAGAACTAGTCACTGAAGGTATAAGATTCATCCAAGAATACGGAAATCTACCTAAAGGTGAGATTGTTTTCTGTGACAGTCCAGACGATGCGACTCTACTGGCAAATGCGTATTTTGACAGATGGTTGAAGAAAGAGAGAGAGACCAAAGGTCCAGATTTTGATCCTGAACGCGATTTAAGCTTCTCTACACACGCTAGAGTGTCAGACCTAGGGTGGGTATCGTTTTATGACTTCTTCGAGCAGAGAGGTGTCTTAGATGACGCTGACTTCAAAAACTACAAGAAGGTATTCTATGGAGGTATGTTTGACTCTATCCAGACAGACCTAGCATGGTTTATAGTACCTAACCCTAAAAAGATTTATAGAAATGAAGAAGGACAGGTGCACAGGGAAGACGGACCCGCAGTAGAGTGGGAAGACGGCAGTGGAAGATATTACTTAAATAATACTCCAGTCAGAAAAGAGTTAGTAATGACTCCAGCTACACAATTATCTCTGGATATGTATACAGAAATCTCAAATGCAGACGAAAGAACAGAGTTTGTACGCAAATACGGCATAGACCGTATGGTAGGGATGGGAAAAGTAGTAGACACCTACAGTAACTACACAGATCCTTGGTACATTAAGTCAGAGTACGAGTTGGTAGACATGGCTTGTTTGTTTGAGACCATCGACTATGCACCTCACTTGAAAATGAAACACCAAACAATGCCTATATATGTGGTAGAACCTGTAAGTCCAGATGTCAGAACAATAGAAGAGGCACTAAGTGACAGACTGGAAGAAGATGTAACTCAGTTACAAATCAAAGACATTAAATAAAAAGGAGAAATAAGATGAGAAAAGGCGTAAAACTACACGGAGAAGTAGCATTTGTAGAAGTAGATCAACTACCAGCAGGTGCAACTAAAGCCCAGGATTTGAAAAAGGTCAGCGACGGTAGAGTTATCGTAGGGGAGTCTGAAACGACAGGCAACCACCATGTTATCGAAGCGACACCGAGCAAGATAGAATTCTATGAGCTTAACGGTCAGATGTATATGAGAGTCAAAGAAGATGTCAAAGTAGGGTGCGTACATAAAGACAGACATGACGACATGATAATCAATCCTGGTATCTACAAACACAAGATACAGAAAGAGTACGATTACTTCAAACAGGAAAAGATTAACGTGCAAGACTAAAGGATGGGTCCCTTCGGGGACCTTTTTAACGGAGTAAGAAAAATGAAGAAGATTATTCTGCATTTATGTGCTGATTTAGGTAGTGATAGCTACCCATACCAAACTGATGATACTTATGAAGTGGTACGAGTGGGGCAAGATATAGGCGTGGAGAATCTCTATTTTGCTTATGAATGTGTTATTGTTGGCGGCCTCGAATTATCGTATTATGATATAGTCGGAATTATTGCTAACCCACCATGTACAGAATTTAGCACTGCTAGAACAAATGGCAAAGCAAGAGAGGGTGAACAAGGTTTTAATTTAGTTGATGAGTGCCTTAGAGTGATCGAGGAAGTCAAGCCAGATTGGTGGGTGTTAGAGAACCCTGCTCGAGGAACGCTCAAGAATTATCTAGGTGAACCAGTTTATAAATATGAGCCTTGGTGGTATGGTAGCCCATGGACAAAACAAACAGCTCTTTGGGGGAAGTTTAATATACCAGCTAGAAAATATAACAAATGGGAAGAGGTGCAGCAAAACGATAAGCTTTATATAAGACCGAACCGACCTAAACCATCATTAGCATTTTTACATAAGTCAGCCGTTCATAACATTCCAGAGTTTAAGCCTTTTATAGATCATGTGCACTGTGACGCAGATTTCAGAAGTTTATGTAGTCAGGGCTTTGCTAACGCATTTAAGGACGTTAACCTATGAGGAATTTGAAAGCAGAAGTACAGTCAGTCAGAGTACAATTAGATTTAAATGTATTCACAGGTAGGTTAAGGATAGCTGCACCTCACATAAGGCTATTGGTGATAAGGAGAGTTTGGGACGAGATCGGTGGGTCCCTCCCAGTATAAAACCTAATTAACCCAGATTTTGAAATGAAAAATGTAAAAAATGAAGTATATAAAGTATTTAATGAAGTACTAGAGGATCGGTACTATAGAAGGTACCTGCAGGTGGAAGTACATAAACTCATGAGAAACCTATGAAGAATATCAAAGACGAAGTAAACACACAAGTACACTTAGAGGTCAGGTGTACACTGTCAGGTAAAACTACTGTAGATGTGAGTCCAGGATCAACTAAAGTATTCTTATCTATAAATAAATTTATAAACTCTTTGTAAAATAGAACTCCCCGTGGTATGGTTAATTGTCGGTACACAGAGTAAACCTTTCCTTTTTACTTAGTAAATATACGACTCTTACCGACACTTACTTACTCCCAGCCCTCACCTTAACCGGTGGGGGTTTTTATTTTTAGACAAACGCAAACACTTATAGACAAACGCAAACGCAAACACAAACGCCCTCTATAACACACATAAGCTCCAGGTCACATAGGCTGCATTTTTGATTTTTTTAGTTAAAGTTGCATTTCAGATACAGGTTTAAAATAATTTAAAGATGCATTCCAGGTACAGGTTTAAAATAATTTTCAGAAAAAACTGAAAATATACATTTTTTAATATATCAAAAAGTTTATTATATAGAAATAGTCTCAAAATTATACACATAGTATCGTCAAAATTTAACAGTCAGATTTTACTACAATTATGTAGAGTATTTTCCTACAAGTGTAGGAATTTACACATATACGCTTTTTTCGTGATTTTTCGCTTGTACTTATTTTTAGTATGTACTATATAGAGTTATTGAAAGCAACGAAAACAAAGGAAAAGCAAAAATGATAGAACCAAAAAAAGAACTAAACATAACAGCCCGCCAAGCAACTAATATTTTTTGTGCCTTAAACTCTCACGCAAGTAAAATGCTGATTAAGTATAGAGAGTGTAAAGAAAAGCTCTCAAAAGAACCTACTTGCGAATTAAGACAATATTTAAATAAATCTTCACTAGATGAGTATAGATTGGCAGTTGAGGCTTTTAATGATTATTCAGATATAAGTGGGAGCAATATAAAACTAGATATAGAGTCGTAGAAAATGAAAACAACAAAACCAATAAGTTTAAAAGATTATCAGTTTTATTTAATAGAGCGAAAAATTCAATTCAATCAAAAAATAAATAATTGGAGTAAGTAAGATGAAGTTAATTCTTAAAAGAAAAACAGACAGAAAATACTGTGAAAGTAATGAATACAGAATAGAAATAAATTTAGGATACGATGAGTACTTCGCTAGAAAAACAAACCAGAGAGAGTACTGGAGCCTTACGGCCAACACTTACGGGAAGTTCGACAGAGATATAGCAGGAGGCGCTCTTTCTGGAAAGGAGATTGTAACAATAACAAAAGATTTAGACAGTAAAGAATACGAGTTAATAATGCTTGTAGGTAAGTTACATCTATCTACAGTACACGACGGCAAGCCAATGTATACGCTAGAAAACGGATTGTACTTTTTAACTAATCAAAATGAACAGTATACAATAGATACAGTAATAAAGCATTTTAGGTGCACCAAAAAACAAGCTGAATATATGATAAAAGAAGTAAACAGTATATTTGATTTTGACAATTTAATAAAAGCAAAAAAATTAATCTGGCTGGATGAATATCTAAAAACTAGTGGATTGTATGACCAATATCATAAAGAAAGCTTAAGAGCACAAGAATTATTAAAACTTGTAAATTGGAGTAAGTAAGATGTTAAACGAATGTACAGAAAAACAATTCAGTGAAGTTTTTGACTTTGAATATAAAAACGAATTACCATATATAAAAAAGGATAAACCAGCTATTTACATGCTTTTCCACAATTTCAAAGATTCATTACATAGAAACAATCAAATAACAGATAGTCAAGTAAATAATTACTGCTATAAAGGGAAGTACTCAAAATGATTAAAGAAAAAACCAAACTAGCGAATAAATTTTATAACTCGTTGACTTTTGAAATTGCGTCAAAAGTTGGGGCGATTGTAACCACTAATAAGAAACTTGAAAGTACAGCTACAAAAAAATATAAAGTTGCAGGTGTTAGTCTTTATCCCGCTTTTAAAAAATCTTGTAGTAATGCAACAAGCTGTAAAGATCTATGCATTGCTTTTACTGGCATAGGTCAAATTTCAGCCGGTTCGAAACATACCAGTCTAACAAATATTGATAAAGCACAATTAAAGCGCCTATGGCTATTTAATAATAAAAAGGATTATTTCTACAATAGAGCTAAAACCGAATTAGATATACTTTCTAATTTTGGGGAACAAAAAATACTTTTCCGTGAAATAACTAGTGAATGTATTGACTATAATTTTTTCGAAAATATCGAATATGTAACGACGTACGGCTATTTTAAAGACAGTACAAAAATCGACCAAAATTACAAAAAAGTCAACATGCCAAAATTACCAATATATAGCTGGAATGAGAAAAGCAGAATCGGTTTAATAGAGTACTTAAAAAATAATTTAGTGCCGATTGCTGTGGTAGTTCCAAAACATATATTTAAACAATTCCACGACAACAAAAATAACGATTTTACAACTATGGATAATTTCATTTTTCATAATGGAGACAAGACAGATTTAAATAGTACATGGAACCTAAGAACCGATAAAATAAATATTCATTTATTAAGTGAAAAAACAGCTCGTTATAGCAAGGTTATAGAAAGGCCTGAATTCCTTAATTCGTGGAAAAAACTATTTTCCTTTTTAGGTTTTGAGTGCAACGATGAAAGCACTTGTAAATACCTACATAGATTAACTTTTTTAGAGAAATAAAATTATGATACCCCTTAAAGACTTAATACAGTTAAAAGGCCTCAAAAAAGCCGATCTAGACTTAATTTTAAAAACATATACGGAGTATTACAAATGATTAATTTAATAGGACCTTACTTAATATTTTGTTTAGCCGTATGTATTATCGGTTATGTAATTAAGCCAAAAAAGGAGAATTAAAAAATGTATGATTACGCAGATAAAATAGAGTTTATTGTTTATTGTCCAATACATGAAGATTTAAATATTTTCACATTATCAGAAGTGCTTGAATGGTTCGATAATTACAACGAAAATGATATCATAAAAAGCATTAAAAATTTAAAAATAGGTCATTGCTTACATTTAAAAAATCCACAAATTGAACGGTTTTTTACTAGAATAAAATAGGAAAGGAAAACTAAAAAATGAGGCTAATAATAGAAGATAGAAAAGCGGGAATAGTAGTCACTGAGTGGATTAATTTTGAAGGAAAAGCACAATATACAGTCAATTACGGTTTTGAGGTAAGCCATCACTTTACCTATTATGAGGCACTGAAAGAGTATATAGAATGCGCCAAGCATAGTATTTCAGATTGTACGGCATGATTAACTTAATAGGTCCATATTTATTATTTTGCCTTGCCGTTGTATTTATCGGCTACATAATTAAACCAAAAAAGGAAAACTAAAAAATGAATACAATTAACGTAAATTTCACATTATTAAAAAATGACGACAACAACATAAACCACGATAAAATAGAGGTTATAGCATTGCACTTTAATAATGGCTATAGTGTAGGAATAACAGGCCTTTTTGATGGTCAACTAGATTCTTTTTATAATGCCGATTTTGAAGAAATAACGGCCAACTATTCCAAGGCTGAAGAATGATTTTTTTATTAGTTTTATTTATCCTATACACCATCATGCAAGGCCTTAATCCAGATATAAGCTAACCAACTACACACCCGCTTTTATAGCGGGTTTTTTTTTTGTCCATACCC
>Ga0213865_10002379_pt1 | contig 11834 bp, 15 predicted proteins | sample PICome_6_FD_160100 | JGI IMG/M metagenome (GOLD analysis project Ga0213865, IMG submission 160100) | Coastal seawater microbial communities near Pivers Island, North Carolina, United States - PICO282 | ecosystem: Environmental > Aquatic > Marine > Coastal | place: USA: North Carolina...
GCAATACCTTTTTTAACACCAATGCCTATCGCCACTACTAAGCAAAACGGGAAAAGAACATGTAACCTTATCTCGGACCTAACTTTTTGACGCATGGAGCTACGGCGATCGTGGTTCGGATTAGGTCCCTCTTATAGTTTATGATTTTAAGTCCGCATGGTAACTATTTAAGCGCACCAGTTTGCGCAAAAATATGCGGCTAACGTGCAGAGTTTTCTTGTAGTGAGGCATTAACCCCGATGCTGAAACATATTTTAAAAATTGGTGTGGTTACGCTCAGCGCCTATTTTATTGTTTCTCTTGGGGCGTCGAACCTCTTCGCGTATGTAGACCTTATAGCCGTTACATTTGTTGTTTTCCCAATAGCTTTTATCGCTGCTTTTCTTAGCTGGCGTTATGACGCTCCTTCGTCTCCTCTCATGTATGTCTTGGGTATTCCTCTTGGGCTGCTGGGTATAAGTCTTGGACTGATCAGTGTTTTCTCCGGAATGTCGGACTTCAATGCTCTGGCCCCTGCAACCGCTATCCTTCTACTGACTATTTTGTACGGCGGAACAATTTCAGGTCTGGGTTATCTATGGGGCGGGACCGAACGATCTCAGATGCCTAAGATACCCTATCACTCGGCTCTGATTTGCGGCATTCCTCTCGTCTCAGTTGTGTATATGGCGTCACCTGAAGACTTGGCACTCTTGCTAGGTTCTGACTACGAGGCGCTCGTATTACTAGCTTTAGTAGTCACTCTCTCCATGATCTCGTTCACGTCAGATCCAATAGTTAAGAGAGTTACCCATGCAACGATTTTAGTCATCTTGATTTTGGCTATTTTGGGGATTATTGATCTTGCCGTGATTGGCGCAAACACTATGTACGCAGATCCTGACATCTACCTACAAGGTATGGCGAAAATCTACATGTCGATTAACACGGGATTAATGATTTATATATTTTGCATCATTTGGTCGATCACCGCCGGCGTCTTCGATGATATTGATTTCGGTAAGATAAACTGGCATCTGGTTGAGGCATTCAGCTTGATCGTTTTGATAACTATATCTCCGCCGAGTTTATATCACTTTGTAACCTGACCTATTTGTCGATTTAAATAAGTTCGCGCATAAATATTGATTTTTTCTGATAGAGTTGTGAAAAGAGTCGAGCAAGGAATCTTGTGATGATGTTTGGACTTATTGATTTAGTTTCATTTTTATTTGTGATTTCGATGACAGTGGCTGTGTCAATCTCGAGCGGTCTATCACGGGCTAAAAATGCATTGGCTGAGGCACTTCCGGAGATCGGCGTTATAGGTATGTACCTTGGGTTATTAATGATGTTGCGTAATATGGATGACCCAAACGCTATATTCCCTGCGCTGGCTGTTGCGTGCCTTCCTGTCTTGTATGCATCGATCATTGGGTTTGTTCTGCAAAACCTCGGTTCCACATCGGAGCATAATCAGACTGTTGCTGTGTCGAAACTACGATACCCGAGTGTAATACTTGTTTTCGTGGTCCTTTTTTTATGCACTCGTGGTGAACTGGGCTTGTTTCTCGATCTCAAAACTGCGTCCCTCACCACATTGTTCGTTGGTGTAGGGATAGGTCTCCAGCGGCGACAGGGCGAGCTTGATACTGTGAAAGCGCGCGCACTTTTCCCAACAATAGGGTTAATCATTGGGGCAATGGGTATTGTATTGGTACTGAGCAACTTGAGTAATCCAAAAGTGATTGGCCCAGCCATGGCGATGGCGTTTCTTGCGATTTTGTACACTAGTCTCATCAGGTTGCTGTGGATTATTATTCAACCGGGAGTGAGCCATGATAATACGTCCGCTGTAGGTGTTAGCTGTGCGCCATGGAGGACATTAATGGCGGGGTTTTTCATATGGTTGATGATCCTCTCTATTGCGGATATCTAGACAGTCCAAAAGCGAGGTGAGGTTTCCGAATGCGCCGCATCGAAGTGTCTGTGTAGGATTATTGGAGCTTTTAGTGTTGGCGTAGGTTTTTTTCATAAACCAAGGCTCATCGAGAGTTCCGCGCGATTATGGGCTAAACGTTTCATCTAATAGGAACAGCTCCACACCACCAGTGATCCCATCATTCTCCATTGCGCGCGCCGTTGCTGGATCGTTAAAGACCCGCATAAACTCATCGACATCATTTGTCTCGAAAACGGCAATTACTGTATTTTGACCGTCTGCCCCCATAAACGCATTAACAACGCCCTGACTCTTGAAGAGATCCCCATGGGTCTTAAAGCCCTCTCTCCACGCGTTTACGTCCTCAACCTCTGCTCTGACTGCTATCAACATATGGCACTCCTTTGTGCTGTTTTAAGGGCTTAAGTAGCAGCATTTTCTCCTCGCTGGCTGGTCAGAAGCAGTGATACCGCACCAATATATTCACGCTTAAATTTAAGACTTTCTTCCGATTATCAAGAAACCTGCGGTGCAAACCAGAAACTGCGGGAATTAATCGTCTGTCAGGAATATTCCGATTACAGCCTTGACGATGTAGCCATATAAAATTGTAAGTAATGTAACGGATAGGGCAGGACCGAGCGCATTCATGTCATCTAAGAAGGCGCTTATCATGACGACGCCAGTCAATGCCCCCAGCCAACCAAACAACACAGCCCCTTGACTGAAACGTCTTAACCGATTTTCAGAGTTCCAATTGCCTGTACCACTTAGGCCGTATGCAATCGCGGGTACCAGCACAATAGCTACCGACATCAGATCAATGAAAACATCAACTTCTGATGCCATTGCAAAGATTATGGATGCCAGAATTAGTGCAATTGGAACGATACGTGTTACTAACATGGACAAGCCCCTGATTTGCCGTGATTTTCCCTAAGATCTTGACAGTCGGCATACGTAAAGTCACGGATTGGAATGAGATTAACGTGCATACCCGACAAATGGGGCATTAACTTCAGGTCAATCTATGATGCAGACATATGTAACGAATAGCCGTCATACCGCAGCAATCACGCCCCCACGTCAAACGACCTTTTGTTTCCAAATCAGCTTCTGATGTATCTGGCGTGGAACTACTGCGACAGTGACAAGAGTTTTGCTTCCCCCGCCCCTGATTTTTGCTCAGGTTTGCTACATCGACTGCTACAATTTATGCTGTCAATAGGTCGCGACAGGCGCCTAAGTTATTGATTTGTATATGGTGGAAAACATGGGTTCGACTCCTACCTCTTCCGCCACATCTCCATTGCTTGCATTACTCGTAACAACCTATGACCTATGAAGTGAGTCGGTAGGGTATTTAGTAATAACCTCTAACACCTCTCACAGAATTCAAAGACAACTAACTCCCTTGCCGTCTTGACCCCATGTGTACCTCACTGGGAAGTGTGGATACATTAGATACGTGTGATGACACATTGACCCAGAAAAATCCCGAGTTGCGGCTCAACTAGCACGGTGGAGGAGGATATCTGATGAAAATACGTAATTTTAATGTTTCCTTCCTGTTCATTTTCATACTCAGCGGCTGCGCTTGGCAGTCGGGACTTCGGGCCTATGTGAATTCTGATGAATTTCCAAAGACCACTACCCAAGTGATTTTGGACTGCTCTATAACAACGCTTTATGAGGAAAATGACACAAGAAAGGAGGGTTTTTCAGCAGACTTTAACGTCGAAGTTTGTGAGGCATTCGCTGAAGAAGTCAGAAGTTTTATGTCCGCTGAGGCTGTGGGCAAGGTTTTGGAGCCCGTCGTTATTACTTTAGGCGCGCAATACGGAGGTGATATCAAGAAACCCAAAATCCTCATCGACGAGAGTGATGGGAAGGTAGATGGGGATATTGAAATTCCAATGTTAGACGGGAGAACAATCGCCTACAGCGCTTTACCTCAAGGAGATTTGCCGTATTTGATAAAGGAACTCACTGAGTCAGAGCCTCACAACACCCTAAGGACGATAGTGATGTACGACAACTTCGTCCTGAAGGATAACTTTAATGACAAAGTAAAAGCATTGAATTTCACTCGCGTAACAGGGCTGGTGCAGCAAGCTCCCATCCTTTTTTTAAACGTCAATGGCCAAAAATTGACAGACTCTATGCGGTCAAGTTCTAACTTAAAAAAGGTGGCTCAGGGCGTTGGTACGAGTGTTGTCACCGGGCTACTCACAGGTGGAAACTATATTGTCGGTGCATGGGAAAAGTCCGGTTCGGCCGTCGTAGTTTCTGCGGTACTCGTTGACGAAGATGGTGAAATCGTCTGGACGCGCACATCAGGCGGCAGACTCAGCGATAATTTGTCACGTTCAGCCAGGTTTATTTTCAGCTTCTTCACGCAAAATGCTCCGGGTTGAAAACAATACTTTCCGTCCGCATAAACGTACGTTCAAAACCTACTCGAGTTTCGTGCCTACTCGTATACGAATAACCAGGGTGCAAGTTCGTCTCCTCAGTACCAGATCAGAATTTTTCTCTAACTTAAATATTCGGTTCGAGAAGCGAACTCTTATAAAACCTAAGTCCCGAAACTGATATCAGATACATCCATGTGCTTAGGCCTTAGATTTCGTACTAGCTAGAAAATAAACCTGCGACACCACTGTCGTTTACTTGCAGATTGCTCTAGGTTAGTCGCGTCGATTTTTCAAGGAGAGAGACAGTGCAGTATGACGAGGTGGTTTTAGGTCGGCGGAGCATTCGGGGTTACAAGCCGGACCCAGTTCCAGAGTCCCTGATAAAAGAAGTCTTGGCACTGGCTATGCGCTCGCCCTCCTCCATGAATACTCAACCCTGGAACTGCACTGTCGTAACCGGTGAAGTGCTGGATCGTATCCGCAAGGGAAACACGGAGCGCAATTTGGCGGGCGTGCCTCACTCGCGGGAATTTCGAATCGGCTCTCCGTTTGCCGGGCAACACAGAGATCGCCAAGTAGGCGTGGCGAAACAGCTGTTTGCAGCGATGGATATCGCCCGTGAAGATGCCGAAAAACGTCAGGATTGGGTGTTGCGCGGGTTTAGACAGTTTGATGCGCCTGTCTGCATCATCATCACCTATGATGCCGTTCTGGCCGACAGCGACGACACGGCCTTTGACTGCGGCGCGGTCACGACCGCACTTGTCAACGCCGCCTGGTCTAGAGGTCTGGGAGCGGTCATCAATAGCCAGGGCATCATGCAGTCCCCTGTCGTTCGAGAACACGCCAATATCTCCGATGATCAGGTCATCATGAAGGCAGTAGCGCTTGGCTGGCCTGATGACACATTCCCAGCCAATGCGGTCGTATCGGAGCGCAAAACTGTTGATGAAGCAGCCACTTTTTTGGGCTTCTCTGCGTAACCGTCTACCAAAAAGGTAATATGTAAAGCGTCCTTTACTTACTGAAAAGCTCATCGTAATATGTAAAGCAAGCTTAACATTTTGTAAGGGTAGCAATACATGACTGACGCGCGCGCAGAGACCTCGCTACAGGCAGGCCTCAAAAAATCCACGTTTACGCTTTTCCTCGCAACGGGGGCCTGGGTAGGCAGTACTGCCATCATGTCGTTTGGGCCACGTACTTTGTGGAGCTATGACGCCTCAACAACCTATTTGGCCATTGCAGCAAACCTGATGATCGGCCTTGTCATGCTCTATAGCTTTTTTAAACATCTAAGTGCCATGGATGAAATGCAGCGTCAAACCCACCTCGAGGCGATAGCATTAACCCTGGGACTAACCATGATCTTAACCGTTATCTACGGCGCGCTCCCACAAGCTAGAGTGCTAGAAAACGTCCAGCCCACCAACGTGTTGTTCGTTATCGGGGTCTCTTACATCCTGTCCCTGATAACACTGTGGTTGCGGCGAACACGTGGATGAAGAATAGGTTAAAAGTTCTAAGGGCGGGTCGCGATTGGACTCAAGCCGATCTTGCAGATCAGTTGCAAGTGACTCGACAGACCATCAACGCCATTGAGAAGGGTAAATATGACCCGAGCCTGCCACTCGCATTTAAGCTTGCGGCGCTTTTCGGGATGCCGATAGAGGCCATATTTTTCCCCGATGGCAAATGAAGAAACCTTTTCCCTAAAACGCATGAGTGGACCCGGTGTATGGCCAGAGGCGCCTTAAGTCCACAACCCCTTGTTGTCCACCCATCGAATCTGAACCGCATAGCAGTAAGCCGCTAAGAAGAAAAGTGGCGCACCAGCGGCCAACGGATAAAACAAGGCCGCAATACTTCCAACAAAGCCACACACCAAAGAAAAGATCTCAAACTGTATCGCTACGCGTCGATCACGTATTCCCCAAAATCCAAACTTCACCCATGTGGGAGCTAAGGCCCACTCCTCCGATTTCTTATCAATCACCGTAATGTCTCCCTTCAATGTATCGACATCGATTTCAAAGACGGCAGCAAGGGATTTCAGTGTTTCGAGGCTCGCACTTTGACCTGACTCAACACGTTGAATTGTGCGGAGGCTCAAACCTGACATCTGCGCGAGTTGCTCCTGCGAGTAATGGTGCTTGGTTCTCAGACTCTTTATCACTGACCTATCCTCACTGCGTCCTGGCGATTGAGATTGAATCAAAAAGATTGAAGTCGGTGGCGCCAGAGCCATGACAACCACCCGACAACATCCCGCCATCATGCCTTTGGTTGAGGGCTAGACGAAAGAATTACCTGTATCGATACATACTCCTAATCTCTTCAACCCCCTTAGAGGTTGTGGCACATTGCAGTCATGAAAGCGGAACGTGACGAACTCGGATTTGATGCACCAGCACCGTTGGGACACCCCGTTCGCGCGAGTCTCCCTGCGGATGCACCTACCGGCCCCGCCGTCGGAGATCGGCTTCCCGATTTTTCTCTGCCTGATGCTTTCGGACGTGTTGTTAACTTCCATGAAGATCGCGGAGTCAGCAAAGCCGCACTGGTTTTCTACCGCTCAGCTGTTTGGTGACCGCCTTGCTGGACGCAGCTAGGTGAGTTGCGAGATGCGTTTGATAAGTTTGAGGCCGCCGGCATCAAGCTCTACGCCCTGTCGTATGACGACCAGAAAACACTGGCTGAATTTGCAAAAAAGCAGGGAGTACACTACACCCTGCTGTCAGATACTGACTCCCGCGTCATAAAACAATACGGGCTTCTCAACGAGCAGCTATCGAAAAAGGATGCCTTCCTGTACGGCATTCCCTATCCGGGCGTATTCGTCTGCGATGAAGACGGCAGAGTCATTTCGAAATTCTTTAACGACTCGTACAAGAAACGTGAAAGCCCCGAAATGTTGATCGATGCGGCACTGGGACGTATCACCATCGATGAGGCCGCGCCACGCGCTGAAAATAGTGACGATGGCATACGAATAACCGCAGCGCTGCACGGGGGCAATGGGAGTTTACGGCAAGGCATTGTCAGGCAACTGGTGACGACATTTGAGCTCCCAGAGGGCCTTCACATCTACGGAGAGCCCGTACCTCAGGGTTTGACCGCCACTGCAATCAGAGTCGAAGGACCTGATGGATTGGTAACGCTTCCGATGGAGATGCCACCAACAGCACCATTGCATTTAAAAGCACTGGATATCGACCTGAATGTGTGGAGCGGTACGGTGAGCATGGCCATACCACTGTACCCGGTGGGCGAATTGGTGAGCGAGTGTCGACCTATTGATGAACGAGAGGTAGAACTCTCAGTACATGTGACTTTCCAAGCATGCACGGATGAGACGTGCTTGTTGCCACAAACACGCACACTGACCTTGCGTGTTGAACTTGAGGAAGTAGACGTTCCAAGCCTCCCCATACACACCGGTCACGGGCAACGAGAAGGTAACTATGACAGCACACCCGCCATGAAGCGGCTTATCTGGCGGAAAGTCAGAAAGAACCCGCTTAGACTTTTGCAGTTCATCTGGAATCGGAAACGAATGGAGCGTCGATCTAAACGCGCCAGTTAATCGCCTGCGATATCAAAATGCGCTTCCATGGCTGCAAGCACAACCGAGGGGTCAGAGCGTCGTTGGTAGTCCGCTGATAGGTCCATCCAAACGACGTTGCCTGACTTATTAATCAGTAGTGTCGCGGGCACCGGCAACGCTTCAGCCTCCTCACTTCCCGGCGCTGAATGAAACCCCTCGTTCCGCAGTCCAAATTTATCCGTAACGGTCAGTTGCTGGTCAGACAGCATCGTCGCCTGCAAACCATGGAGATGGCGTCGGTCCGCAATGACCTCGGGCAAGTCGACACTCACGGTCAGGACCTTTACGCCGCGCTTGTCAAACTCTGCACGCAGTTCTTCCAGTCGACGTAACTCGCCGACACAGTAGGGTCACCAGTGAGCTCTGAAGAATTTTATGAGCACCAAGTGCCCATTGAGTGACTCAGAATCGAACGCTTGTCCTTGCCCGTCGATCGACGTGAACTGCGGCATCGTATCACCCACCTCGATCACTGAATCGCGCTCGACGATTTGTGTACTGACTGACACTGTGAAGGGCAAAAAAGCACCGACAACAATTGCGAAGACAGCGGGAATAGCACCCAACCAGCTCGTTCGCTTGATCAAGGCATAAACACCCAACACCGCCGCACTCAAGAACACAACGACAAAGCCGGTGCGGTCCGTGGGAAGTGAAACTTCCGCCGCCAGGTAAAACCAATAGCGTGCAGTCACCGCCGCAATCACAGCTGCCACTAACGCGATCTTTGTCCCTGTTTTCATCGTCTTATCGCCATTCCACCAGCCGGGATGCGTGTTTTTCTGCGCGAGCATCACTCGTGTACGTCAAGCCCTGAAAGCTCGCTCGCTACATCACCATAGTGATGCAAAACCGAAGTTCGGTATACCATACTGACATGCCAATAAGAAAAGTAATAGCGTGCTAACAAGCAAAGACAAAGAGACTTTTTTTACTCGAGGCTGGATCGTTCAACCACAGCTCTTTGATACTGAAGAGATCCAACAAATTCGGGAGTGTTTTGAGGATTTAGAAACCCAGGCCGCCACAATGGAAGAGACAGGTCTCAAATCTGGATCTTACTTTGTACTTGGTACAAAAAACGGCGAGCAGATCATTAAGCGCGTGGTTTGGGCAGGCGGTTCACAGCCGTTCCTGTTATCTATCGGCGCCGATCCGCGACTCACGGAGATCGCCAGTGAGTTGCTCGACACACCAGTTATTGAACAACTTCTGAGCCAAGCACATTTCAAGCGCCCGGGTGATGGGGTGACATTCGGCTGGCATCAGGATATCCAGCACCGTGACAAAGGTCAGGGTACTTGGCGAGATATCAACGGTCAGGGAAGCTTCGTTCAAACCCTGATAGTAGTAGACGACATGACACCAAACAGCGGGCCTCTCAAGTTCATTCCAAACAGTGCTTCGTGGGGTAACTTGATGTTAAAGGACAGCGATTACGAATCGGCAAATGAACACGATTCCACCTTGCCTTTCGACCCAACTACCGCGGTCACCATTGAGGCCAAGGCGGGCGATACGCTGTTTTTTGGCCCTTACACCGTGCACGCCAGCTTCGAAAATACGTCGGAATCCTACAGACGCGTGTTTATTAATGGTTATGCGTACCCGGGAGCAAACAACCGTGTGTATCCGGGTGAAGGCGCTTGCCGAGAACTGACGGTTCACCATGTTTAGTGGCTTCGACTGGTTCATCGTAGCGGCCTATGTCGCCGTCACAACGTGGATTGGTCACCGGCTGAAAGGCAAACAAGAGACAACGCATGACTTCTTCTTGGCGGGTCGGCAGATCCCTTGGTATGCGGTCAGTGCCTCTATTATCGCTACGACCATCAGTGCCGTTACCTTCATTGGCGTTCCGGCAATTGCGTTTGCCAGCGGCGGTAATTTCACGTACCTGCAGCTCGCCATCGGTGGCGTGATTGCGCGCTTGCTGATCGCCCGTTATCTCATCCCGCGCTATTACCAGGCCGACTACTACAGCCCCTATGACTACATGAGCGACCGACTCGGCGCGGGCATTGGGCGCTTGACCGCTGGACTTTTCATCGTTGGCGGCATCCTGGGACAAAGCGTTCGCGTGTATGCCACAGCATTGGTGTTTGAACTTCTCACTGGCTGGAGCATGGCCGAGAGCATCTCGGTAATCGCTCTATTTGCCATTCTGTGGACGTGGATGGGGGGTGTCGCCACTGTCATCTGGACCGACGTGGTGCAATTCTTCATTTTGATCGCCGGTGCGGTGGCTGCGCTAGTGGTGATGACCGGCGCGCTGCCTGATGGCTGGCATACCCTCTCTGAGATGGGGAGTAGCGCCGAGAAATTTCAGGTCTTCGATTTCAGTAGCGACCCGCGCGTGGCATTCACGTTCTGGGCGGCTCTCATTGCACTGCCGTTTCAGGGTATTTCGGTGTACGGGACCGATCACCTGTTTACTCAGCGACTACTCTGTTGCAAAAACCAAGGCGAGGCAAAGAAAGCGCTGTTATGGAGCATCGCGGGCGAGACCATCCCTGCGTTAATGCTACTCGTCGGTGTGGGCCTGTACGCCTTTTATACGCTCAATCCGCTTGCGCCAGAGCTTGCATCACTGGTGGATGAAAAAGGCGATCGCATCTTCCCTGTCTTCATCATTAGTGAAATGCCCGTCGGCATTCGCGGCTTACTCATCGCAGGCATCCTCAGTGCTGCCATTTCGAGCCTCGACTCTATCCTCGCAGCTCTCGCTCAGATTTCAGTCACCATGTTCTACAAACCTTTTGTGCGACCCGATAGTGATGATGGGCATTATCTTCAGGTATCTAGGAGCCTCGTCATCATTTGGGGCGTTGTGTTGGGATTCACTGCCTGGCAGTTCTCACGAAACAGTGGCGATCTGATCACTCTCGCCTTCTCGATGACGACTTACACCCTCGGCCCTATGCTCGGCCTCTTTGCGCTGAGCATCCTGAGCACGCGCTTCAAAGTCGGCGGTCTGGCATCGGCCGTAGTCGTCAGCATGCTCGGCGTGCTGTTCATTAACGAGCCCGAGCTCTTCCACTGGGTGCTTCCAACGACCGCAAATACGCCACTCGTGGCTTGGCCGTGGTTATTCCCCATTGGGACACTGCTCTGTGTGCTGCTGGCGTTAAGAGGGCGAAAGCCACCTTCCTCTATCTATAGGGTTCCCAAAGCCGGGGATGACACATAGCATCATCCCAAGGAAGACCTTCTTGGTAGCTACCTATTCAGCATGGTGGGAAGGCTTAGCACACAGGGCCCACACAGGGTTAAGGCGAGATAAGAGGATGCAAAAACCCTTTAGAAAGGCGGGCAACAAGCCTGATATGAGTCAACTGATCGTAGGACTCTGCGTACTCGCTACCTGCAGTTTTACCTCCTCAGCCCGCGCCAACTGTGATCGCACGAGCAATGACAAGGCGCTCCTCTGGGGTGATTTGCATGTACATACCAGCTACTCGCTTGACGCTAGTGTGTTTGGAACGCTTGCGACTCCCGCAGATGCTTATCGTTTCGCAAAGGGCGAGCCCCTGACTCGAACGGACGGCTCTACCGTCCAGTTAGACCGACCGCTGGACTTTGTCGCTGTGACAGAGCATGCGGAGTGGCTGGACTTCACCTCCATTTGCGACAGCCCCAGCGGAGAAGGTCTGGCCGATTGCAAGAATTTGCTCACCAAGCGCTCACCCGAGAACGGCTCGGCGCTCTTTGGTGAATACGTAGTCACCAGCATTACGGGAGCGGAACCAAAACCGCTCTCACTCTGCGTCGATAACCCCGAACTGTGTGAGGCCAATGCCCTCTCGCGGTGGCAATCCGTTCAAGAGCAGACAGAAGCGGCCTATGAGCCTTGTATATTTTCTACTCTGCATGGGTACGAGTGGAGCCA
>Ga0213865_10002384_pt1 | contig 11815 bp, 12 predicted proteins | sample PICome_6_FD_160100 | JGI IMG/M metagenome (GOLD analysis project Ga0213865, IMG submission 160100) | Coastal seawater microbial communities near Pivers Island, North Carolina, United States - PICO282 | ecosystem: Environmental > Aquatic > Marine > Coastal | place: USA: North Carolina...
GTTCCAATGCCGGGATAATGCCCTCCAGCCGGGTGCAAAGTTGAAAAGCCTGTAATGCGTCCGCATCGGTACAGGTCAAATACTCCGCCCGGCCGGTGTCCCGCAGGAAGGCGTGCTCCGGACCAATTCCGGGATAATCCAGACCGGCACTTATCGAGTGCGCATCGATGATCTGGCCGTCATCATTCTGCAAAAGATAGGTTTTATTGCCATGCAATATGCCGGGCGCCCCGCCATTCAGTGCGGCCGCATGCTGACCTGATTCAACGCCATGCCCGGCCGCTTCAACCCCGATCAGGCGGACAGTCTCATCATCCAGAAAGGGATGGAACAGGCCGATCGCATTGGAACCGCCGCCGATACACGCCACCAGAGCATCCGGCAGCCGGCCTTCCCGCTCGAGTATCTGGGCGCGGGCCTCGCGGCCGATAACGCTCTGAAAGTCACGTACAAGTTTGGGGTAGGGATGCGGGCCGGCGGCCGTACCAATGCAGTAAAAAGTTGTATCAATATTCGTAACCCAGTCGCGCAAGGCTTCATTCATCGCATCCTTGAGGGTCCCGGTTCCACTTGTGACGGGAATAATCTCCGCCCCCAAAAGCTTCATTCGAAAGACATTCGGCTTCTGCCGCTCGACATCGGTTGCGCCCATAAACACAACGCATTGCAATCCGAACCGGGCGCAGATCGTCGCGGTTGCAACGCCGTGCTGGCCAGCCCCGGTCTCCGCAATAATCCGCTTTTTGCCCATCCGTTTGGCCAGCAGGACCTGGCCAAGACAATTATTGATCTTATGCGCTCCGGTATGGTTGAGTTCGTCACGTTTGAAATAGATCTTGGCCCCGTCATAGTGATCGCTAAGCCGTTCTGCATGATATAATGGTGACGGCCGGCCCACATAATGGGTCCATAAATCATCCATTTGCTGAATGAAGGCCGGATCTTTCTTGGCCGCCTCATATTCGGATTCAAGATCGAGGATCAGGGGCATCAAGGTTTCGGCGACATAGCGACCCCCAAAATCACCAAATCGTCCGCTTTCGTCCGGCCAACTGTCCCAGGTATTGCGCAAGTCCATAAGCCCGTTCCTTAAGTTGATTTAGCGGCTTCAATAAAAGCATGGATGAGAACCTCATCCTTTACGCCCCGCAGACCTTCGACGCCAGAGGACACATCGACCGCACGCGCATTCGTCGCCAGTATCGCCGCGTTTACATTGTCCGGTGTCAGACCACCAGCCAGAAACCAGGGGCGGTCAATCTCGAGGCCATCCAGCAGATCCCAATCGAAGCGTTCTCCATTGCCGCCGGGAAGCTCGCCATCTTGCGGCGGCGGAGCATCAAATAAGAAGCGATCGACATACCAGTCTTCAAGGTCGGACAGCGTGTCTGGCGACCGCACACGGAGCGCCTTCCAAAGCTCCGCACGCCCATCAATATCGCGAACATGCCGCAACACCTGCTCTTGGCTTTCATTGCCATGCAATTGTATCGAATCCGGTGATGCCATGTCGAGGACGTCCTGAACAAGGTCCGGACTTGGATCGACCATTAATACGGTACTGCGAATTCCAAGTTCGGCGGCAAAGCCTGTCAGATCGGCAAGCTGGTCGAGCGCACCCACGCCCGACCCTAATATATTTCTTGGGCTGGCCGGATACAGGACAAAGCCGACCCAGTCAGCGCCGGCTTCCGCCGCAACCCGGATAATGCTCGTATCTTGCAGACCGCAAATCTTAACCTCTGTCATAGGGGCAAGTGATAACAAGCATACAAGTTGTCAAGCGCCCGCAAGGCTTGATTTTAGCGACATTCGCTTTGTGCCAGCTCGATCGCCGCAGTCGACCCCGATAGAGAGAAATGATAGGCAACCCGCGTATTGCGCGACGACGTTGCTTCGATTCGAAGTTCCCGGCCCGCCTTAATTGCCGCGACCAATGCCGGATCATCTTCATCGGTCGCATAGGCTTCCTCGCCAACCCCGTATAGAGGCCAGGATGTCCGGCCAATAATCGCCTTTCCGGGAATATCATCGCGCAAATCATAGCCATCCCTCAGTCTCGGCTGATTTGTCGCCACACCGGAACCCCAGCTTGAAACATAGAACCAGACATCACCATGACTGGCGGAGCGCGGCGCCTTATCGCTTGCAACCGTCGCGGCATAGCAAATTTTTCCCGCGGCATTGTTATCGGTAAAGACGGTCCAGTCTCTAAACTTCGCCAGCGCTGATGGCTGCGCCGAGACAGCGAGCGGTAATAACAGGATTGCAAGGACGGACGTTGATAAACGGACAAACAAGAAGTTCTCTCCTGATAAAGAAATAACGAAGTCTATATACATACTGAAATAGGCTTAAGGCAAAACTAAGATGCCGTTTGGACACATTTCAGATGTAAAATATTCAGAGAATGCTGTTGCATTCGCCCACGAAGGAAAGTTTATGTAGATTGTAAACGCGGTAAAGGTCTGTTGTGTCTTTAAAAAATCAATTAGATTCTATTGATGAACGTTCGCATTTGGCGGATTGCATTCAACGCGTTGCAGATGAGCGCTGCAAACAGGCTTTCGCGGAACTGTTCGAACATTTTGCGCCAAGGCTGAAAACCTTTCTGATCCGGCAGGGGACCGATGAAGCCGCCGCAGAAGAGATCGTTCAGGATGTGATGCTCAATGTCTGGCGTAAAGCCGACCAGTATGACCCGCAGCAGGCCTCCGTCTCAACCTGGATCTTCCGGATTGCCCGAAACCGCCGTATTGACCGACATCGCCGGGCGCGTCCCGAACTCGACCCGTCAGATCAGATGCTGCAACCGCAACAGACCGAGCAGCCTGATATCACTGTAAACCGGCAGCAAATTGAAATAGTTGTCCGCCGCGAAATCAACACGCTCCCAGACGACCAGATGGATTTGCTGAAAGCAGCTTTTTATGACGGGCTGTCGCACGCGGCGATATCAGAGCTTTTCGACTTGCCGCTCGGTACGGTGAAGTCACGCATCCGGCTCGCATTCCAGAAACTCCGGCGGCAGCTTTCTGAACAGAATTAGAGTTTTCAGCAGAATAAATTCTTTGAGACTTGACGAAAAACGAAAGCCAACAATATCGAGTAATTAAGTAGTTCACACTGGAAACCAGAATATATGCCACAGTCTGATAATTTTGATCATAACGAGATCTACAGCGCCTATGCGGCCGGCACCTTGGATCCGGCGTTTTCACTGATGGTTGCGACCCAGGCGGCCTTGCGACCGAGCGTCGAAAGAGCTGTTGCGCGGGCCGAGAGCATTGCCGGCGCTTTCCTGGAAAATGAAACGCCGACAGAATTGTCGGACGGGGCTCTCGATCGTGCAATGGCCTTGATCGACAGTATTGAGCCAGAGCGTAGGGATGTGACCGAAGGCGTTATGCAGGCTGGCTACGCGCTCAGCGAAATACTGGATCTTCCGGAACCCCTCAGAAGTTCGGCACTGGAAGCTTGCGGTCAGTCAGGCTGGCGTGCCCTGTCATCAGGGGTTAAACGGTTAAATCTTGATACAGGCAGCGAGTCTACCGCTGAATTGTATCGGATCGAACCCGGTCAAATGGTTCCACGTCACTCCCATTCCGGAGAGGAATATACCCTTGTTGTAACCGGTGGTTTCAGCGATGAGACCGGTCATCATGTGGCCGGCGACCTTTGTGTCAAAGACGCTGCTGACACCCACCAGCCGGTTGGTGATGATGACGGGGTCTGTTACGCTCTGGCAATCCGGAATGGTGGCTTGAAGTTCACCGGCGCCCTCGGCCTTATCCAACGGCTGATCGGACAATAATCAGCGGCGGCTGCGAAACAAAAGCGCGGCAGCTAAACTCGGCCCTATCAACTGATAATGGCAAACCGTCTAGTGTCGAAAACACTAAGCGTGGAGGACAGTTCCTTGCCACGCTTTAAGGTCTGTCCCTGACTACCAATAATAGCATAAGCGCCTTGCGCTCTGGCGAGCGCCGGTGTTTTCACAATCCGCCATGTCGGGCTATCAGCATGGCGCCTGAAAATGGCGAAAACGGCCTGGTCACGGTGCATGCCAATCGCATAATCCTTCGCCTCGCCGGCCATAACCAGACGACCGTATACATTCAGGATCAAACTCATTTCGGGGCGCTGAAACGCAATCTTTGACGAGGCAGGCGGCGGCTGGATATGCGTTATATTATCTGCGCTCATCTATACTCCCGCCTCTCTGCGTGGCTACTCGGCTATCGGCGTGCCCTGAAAACGCGCCGCAACCGCGACCGGCCCCGCTGGTTCAATATAAGCGTCACGCCAGATAAGCCAATGTCGATATTCCAGGACCAATGCCGGTGGGGCCAGGGCGACCCGGTTCCCGGCTAAAAACAGGCCAGATCATCGGATGCGCCCTAGTCAAAGCGCGCGATACTGGTAAAAATAGACCGAACTCGAAAGTGATGGCGATGTTGGTGGTTGAAAAGCTAACCAAGTCTTTCTCCAAGAAACAGGCCGTAGCATCGGTCTCGTTTCAGATTGGAAAGGGCGAGGTAATTGGATTTCTGGGCCAGAATGGCGCCGGGAAATCAACAACATTACGGATGATATGCGGCGCCATCGAACCCGATGCCGGCGATGCCAGGATCTCCGGCTATTCCATTCTTGAACATCGCCGGCAAGCCCAGCGCCTGATCGGATATTTGCCGGAAGGCGCGCCACTATATCCCGACATGCGGGTCGCCGAATTTCTCGATTTTATGGCTGACTGTCATCAATTACGCGGGCCTGCGCGCCGGTCGGCCTTGGAGCGTGTTATTAATGATACGCGATTGGCGAGTGCGCTTGGTCAGACAATTTCAACCTTATCTAAAGGCTTCAAACGGCGGGTTGGACTAGCCGGCGCCCTGCTACATGATCCGCCAGCGCTTATCCTGGACGAACCGCTCGACGGTCTTGACCCGATTCAAAGATCGGCAGTCAAAAATTTAATCTCGACAATGGCACCGGATAAAGCTGTCCTGATTTCAACCCACAATCTCGACGATATTCCGGCGATGTGTTCGCGGACTGTATTAATTGATCATGGCCGGATCATCGCAGACGAAACACCAGAACAATTTGCCGCGCGCAGCGCGGGCAGTCTTGAAACGGCATTCGCCGCACTGGTATCTGAAACGGCGAGCGCAACATATTGAGCCCGCATCTGACATACGCTTTAACCACGGCCGCCACCGCGTGGAAACGTGAAGTGTCAACATATTTTGCGACGCCGCTGGCCTATATCTTTCTGGCGATTTTCTTGTCCAGTATCGGGCTTTTCACATGGGACATATCAGGCTTTTTCGAGGCTGGAAAAGCAGATCTTGATGCATTCTTCAGCTGGCACCCCTGGCTTTATATCTTTTTCATGCCGGCTCTGGCGATGCGCCTATGGTCGGATGAAAAACTTCTCGGCACAATTGAATTGCTTAATTCGTTGCCAGTAAGTCTGTCCGGCCTGGTTACCGGCAAGCTGCTGGCGGCGTGGACGGTTGCCGGCGCCGGCCTTGTCATGACGTTACCCTGGTGGATCATGGTCAACTATCTCGGCGACACCGATAATGGTGTCATCGCCGTATCCTATCTGATGAGCTGGCTAATGGCCGGTGCCTTTCTGGGTATTGGCTCAACAGTCTCGGCGCTGACCTCTAGCTCGGCGATCGCATTTGTCTTGAGTGTCGGCGCCAGCTTTCTTATCACGGCCGCAGGATGGCCGATATTAAGCGTGAACATTGATTCGGTGTTCGGACCAGCGCTCAGCGAAATCGTCTCCCAATTTTCGTTCATGACCCATTTCAGCCCGGCCCAGCGCGGTGTGGTTGAACTCAGAAATATCATATTTTTCTTAAGCTTTATCGGATTAAGTATTGCCGCGACACGTCTTCTTATCGAATATCGCCGACGGGTGCCAAAATGACCGCCCGCCAGTATTTATCCACGGCCGGCGCCTTGATCGCCATGATATTTATCGGGATTAATATTCTTAGCTTTGTATGGTTAAGCAATATCCGGTTTGATGTTACCGAGCGCCAGCTTTACACCCTATCCGATGGCACGAAAACGACACTCGCTAATATTGGAGAGCCGGTTAAGCTGAAATTTGTCTATACCCGTAGCCTCGGACAATCCTATCCCAGCATCAGCGCCTATGCGTCCCGCGTCCGCGAGCTTCTGAGAACCTATGAGAGCCTTTCAAAAGGCAAATTAACAATTACCGAACTCGACCCTTTGCCGTTCAGCGAGGATGAGGACCTAATCACGTCATCTGGTCTGGTCGGGGTCAACACCGCCCGAAACCAACCTCTATATTTTGGTATCATCGGCGAGAACAGCGTCGATCAAACTGTCATAATCGGCTTCCTCGATCCAGATGAAGACGCGGCACTGGAATTCAACCTAACACGGCTCATCCAACGCCTCGACCAGCCTATCGCGCCGACAATCGGACTGCTGACAACGCTTCCCGAGCTTGATCCGCTGACCCCGGAAGTCGGGTTGGAGTTTGCCCGCACGATGGCAGAACGCTTCACGGTCGCACCAATCAGTCCCGACTTCGTCCGCCTGCCCGATCAGATCGATATTCTGTTTCTGGCGCATCCGCCAAACCTGACGGAGTGGCAACTATGGCAAATCGACCAATTTATCATGCGGACCGGTAAGGCACTGATCCTGCTCGATCCAGCTGCCAAGACGGCCAGCGGAGGCGGTCCCTTCGGGCTTCAGAACCGGCAGATCCGGTCTGACCTCAACCCGATAACCGATGCGTGGGGCATTCAGCTTGCCGCCGACGCGATCGCCGATCAAGAAAACGCTATCGCAATTGAAAGCGAGAATGATTATGGCCGGATCAGCATTGTCGAACACCCGATTTTTGTGAATGTTCCAGCCGCGCAGATCACAGCCGCAAGCCTGTCCACATCCATGCTGTCGAGAGGCATAAATCTAGCCGCGCCGGGATACTTTACGCTTGATGATACCGCCAATGGCCGTCGCGAGGTGCTAATGATGTCGGGCCGCGGGCCATCGCGAATAGAGCCTGAAACGGCCGCGATTAATATCTCGGCTGCGCAGGTGACAGAGCAGTACATAGCCGAAACGGATCGGGTAAACTTCGCTGTATATCTTGAAGGACAGCTGGCATCGGCATTTCCCGACGGCCCGCCACGCCCGCAATTGGCAGCCGGGAGCGACCAGGATCGGGCCGATATCGTGACCTGGCTCGAAAATAATCCGGTCTTGAAAACTAGCCGCGACAGTGTGGAGATTTACTTCATTGCCGATACCGACATGCTCGACGACAGCCTGTATCTGGCGCCCGATGGCGGTACGGCCTATGCCGATAATTCAGTATTTCTGATCAATGTGCTCGACAAATTATCCAATCGCTTCGATCTCATGGATCTTCGTGCACGGGTGCCGGGTGACAGGCCGATGCAACGCATTCAGCGTATGCGGTCGCAAGCCGAGGCGCGGCTATCCCGCCGGCAGGCCGTCGCGGAAGCACGCTTGCGAGACTTCCAGGACCGGCTATCGGAACTTGAGCCGGCCAATCAAGATGAAGATATCACGACCCCACAAATCACGGACCTTTTGTCGGAAGATGAACGCCGGGAACTGGTGGAGCTAAAAACCGCAATTCTCGAAACCCGGACTGCTCTTCGGGAAATCGAGCGTAGCTACCGGCGGGATATTGACCAGTTGGAAACAAGTCTGAGACTGTTCACAATTATCGCCGCGCCAGCGCTTATGCTGTTACTTGCAGGCCTAATATATTGGCGGAGGCGAAACGGTTGAGCGTTCTGCATCCCATCACCAATCAGTCCCGTCTGATTACCCGTCTGATCATTGTCACTATGGTCGTCTGGGGCATGATAATCGCGTCCCTGATCATGACCCGAAGCGGGCAAGTTGGCCAGCCCGACCGTTTGCAAGGTCAGGTTTTGCCGGGTCTCGAGGATCAGATTGATGCAATGACCGAACTCCGTTTCACAATGGCAGACGGATCTTACGCGCTGCGCCGGCAAGACAATGTTTGGACAATGGCAACCGCGGATTCCTACCCCATCAACGCCGTCACGCTGGCCCAGTTCCTGACAGGACTGGTCGACCTCACCTATCAGGGACGCCAGACCGCCGACCCGAAGAAATACGGCATCATCGGGCTGGGATCACCCGATCAAGGCGGCAATGGCGTCCGCTTGCAAATTTACGCAGCCACGCAGTCACCGCTGGTCGATCTGATTATCGGCCGCACCCCGTCAGGCCTTTACCTGCGGAAAGACGGCGAAGCGACCAGCTATCAGGCGGATGGCGACCTGCCGCCATTCTACAATCAACGGCCATGGCTAGACCTCGACATTTATGATCTTGAACCGGACGCGATTGAATCCATCATGGCATTTCGACCCGGACAGCCCGAGGTCATGCTCTTACCCGCTATTCCACCATCTGCACTAAGCCAGGCATCGACCGACACGACATTGCGAGGGTTTCGCCAAATCGTCACGCCGGCGCGGCTCGCCCAATCGATCGCGGATCTGACATTCATCGATGTCCAGGGCGCCGACCGGCTCACCGGCCCCGCCCGCATCAGCTATGAAATTATGACGGCGAATGGCCTGATCCTGGCGCTGACCATCTATTCCGAGCGCGACGGGCCATGGGTTGTATTGCAAGCCGGCAGCACCAATGAGCAAGCCACTAATCAGGCCCACAATATCAATCGGCGCGCATCGGGTTGGGCTTTTGCCATATCAGGCTACAGTTTCTCGACTTTGAACGCGACACTGCCACAATCCTAAGCGCTTCGGGGCGCTGGCGGATCCGGCTAATCGACCGAGTCTGTCCGCTTCAAATCTGGCGCCAATGCCTCGGCCGACAGATCACGGATGGCATCCTCGAGCGACAAAATCGACTGCGCTTTCGAACCGAACCGCCGCAATGCAACCGCACCGGCCTCAGCCTCACGCGCGCCAACCACAGCGATAACGGGTACCTTCTGGACCGAATGCTCCCGCACCTTATAGTTGATTTTCTCATTCCGGGTGTCGACTTCAACCCGGAAACCGGCCTCCCGAAGTGATTCAGCGACACGTTCGGCATACGGGTCAGCTTCGGATGTAATGGTTGCCACAACAATTTGCACCGGCGCGAGCCATAATGGGAAAGCGCCCGCAAATTCTTCGATCAGAATACCCAGAAAGCGCTCCATTGAACCGAGAATAGCGCGGTGCAACATCACCGGGCGCTCTTTTGCACCGCTTTCGGCAACATATTCAGCACCCAGACGCTCTGGCAGAACAAAATCAAGCTGTAGCGTGCCGCACTGCCAGACCCGGCCAATCGCATCGGTCAGCTGAAATTCGAGCTTTGGACCGTAGAACGCACCTTCGCCCGGCATAATTTCATAGGGCAGACCGGTGTGACGAATGGCTTCTTCAAGATCCTGCTCGGCGCGGTCCCAAACATCATCCGATCCGGCCCTGACCTCGGGGCGCGTCGACAATTTAACCTGAACATCGGTGAAGCCGAAATCATCATATACACTCTGGAGCAGGGCGCAGAACCGCTCGGTTTCGGAAATGATCTGATCTTCACGGCAGAAGATGTGGGCATCATCCTGGGTGAATTGCCGGACCCGCATAATCCCATGCAAGGCACCATGCGGTTCATTACGGTGACAACAGCCAAATTCCGCCAGTCGTAATGGTAAATCACGATATGATTTCTGGCCTGATTTGAACACTTCGACATGTGCCGGGCAGTTCATCGGCTTGATCGCCATTAATTTGGCATCTTTTGGAACTGTAACTTCGCCTTCGCCATCCGGCACAAAATCAGGGACCACGAACATGTTTTCGCGGAACTTTCCCCAATGTCCGGATTTCTCCCATTGGGCACTATCCATTAATTGCGGCGTTTTGATTTCATTATATCCCTCAGCAGCGAGACGGCGTCTGATATAGGCCTCCACCTGCAACCAGATCTGATAGCCTTTCGGGTGCCAAAACACCGACCCCATCGCCAGACTGTCGAGGTGAAACAGATCAAGCTGGGTTGCCAGTTTCCGGTGGTCGCGTTTTTCAGCCTCCTCCAGCCGGGTTAAATGCGCTTTCAGGTCTTTTTCATTTGCCCAGGCTGTTCCATATAATCGCTGCAACATCTCATTTTTGCTGTCACCGCGCCAATATGCGCCCGCGAGCTTCATCAGCTTAAAGGCTTTCGGTAATTTGCCTGTCGATGGCAGGTGAGGGCCTCGACAGAGGTCAAACCAGTCACCCTGTCGATAAATGGTGATGTCCTCACCGGCAGGAATTATATCGTCGATAATCTGAGCTTTGTAGACTTCGCCAAGCCGCTCGAATTCGGCGATAGCAGCGTCTTTCTCCCAGACTTCGCGCTCGATCGGATAGTCAGCATCGACGATCTCGCGCATTCTGTTCTCTATGGCGGCGAAGTCTTCCGAGGAAAACGGCTCCTCGCGCGCGAAGTCGTAATAAAAACCGTCATCAATTACAGGACCAATCGTTACCTGCGTTCCCGGAAACAGATCCTGTACCGCCTGCGCCAGAACATGCGCGGCGTCATGCCTGATCAATTCCAGCCCGTCAGCATCTGATGCTGTGACAATTTCAATGCTCGCATGGCCGTCAAGTGGACGCATCAGATCCCGTAATTCGCCATCAATCCGGGCCGCAAGCGCTTTCTTGGCAAGCGAACCTGAAATGCTTTTGGCCACGTCGTAGGGCGTTACCCCGTTCTCGAAGTCGCGAACGGAACCATCTGGAAGAGTGACCTGTATCATAATTTCAATATTCTCATTCTTTTGCCTGCCCTTGATCAGGAAATGGGCGCTCTGTCAAAGCCCAATCGCCAAATTTCCATGGCGCCCAGAATGGAGCATCAAGTTTTTTATCCGGGACCGGGTCATATCCCGACGACCCGCCCGGCCGGCAACGGCTCAACCGCGCAAGGGTCATCCAGCCGCCGGGCCAGATCCCGAAACGGGAAACGGATTCGGCGCCATAGATGCTGCAGCTTGGATAATGCCGGCATTTCGCCCCAAACAACTCAAACACCGGAGACAAAGTGAGCTTATAGGCCTTCAGCAAAGCCATTGCGATAAACCGGCGTGCAGAAGCCATAATAGAAACGAGTGTCCAGATAAAAACGGAGCGGTACATAATCACTCGTCACCACCGACCGCAAGTCTATGGCCGCGAAATAATCGCAGTTTCCGTCGAACATGTCTTCGGGCCATTATATTGGCAGACATTCAAGGCGCATCTTCAGGTTGCGGGCGTCTCACGAGCCTTGTCGATTGCCGAAACAGCCGCATCAAAAGCAAGCATGGTCGATGCATGTCGTGGCGGGTAATCCCGCACCCCCGCTAGGTGACGAAGTTCCCAGAACCGGCCCTGCGGCGGTTCTGCACCCTTTCTCAACATGTCGTTTAAATCATTCCGGGCCTGGCGCACCTCGTCAATGCTGGCACTAACGGCATGCTCGGACAGAATGGCAGTCGCTGCCTGTCCAAGGGCGCAAGCTTGCGGATTGACGGCAATCGCAGCAATCGACTGGCCGTCTTCGCTTAAGGTAATGTCCACCCGAACCGACGACCCACACACGCGGGATACTTTTTCGACCGATGCATCATAGGTCGGCAGACTGCCGAGATTAGGGATATTCGCCGCTAATTCGAGCACGCGGTTGTGATAAAGATCTGCCATAGGGCAGATGTCGCGCCCATCGCCACTAAAATCAAGTGGGGAGACTAATTACCGCAACC
>Ga0213865_10002385_pt1 | contig 11812 bp, 10 predicted proteins | sample PICome_6_FD_160100 | JGI IMG/M metagenome (GOLD analysis project Ga0213865, IMG submission 160100) | Coastal seawater microbial communities near Pivers Island, North Carolina, United States - PICO282 | ecosystem: Environmental > Aquatic > Marine > Coastal | place: USA: North Carolina...
GTGCTGTTACAACGTCGCCGGTTGCCATCGCAGCTAGGATCGCCAGGGAGACCAGCTGCTCGGTGAGGTGCTTGGGGGGTCGCGAGCGGAAGCCCTCGATACCCTCCTTAAAGATCGGAATCGAGACCAGCAGTGCCGCCGCAGCTTGAATGGTATTGGCAATCGCATACTGGTCAGGGAACAAGCTGCCATACAGCTGACCCAGGCCGAGCATTCCAAGGCCAGCGAGCAACGGGCCGAGACGGAAGGCAATTGAGCGCCGCTCGTCGGCAGTCAATTGCGCCTCATAGTCTGCGATACCAGAATCCGGCGCCATACTGGCGATATTTGAGTCGTTGGAATTCATCATTTTGTCGAAATCGTCATTCGGAAATCCTCATACTGGCCATTTATTGGCGGCAGTATAAACTTGCGCTGCCCTACTCTAGAGACCACATTTTCAATACCCTCGATATACAGGCGCTCAACCACCACCTCTGGCTGCTTTTGATACTCGGTAGCTAGCATTTCGAATGCCTCCCCGTCTCCGCGCGCCTCAGCGATCAAGTTTGCTGCGTAGATCTGAGCCTCAGCCAAAATCTGGTCACGCTTTGATTCGGCCTTGGGTAGCTCGGTCTCGCGATAGCGCTGTGCCTCCACAACCATTTTGTGGCTGGTAATGTAGGCAGTGTTTACATCCACAAAAGCGCGTTTTACCGCAATGGGCGGTGCAAAATCAGCAATCTCGACCGCAATCAGCTCGAGTCCCGAATCCACTTCGTCCAATCTGGTTTGCGCAGCTGCCCAAACCCTATTGCCAAGCACCTTGCGCCCCTCGGTCAACACAGAATCGATGGATTCGCGACCCGTGGCCCGCACCACCTCGCCTTGAACTATATTTCGCAGTAGGGCGTGGGGATCCTCCTGAGCCAGTGCGTAGGCGATCGGATCAACCACGCGGTAACGTGCCAGCAGTTGCAGCTGCACAATATTTTGATCTCCGGTCAGGCAGTATCCCTCTGTTTCAGGATCGATGGACAGCGCGCTACTGGTATAGCGCTGTCGTCGCTGCATTGAACCCTTGCCCACAGACGATGGCGTTGTCAGCTCGGAGCTGCGCCACAGATCGTTGATTTCTACTTCGTGCACTTTGCCAATAGGGACGCGCACGACCTCGTCCAACGGCTGTGGCAGCGCCCACAGCAGTCCAGCCTTGTGTATCTGTTCGGCCGGCGAGTCTCCAACGACGCGCCCAAAGCGCATAATCATCGCGACCTCGTCCGGTTTCACGGCAGTCACACCCGAAAAAAGGTAGGTAACAAAGAGCAGTGAGATCGGCCAGTATGCCAGGCTGATCAGGGTTCCGAGCACCTCGACCGCCGGCTGCGCGATGCGCTGAATCTCATTGGTGCGTCGTGTGCCTTTGTTGTCGGCCATCACTTATCGTCCCGCTGTTTAATGTCGAGTTCTTGGGGACCATTCAACACGTTGAATGGTGCCTTGTCTGTGCGCATGATAAGCGTCACATCTTTACTCATCACCTGTTCAAGACTCTGGAGCTGACGAACCATCTTAAACAGTTCGGGAGCCTCGCCATGGGCGCGCGCGTAGATTTCTGTAGCTTGCGCTTCGGCATCGCCGCGCAACTTAGCTGCCTCTTCTCGCGCCGCTGCGATCACCGTAGCAACCTCCAAATCTGTCTCGGAACGCAACACCGCGGCATCGCGCTCCCCTTGGGCGCGCAAGCCAGCTGCGACCTTCCCTCGTTCAGCACGCATCTTATCGAAAACCGACTTGATGTTGGCCTCCGGAAGAGACAGGCGTTTAAAACCAACTTGCTCAACTTCAATCCCGTACTTAACCCGCGCCGACTCTTGCACCGATGCCAATATCTCACTTTCAATCTCTTCAGTTCGGAGTTGCTTGGGGTCAGTCGAAACCAGCGCCGACAAGTCATAGCGACCCATTACACCGATCTTGGCATTGGTTACCACGCCATCAAGCTTCTTTTCGGCCTCTGAAATTGTGCCAACGGCCTTATAGAAGAGTTCGGCATCAGTGACTTGCCAGGATGCATAGGAGAGCAAAATGATATTTTTCTTATCCCTGGTCAACATCTCTGAATGCCGCGTATTGAACACGCGTTTGCGCTGATCGATCAAACTTACTCTGTCGATCGGCCAGGGCAACTTCCAGTGCAACCCAGATTGAGTTTCGGTTCGCACCAGCTCGCCAAAGCGCATCACAAGTGCCGTATGACGTTCTCGCACGCTAAACGCGACCGACGACAACAGGATCACCATCACGGTTAAAATGCCGACCGCCATCCTCATATCATCGCGATTAAATTGGAAATTCTTCACTGCTCTTCGCGGATCCAAATTGCGCCTCCTGATTCTTCAATAGTGTGATCAATTACATGGAACCTCTTGCCAGCTAGCCCCGCCTCGACGGCCTGCAGATGCCTAATTAAACCAAACACTTCAGGCGAAGCCAGATAACTGGCTCGAAGCGCCTGGAATGCGGTGGCTTCACCACGTGCATTTGAGAGCCGGGTAACACTGTGGGCTAGGGCGCCATTTTTGAGCTTTGCGGTTGCCCCATCAGCCCTGGGATATTCAAGCTCTCGGTAGGTTTCAGCCTTGAGCAGCTTGGTTGTCTGATCGATTCTTGCAGCGACCACCGCCTGATAATCAGCGCCGACATTTACTGGTGGGTGCAAACCGGTCAGTGTCAGATCGACAATCTCAAACCCGAGATTGCGATCGTCCGATGCCCCTTGGATCGCGAGTTCGAGTTCCTCACCTAGTGCCGCTAGGTTCTCCGACAGTACGCCATCCAATGAGCGGCCCACGGTGCGCTGCATTAAAACGCGGTCCGCCAGAATGGCCAATGTTTCGTCCGGATTCTGCTGCGAGTAAGCGTAGGCGAAGGGATCTCCGATCCGGTAGTGCAGCGTAGCATTGACGGTGACCAGATCTCTCCCATCACCAAGCAAAAGCTTGTATTCCTCTTCCGCGTGGGCAACGGTCCACAGCATGCTCGCCTCTTGGCGTGAGCCCGCGAACCCGATCGGGATGGTCTGCACGCGATGCACAGGTATGCGATTGACTCGCTGCATAGGCCACGGCAAACCCAGGTGCAGTCCCGGTTTTAGCGGTTCGCGATCAAGTTTGCCAAAGCGCTCGACCAGCCCGACATCCGCCGGCCCAATCATAACGAATGAGGTCGAAAGCCATCCGATAATAAACAGTCCTGCGGCCAGCGGAAGCAATGAACGCCGCATAAAAGTCAATGCCCAGGCGCCACGCAAGTCAATACCAAACACATCGGCCAAGACCGCGAACAAGCTGCCAGATGGGTTGAACCGCGAGAATAGAAGCCGCAGTGAGAACAGGTCGGTGCCAACTCGCCCGCCCGGATGCGGCACTCGATTGTAAAACTGCAACCAGCTCGTCCATAGTGCACGCAGCGTGAGCTCTACACCGAGAAACAGGACAATTCCCAGCAGAATACTGGTCGTCAGCTCTCCTACCCAGGGTCCATTGAACACAACGATAAAGAGCGATACAGCGCCGACCAGTGCCATCCACGTGCCCGCGCGGAACCAGCAGGCTACGCCCCGCGCTTCCGGGGCCAATTCTGGTGAGATCGCTGAAAAATACTGGGCAAATAGTGCCGACAGAATAGCCATCGCCACAAAGCCCCAAGCAAACAGCTGTGTCCAAGTCGCATCGATGTCAGGGCTCAACTCGGCCCGAGGCCCGAACACCTCCCACGTGAGCATTAGCGGCAAGGCAATCGCAAGCAATCCAGACAGATAGGGCATGAAACGGGAAAGAAAGTAGACACTACCAGTGTCTGCAGCTGGATCCTCAAGTCGACGCAGAAAGGCTCTCTGACGCCACTTGAGTGTGCTCCAAAAACCAATCAAAACAGCTGCCTGAAGGAAAAAGAAAAGTCCAAGTACGGTTGGGATACCCATTCCGTAAGCTAAGTCGATAGCCAACGCGGTCACACCGAAAAGCCAGGGGCCAATAAGCGCGACCCAGCCGCTCAAGCGACGAAGACGGGTAAGTTCCTGTTTATGCAATTCGAGAGTCGGATCAGTCATTATGGATACTCAATACCAAGAGAGCCCGAAAGCACAGTCACGGCTTGTTGATTCATATTTGGAGCGAGCTAATTAGAAAAATTTTATATTTATATCTACATACCATGATACACCATCACATTTTTGGTTGGAATTGGTTTATGTTATTGCGGCTTTGCTATTGTCACCCATCAGCTATTTTGATTTTCTCTCTTTGCCCTCAATCCTATAAGGCCGCCGCTCTGGGATCACCCTACCCAAGCGCGCTTCCCACAACCAACACAATTACTATAAAAATCCACTTCAGGTACGTCCAATTTGCAGATCTATTACAACAACGACCGAAGTCCAAAAAAGACCACAGCCCAGCTCCTAATCAGCTCGATTAATTTTGATACCCCATAGTTGTCCCAAATATCTCAAAACATCCGGGCGTTATAAAGATCAATACGGCAACGGGGAGCAGTGGAGTTAGCGCCACTCATAAAGCGAAAATCGCACAGGCCTCAGCTAGATATGCAACTGATTTTGTTAGCCCCATCGGCGTCAGATTGGCTGTGCTTTGCGCCAGAAGATTGCCCAACCTCGCAGCATTCTCAGGACTCATATCACCGTCGCTGACAGCCTTGATCATGGCATCATCAGCCTGCTTAAACAATAATTTCATTTGCCGGATATCGGCATTGATGGCTGCCAAGTCAGCAGTCTGATGCAGTGTGCTAGCATTGGCGCCACGCGCCTCGGCGGCGCAGATAGCATCGCGGGCCAACAGATCCAAACGGATCGGTTTAAAGCGCGCAATACCTCCTGTGAGGTCGCGAGTTAGTTCGGGGTATAACCCCTTAACCACGGCACGCCTCAAGGGTGAATGAGCCACATAAATACTGCCATCGGCAGCCACTATACTCATTGCCACCGAATCTTCGCGCCGCTCGGCAAAGTAGCGTAATTTTCCTGTTTTTCGATCTAACAGCCCCATTCCCACGTGCAACATCATGGTCCTACCCAGCAATGATTTACCACCACCGATCATAATAACCACACTGTTGGCAGTTGCAGTTGCCGTCAAGCTGTTGAATTCCACATCCACATTGGCATAACCCTGAAAGCCATTCATCTCAGCCGTCCAGGTTCTACTCCCGTGATCACCTTTATCAATCAACTGGATCACATCACTACCGGTGATGGCATAGAGCTCATTATTATCCGCAGCCACTGTAATTGAACCCACCAGCGGCTCGCCCACATCCACTCGCCACCTCTCCTTTAAATCACTATCTAGGGCGATAACATGGCCTGCATTATCTGATATATAGAGGCGCTGACCATCTGCGCTAAGTGCCGGAGTAGAACCGGTACCTCCCTGGAAAGTTACGCGGTTTAATATTTTGAATTCAAGACCATCACTGCCGTTATCTACTAGATCGAGAGAGTAAATGGCACCAATCTCGGACCTACCATCTTCAGTACCATCTTCTGAATCTGGTGCAGTTGCGGCCATGTAGATACGGCTACTTTGTGGATCGATACTAAAGTAGTTGGTGACAATGCCACCACCACCGTAGATATAGTTAGTGGCCGCTGAAAATAGGCTCAGGCCCCCTTCGGTTCTGCCAAAGGCCTCGTCCATTAGGGGATCCACTTTATTGAGGACAAATTTGGGTATCTTGGTGCCGTTGCCACTAATGGCAGGCGCACCTGGAAGTTGTCCAATAGGTGTTATCAGCTAACCAGTCTTGCGACTAAAGGCGAATAGTGCCCCGCCCTTGGTGACCGAAATCAGTGAATCTGTCGCCGGGTGATAATTGAAACTATGAAATTTAACAATCGGTTTTTTGCCATACTCAGTAGTGGGAAGGTTTAAGCCCGTGGCTTTACTCCATATCACCGATCCATCGGGTCTCAGAGCCATAAGACGATTGTAGCCAACCACATAAAGAATTTGGGATCCCGGATTTTCCGGATCATTCAGTATAAAAACCGGACTACTAGCTTGCATATCGTCTGCAGCAGGTATCGACCATCGCCTCTCACCAGTCTGGCCGTCAATGGAAATCAACACCACCCGCTCACCGTGGTAAAACTGCGGGGTAAAATAGAGGTTACCCTGATTATCAACCAGTGGGCCATTGCCAATAAAATAGGCAGGCTCAACAACCCAGTCAAGTTCAAACATCGGGGCGGCAACACCCCATACCGCATCTGAGTTCGCCATATCAACATGTATGGCACTAAAGGTTTCCGGCTCGGGGATAACATCGTAACTTTGTTGTCCCACCGCGCGAGCGCCAACGGGTTTCCATTGCGTCTTTTCGGGTGGACCAAAAGCCTTTGGATTATGGGGTCGCTCGGCTTGACTAAAAATCGTGAAGCAAATCGCTGCAATGAAGAGCAAAGCGACTATTTTCCAATCATTAATTTTCATGCTTATCACTGTCTCTAATCAATACTAGATGCATTTCTAATGCTTTCATAATTCTATTGCATTGCAGTATAGTGTCAGAAATTAGCGGCAGGGAATGATTTTCGCCCACACTTATTTCTATGTTTTTCGCCCCAGGGAGTCTGGCATTAAGAGTAACTCCATGACTAAAATTAAACTTCAGCGTGATCTCTTAACGCAGCTATTATGCCTAGTAAATGAGGCAGGGATTTCAACTGAACAACTACTTAACAAGACGCGCATCGATGAGATGCCAATCGCAGTTGAAGCTGAATTTTCAGAAACCCACTTTATTGTTTTACTGGAGACTGCGGCAAAGCTCATGGGTGATCCCTATTTGGGACTTCGACTGGGTCAAAAAGTCGGAATTGAAAGTTATGGAACCTTTGGTTTTGCCTTAATGAGCTGTGCCAATCTGCGAGAGTCCATCCAGCTTTTGCTGCGTTATGGGAAAGCATTTTTTCAACCACATTGGCACTCAGAGAATCGCGATGGCGGTCTAGTTTTATGGCCTATACTGACTAAAGGAACGCCAGCACAACAACGTCTTATCGCTGAGCTGGCCTTTTCTCAGTGGACTTTCATTGGCAACTCACTCTATCGAGGCCGAATAGAGGGAGCAGAGATAGAATTCATTTTCCCCGAACCCTCTAACCCTGGTATCTATCATTCAACTTTTGAAGCAAAAATAACTTTTGGTGCAGAGCGCAATCATGCATTTTTGCCTAAACATATTCTGGACACACCAGTTAAGACTGCCAATGTATCTGAGCATGTTGTATTTCATCAGCAGTGCGAGGAAATGTTACGCGGCCTGAACAGCGGCGAAAAGATCACAACTGAGGTTAGGCGTTTACTGCTGCAGTCCGCTGGTGATTTCCTCAATATTTCCGGAGTCGCAGCGCGTCTAAATATGAGTGAACGAACCCTGAGACGAAGGCTGGATGATGAGTCGGTCAGTTTCAGGTCGCTATTCGAAGAAGTTAGAGACCTACTGGCAAAAGAGTATCTAGCCAAAACGGTGCTGACCATTGCTGAAATAGCGCACTTGCTAGACTATTCTGAAACAGTAAATTTTCGACGAGCATTTGTTCGTTGGAATGGTGTGACACCAAAAAAATATCGTCAACAACAGGCCAGACAAATAGGTATTTGATGCAAGAAGTTGCTGGAGGTTTTCACCTCCAGAAAACATAGACTAAATGCCGTTGAAACGCATAAATTTTAAACCTGAAATGCCAAGCTATTTACAGTGCCATTTCCAAAATTACACGACTGATCTCAGGGGTGACTTCACGCTGTTCGCCCAGTGCCACCATGCCGTGTTGCTTTAATTTATCTAAAATACTATCGATATGAGAAGCATCTAAATCCACGTGACTCAACCGAGTTGGCATATTCATTTCTGCGAAGAAATTTTCAGTTAACTCAATCGCCTTATCAATGCGCTGATCCTCACTGCCATCTACCAGATTCCAAACTCGGTCAGCGTATTGCAATAATTTTTCCCGCTTCACATCACGGCGGACCTTCATAACCGCGGGCAATGTAATCGATAGCGTTCTCGCATGATCAATATCGTATAAGCCCGTGAGTTCGTGCCCAATCATATGGGTAGTCCAATCTTGGGGAACACCTGCACCTATCAAACCATTGAGCGCCATAGTGGCTGCCCACATGGCATTGGCTCGAACTTCCAGATCCTCTTTAGTCTGGTCATTTAGGGCTTTTGGACCTTCTTCAATCAACGTCAATAATAGGCCTTCAGAAAATCGATCCTGGACTTTGGCATTTACACTGTAGGTCAAATACTGCTCCATGACATGTACAAACGCGTCGACAATTCCATTACCAATTTGGCGGTCCGACAAACTTAAAGTGACCTGCGGGTCAAGCACCGCGAACTTGGGACGTAATAATCCACTAAAGAAAGATAGCTTGTGTCCGTGACGAGTCACCACGCCACCACTATTGGATTCAGAACCTGTAGCAGGCAGGGTTAGAACAACACCTAGCGGTAAAGCCTGATTAACTTTGGCCCGCTCAGCGATAATACTCCAAGGTTCTCCACCTTCAAATTTAGCGGCAGCTGCAATAAATTTAGCGCCATCAATAACTGAACCTCCACCTACAGCGAGCAGATAATCCACTTGGTTGTCGGCGATAATCGGCAATGATTTCATCAATGTATCATACTGTGGATTGGGCTCTATTCCGGAAAACTCAAACCATTCACGAGCCCCCAATGCTTCAATCACTTGATCATAGATACCATTCTTTTTAATCGAACCGCCTCCATAAATCACCAATACTTTGGCATCTTGAGGGATTTCTCCATCTATTTTTTCAATCTGACCGGCTCCAAAATGAATGCTAGCTGGATTGTGAAAGCTGAAATTCAACATGTTTGTTCCTCAAATAGGTCTATGGGACAGCAAATGGGTGGCAACATTAACGGATTTACAGTGAAGATAATAGGGGGCCTTTAATTTATGAGTAACATTCCGCAACTGACAAGTAGTTATGACTATAAAGCGCATACTCCGACGCTTTTTTGGGAAATCATTTTTCGAGAAGCGCTACATTATTTTGTCAACCAGCCGCGAATTTGGCCGTTTATGATACCTAAATTAAAAGGCTAACCCTATACATTCACTACTGCACCATAGTAGCAACTGGCTAAAAAATTAGGATTAATAATCCAACCAGCCAAAAGGCATAGCGATTGGGCTTGGCTCTGACTAAAAAAATATATCAGTGAAGGCTGGGCGGTTTGTATTGATGATATTCAGTCAGCCGTTAACTGCTAACCATTGAATAAGAACAATGACTATGAATAATCAAATCGGCAATCCAGGGGCATCCGCCTCTGTAACCCACAACGTTTCCCAACCCTTGGCTGGTCATCGCACCACTCTCCTATTACTGGTATTGGTCTACACCCTGTCAATCAGCGATCGGATGATTTTATCAATCCTGTTTCCGGATATAAAAGCAGAATTTGGTTTGAGCGATACCCAGCTGGGGTTGTTGGGCGGCGTTTCCTTCGCCCTGTTTTACGCCACCATTGGCCTTCCTATCGCACGCCTGGCGGATCAGTACAGTCGCAAAAAAATCATTATTTTAAGCCTTGTTGTATTCTCCTTGATGACGGCCCTCAGTGGCTTGGCCGCTGGCTTTATTAGCCTTCTGCTGCTGCGAATTGGCGTCGGCATTGGTGAGGCAGGGGTGAACCCGGCCAGTCACTCCCTTATCGCTGACTATTTCCCACCCCAGCGTCGCGGCCTCGCCATGGCTACCCTTATGCTGGGTGGGAGCTTTGGAATGATTCTGGGATTTGTCGGTGGCGGTTTTATTACCGAAGCCTATGGCTGGCGCATCGCCATGGTATCTGTAGGTCTTCCCGGTCTTGTATTAGCCGCTTTTATGCTTAAACTACTGAAGGAGCCTTCTAGAGGTACCTTTGAAACAGACACAGCACCCACAGCGCCATCCATAGCCACTACCGCGATTAGCATGTGGCTCAACCCCGCTATGCGGCACCTATTCGCGGGATCAATAATAGCGGCGACGGCCTCTTACGGCATCACACAATGGTTACCGACCTTTTTTATGCGAACTCACGAGCTCAGCCAATCTGAGACCGGAGTGATGATGGCAGGGGTATTTGGCATATTGGGAGCAATCGGTGCACTGATAGCCGGCAAGTGGTTTGATCGCCTGTCCATCGGTGGTTTCCAAAAGGGTTTATGGATGCTTGTGCTGGTTCCATGTCTTTCTATGCCATTCTTTTTTGCCGGCCTTATGAGCGACAATCTGACCATGGCCATGCTGCTGTTTATCATTCCAGCCTTTGCTGGTAACTTTTTTATGGGGCCAACCTTAGCTATGCTTCAAACCCTATCTCCGGTCAATACTCGGGCTGTTTCTTCGGCGATCTTGATGCTAGCTATGAATCTTATAGGCTTGGGTCTGGGGCCATTGCTGGTCGGTGTACTTAGCGATCTGCTGACCCCGCGATTTGCTGAGGATGCTTTAGGCATGGCGATCATCTGCATCACAACTCTAGGCCTCTGGGGATCGCTGCATTACTGGCTCTGTGGTCGGGCGCTTATTAAGCAGGGCAAGACTTCGTGAGGGGTTTATAAAATGAGAAGAAATGGCTTTTTTAAGGGCCGTTGGAAGACGTTCTAGATAATTAGTCTTAATTTCTAGCACGTACCCCCACTGAGGCAATCGCTCTCAATGGATCTATCAACAGGTCTATCAGCAGATTTAGCAAACCGCTTATCGGTATAGCAATTGACATCGCTTTAACAGGCGAGGCTGATCAAAGCCATCTCTGCGGTGCAGGGTTGAGCGATTGTCCCAGGCGATTACGTCGCCGACCCGCCACTGCTGGGTAATTACATACTTATCATCGACTGCATAGGTCCACAGCTCATCAAGTAGCGATTCACTTTCCTGGAGTGATAGACCATCAACATAGGCCCACGCCCTTCGACCCAGATAAAGCGCCTTTTTTCCGGTTTCGGGATGGGTGTAAACGATTGGATGAAGTCGCCCTGGCGTGTCTCTAGGATCATCCGATGCCACTTCTTCAAAACCTTGGCGAAGTTGGCCATCACTGGTGTGCGCAGCATCGTGCTTTATCGATAAGCCCGCTATACGTCGCTTTAAATCCGCAGGTAAGCTATGGTAAGCGGCGTATTGATCGGCGAACTGGGTATCACCACCTGTTGGCGGTATGATCTCTGCATATAAAACCATCCCAATTCCCGGCTTTTCATGGGAGGTCATATCGGCATGCCATAGCACCTCAGCATCACCCAAACCCCCTATAGGCTTGCCCTCTTTTTGCATATTGGAGAGCTTAAGTATATAGATACTTCCGCCGCCCCTACGCTTAAATTCCTCTTCTGTTATACCCATCTTGTCAAAGTAGGGAATGGTATCCAGCTTGCCAAACATGGCACTAAATGCCTGCAGTTGATCATCGTCTAACACCTGATCACGAAACCGCAGGACGCCATATTCCAACCACAGCTTATAGATTTCCTTAAATTCCTGTTCACCTATTGCGGCAAGATCACATTGACCTATATCAGCACCAAAAGATGGTGTAATCGGCTGTACTTGCATGTTCAATTCCTCTCTGAGTATAAAACCAATATAGCGTTCCAATTTTGCAGTATCTGGCGGCTTTTAGCTTGCCTGCTGCTTGGCCAACGCCCGACCACAGAGCCAGAAGTGCAGTGACCCCCAGAGGCCCAGCAACGTAAAACAGGCCAGCGAGA
>Ga0213865_10002387_pt1 | contig 11809 bp, 10 predicted proteins | sample PICome_6_FD_160100 | JGI IMG/M metagenome (GOLD analysis project Ga0213865, IMG submission 160100) | Coastal seawater microbial communities near Pivers Island, North Carolina, United States - PICO282 | ecosystem: Environmental > Aquatic > Marine > Coastal | place: USA: North Carolina...
GTATATTGAAGGGGTATAATACGAAATTGGTTTTGTATACTTATGATTCGTTTCTTTTCGATTTTGACAATGAAGAGGGAGAATTATTAGAAAAAATTGAAAATATTTTTAAAAAATATAAATTAAGCACAAAGAAAATAGAAGGTTATGACTATGATTTTAGAGAAACCCATTAATATGTATAACACAGAATATGATGTTATAAATGATATTAAAAACTTAGGTAGTTTGAATAATAAATTATTTTGCACTTTTACAGATTTAAATGGGCTTGAGTCTTTAATTGAGAATATTAAGGAAAAGTATAGCATCATTTATAATAAATTGTTTGTATTAGAGATTGTAGGTAAAGATGAATATGTAGTTACTTATAATGTTGAACAAGCTAACGTTGGGTCGATTCCTGAGAATACCATCTTGGTACACAGAAAAAAGGAATCAAATACTCTTTATACTATTAATGCCTTAAATGAACTTATTAAAAAGTTAAATGGGGGTGTTGTTGATACTAAATTTCAAGTAGATTGGCAGCATTATAGTAATTGTATTTTGCTTACTCAGCATAATGAGCTAACTCAATTAAATACAAAAATTTATAAAATTATTGAAATATAGTTTGGAATACTAAATTCCATTTAGTATATTACGGTTACATAAAAAAAGTTATAAAATATGGATTTATCACTACTAAAACAGAAGTTGGATGGGCTCCAACAAAAACAAAGCTCAAACACACAAAAAACAGATTACACTAAAATCTTTTGGAAGCCTTCTTTAGGCAAATCACAAGTTAGAATTGTACCATCTGCTTTTAATCCTTCTAACCCTTTTAAGGAATTAAAATTCTATTATGGAATTACAAACAAGGTTATGATTTCACCTTTAAACTTTGGTGAAAAAGACCCTATCTTTTTGTTTTCTAAAAAGCTTAGAGAAGAGTATAATAAAGAAAATTATGTTCTTGCTAAAAAATTAGATGCTAAAACTAGAATCTTTGTTCCTGTAGTTGTTAGAGGAGAAGAAGATATGGGAGTTAGATTATGGCAATTCGGAAAACAAGTATATGAAGAATTATTAGCACTAGCTGTTGATGATGAAATTGGAGATTATACTGATGTTGTAAATGGTAGAGACTTAACTGTAGAGACAGTAGGACCAGAATCAACAGGTACTCCTTATAATAAGTCATCAGTAAGAGTTAGACTTAAAACATCTCCACTTAGTGAGGATTCTTCTAAAGTACAAACTTGGATGAAAGAACAACCCAATCCAGAAGAATTATTTAAAAGATATTCATTTGATGAAATGAAATCAGCTTTAGAAAAATGGTTATCACCTGAAGATGCTGAAGAAGAAGGAGATATTATCTCAGAACCAGCTGAATCATTTGATGATAAACCAGCTTCAAATTTTAGTTTAGATACTTCAAAAACTAAACAAACTAAGGCTGATGAATTTGATTCATTATTCCCAACTGAAGATAGTAAAACTAACGACTTACCATTCTAAACATGGCAAGAAAGAGTAAATCATTATCTGCAGCAGTATCTGCAGAAATTAGGGATAATTTTGATCTTAATAAATTTAAATCTAAAAAAGGTTTAGATAAAAATATTAAGTTCAAAGAACAACAATGGATCCCCCTTTCACCTGCCTTTAGGGAAGTAACTTCCGTTCCTGGAATCCCTATGGGTCATATAGTTTTACTCAGAGGTCACTCTGATACAGGTAAAACTACAGCAATGATTGAGGCGGCAGTATCAGCCCAACAAAATGGAGTACTGCCAGTCTTCATCATTACTGAGATGAAATGGAATTGGGAACATGCTATTCAAATGGGTCTTGATATTAATATTGAGAAAAATAAAGATGGTGAAATTACAGATTATAATGGTAATTTTATTTATGTTGATAGAGAAACTATTAATTCCATTGAAGATGTAGCAGTATTCATTTTAGATTTAATGGATGAACAGAAAAAAGGTAATTTACCTTATGATTTATTATTCTTATGGGATAGTATTGGTTCTGTACCTTGTGAAATGTCACTTAAATCTAATAAAAACAATAATGAGTGGAATGCAGGTGCTATGTCAACCCAATTTGGAAATAATGTAAATCAAAAGATTACATTATCTAGAAAAGAATCTTCACCTTATACTAATACGCTAGTATGTGTTAATAAAGTTTGGACATTAAAACCAGAATCACCTATGGGTCAACCTAAATTGATGAATAAAGGTGGTTATGCAATGTGGTTTGATTCAACATTTGTAGTTACATTTGGTAATATTATGTCTGCAGGTACATCTAAAATTAAAGCAATTAAAGATGGTAAGCAGGTAGAATTTGCTAAAAGAACTAATCTACAAATTGATAAAAATCATATTAATGGTGTTACTACAAGAGGAAAAATTGTAATGACTCCACATGGATTTATAATGGATGATCCAAACCAATTAAAACAATACAAAAATGATCACGCTAAGGATTGGTCTAAAGTATTAGGAGGAATGGATTTTGATGTTGTTGAAGAAAATGAACAAGTAAACGACATATCTCAATTCGAGAAAGAACCAGAATAGAATCATTATGAAGCGTAAAGAATTATTTAAACTCTTGGACGAAGTCCAAGAGCAAGGGGAAGAAACTATAGTAAGAAAACATGACAAAGTATTATTAATAGATGGGTTAAACCTATTTTTTAGAAACTTTGCAATGATGAATATGGTTAATCCTGATGGAGTTCACATTGGTGGGTTAGGTGGATTCTTTCGTTCTTTAGGTGCAATGATTCGACAAACCCAACCAACATCTGTTTATGTAGTATTCGACGGAGCAGGTTCAACTGCTAACAGGAAAAACCTGCTCTCCGAATATAAAGGAGGAAGAAATTTACAACGAATTACAAATTGGGATGCATTTGATAGTCTAGAAGATGAACATGATGCTAAAGTAGACCAAATTGTACGTGTAATTCAATATCTTAAATTATTACCTGTTAAAACTACATTACTCGATAAAGTAGAAGCGGATGACATTATATCAGTGTTATCTACAAAATTGGTAGAAAAACATAATTCTACATGTTTTATTGTATCTAGTGATAAAGATTTTGTTCAATTAGTAACTGACAAAATTATATTATATAGACCAATGGAAAAAGAATATTATACTCCAAAGGCTATAAAAGAAAAATTTGGAGTTTCTCCTAAAAACTTTATTCTCTATAAAACACTCCTAGGAGATAGTTCAGATAATATTCCAGGAATTAAAGGATTAGGTGTAAAAGGTATATTTAAAAAGTTCCCTGAGTTACAAGAAAGAGATTTAACATTAGATGATATTTTTGATATATCTGCTAGGAAATATAAAGATCATGTTGTATATTCTCGCATAATTCAAGATGAAGAAAGAATTAGGACAAGTTATAAAGTTATGGATTTAAATTCTCCAATGATAGATGATAGAGAAAAACTATATTTGGATGATTTAATCCAAGAAGATTTTCCTGAATTAAATTCTGAAATGTTTATACAATTTTATAATACAGATCAATTAGGAGGAATGATTAGAAATTTAGATACTTGGTTAAAAGATAATTTTTCACACTTTAAAGGTTATAAAGATTGACACTTAATAGTATAAATCAATACGGACACGAATTTCAAATAAAGGTTTTATCTTCTTTATTAACACATAAAGAATTTTTAACCAATATACATGATATTATTTCAGATGAGTATTTTGAAAATCCTGCTCAAAAATGGGCTATAAAAGAAATACTTAATTATTATGACAAATATCATACAACTCCTTCATTAGATATTTTAAAAGTTGAACTACAGAAAGTAGATAACGAAGTATTACAAATTTCAATTAAGGAACAACTTAAAGAAGCATATGTAACCTCAGATGAGGATTTAGAATATGTTCAAGAAGAATTTACTAATTTTTGTAAAAACCAACAATTAAAAAAGGCTTTAATGTCTTCAGTTGATTTACTTAAAGGAGGAGATTTTGATGGTATTCGTTTTTTAATTGATAATGCTTTAAAAGCAGGTCAGGATAAAAATATAGGCCATGAATATATTAAAGATATTGAAGAACGCTATAGAGAAAATTCAAGAACAATTGTACCTACACCTTGGGACCGTATTAATGACTTATTGCAAGGTGGACTTGGAAATGGAGACTTTGGTCTTATTTTTGGTAATCCTGGAGGTGGTAAATCATGGTCTCTAGTAGCATTAGGAGGATATGCAGTTAGATTAGGTTATAATGTTTTACATTATACCCTTGAATTAGGTGAAGATTATGTTGGTAAGCGATATGACGCTTTCTTTACAAAAGTACCAGTTAATAAAATAGATTCATTTAGAGATAAGGTAGAAGAAACCATCCCTCAATTACCAGGTCAGTTAATTATTAAAGAATTCCCAACAGGTAGGGCAACTATTTCAACAATTGAGTCTCATATCAACAAATGCTCAGGAATGGGGATTAAACCAGATATGGTAATAATTGATTATGTAGATTTACTCTCATCAAGAAAGAAAAATCGTGAGCGTAAAGATGAAATTGATGATATTTATACAAGCACTAAAGGTCTCGCGCGACAACTTGATATTCCTATTTGGTCTGTTTCGCAAGTTAATCGAGCAGGTGCACAAGATAAAATTATAGAAGGAGATAAGGCAGCAGGATCGTACGATAAAATGATGATTTCTGATTTCGCTATGTCTCTTTCTCGTAAAAAAGAAGATAAAGTTAATAATACAGGAAGGTTTCATATTATGAAAAATAGATATGGGATGGATGGGCTTACTTTTTCTGTTAATGCAGATACTTCAACTGGTCATTTTGAAGTATTTGATTATCAAGACAGTGAAGATTCAGAACAATTAGCACCTCCTACTAAATCTAATAAATTTGATACTGATGTTGATAGCTTTGACAAACAGTTACTTCGTAAAAAGTTTTTTGAACTAGAAAAATAATTTAAATATAAGACAAATGGCAAAAAAATCACTACTACAAGAAAGAATCGTTTATAAACCCTTTGAATACCCAGAAGCACATGATTATTGGATGAAACAACAACAAGCACATTGGTTACATACTGAAGTGCCTATGATGTCAGATGTAAATGATTGGAAACAAAATCTAAATGAAACTGAAAAAAATATAATTGGGTCTATTTTAAAAGGATTTGCACAAACTGAAACTGTAGTAAATGATTATTGGTCGTCTTTAGTTACAAAATGGTTTAGAAAACCAGAGGTTATCAAAATGGCTGTTACATTTGGTGCTTTTGAAACTATTCATGCTGAGGCTTATTCTTTATTAAATGAAGAATTAGGATTGGATGATTTTAGTGAGTTTTTAGAAGACGAAACTACAATGGCCAAAATTGAAACTTTAATGAATGTTAGAGATGATCATGAAGGTAACCCTGATTGGCATGAAAGAGCTAAATCATTAGCTATATTTTCAGCATTTACTGAAGGTGTAAACTTATTTTCTTCTTTTGCTGTTTTATTATCATTTAAATTAAGAAATTTACTTAAAGGAGTAGGACAAATAGTAGAGTGGAGTATCAGAGATGAATCATTACATTCAGATGCAGGATGTTGGTTATTTAGAACTCTTTTAAAAGAACACCCAGAATTAGATACCCCTGAATTAAAAAAACAAGTTGAAGAGGCTGCTTTACTTTCATTAAAATTAGAATTAGATTTTATTGATAAAGTTTATGAAATGGGTGATTTAGAGGGATGTTCAAAATACGATTTAGTATCATTTATTAAACATAGAGTAAATACTAAAATGGGAGATTTAGGATATGGACCTATAGTTAATGGTATAGATAAAGAAGCAGTACAAAGAATGAAATGGTTTGATTCACTATCAGCTGGTAAACAACATACAGATTTCTTTGCAAACCGAGTTACTAATTACTCTAAAGGAGTACAAAATTGGGATGCGGGAGCTTTATTTTAAATGAGAAATTGGAGAGCAATTACAATATACAGTGATAAGTTTTTAGATGCTATGTCTTGGTTTATGGATATCCAAGGCATGAGTATCTTTCCCTTTATTATACTTAGAAAAAAATATAGAGATAATGTACTTTATCAATCAAAGGGAAAGGAAACAATTAATCATGAAAATATTCATTTTCAACAATCCCTTGAATTATTTATAATTCCGTTCTATATTATCTATATTATAGAATGGTTTTTTAAGATATTCTTTTCAAAAGGTAATCCTTATAGAAATATTTCTTTTGAAAGAGAGGCATATGGAAATGATAGCAACTTAGATTACTTAAAAACAAGAAAAAGATATAACTGGATAAAATTAATTTTTAATGGACAATAATTTATTAGCAGACTATACAGATTGGGAAGCAGGGAAAAATTATCCTGAATGGATGGATGAAATTTCTTTAGCTACAATTTCAAAAGGATATCTTCTACCAGGAGAAGATGTAAGAAAAGCATACAGAAGAGTAGCCAGAGCTGCTTCTAGTAGACTAAAAAAACCAGAATTAGAAAATAAATTCTTTAAAATTATGTGGAATGGGTGGTTAGGATTAGCTTCACCTGTTTTATCAAATATGGGAACTGACAGGGGTTTACCTATTTCCTGTTTTGGTATAGATACTCCTGACTCAATACGTGGAATTGGTTTAACTAACGCGGAACTAATGAAGTTAACAGCATCTGGTGGGGGTGTAGGTATTAGTGTATCTCGTATTAGACCACGTGGGGCTACAATTTCTGGAAATGGTAAAAGTGAAGGAGTAGTACCATGGTGTAAAATTTATGATTCTGCTATTATTGCTACTAATCAAGGAAATGTAAGAAGGGGAGCTGCATCTGTAAACCTAGATATTAACCACCCAGATATAGATGAATTTTTACAAATTAGAAGACCAAAAGGAGATCCAAATAGACAATGTCTAAATTTACACCAATGTGTAGTAGTAGATGATCCTTTTATGCGTAAATTAGAAGCAAGAGATGCTGATGCAATGAATACCTGGGCTACTATTCTAAAAGCTAGAATGGAAACAGGTGAACCTTATATCATGTATAAAGATAATGTAAATAAGGACAATCCTATTGCTTATAGGTTAAATAATTTAAATGTAACAATGACAAATATTTGTTCTGAAATTACATTATTTACAGATGAGGAACATAGTTTTATTTGTTGTTTATCTTCTTTAAATTTGTCTAAATATGATGAATGGAAAGATACAGATACTGTAGAATTAGCTACTTGGTTTTTAGATGGTGTAATGCAAGAATTTATTGATAAATCTTCAGGTAGAGAATCATTAAAAAGAACAAATGCCCATGCTAGAAAAGGTAGGGCTTTAGGATTAGGAGTAATGGGATGGCATACATTTTTACAGCAAAAAGGTTTACCATTTAATTCTATTGCTTCTACAGCTCATACTCATAATATATTTTCAGATATTAGAGCAAAAGCAGAAAAAGCTTCTCGTGATTTAGCTTCTGAATATGGTGAACCATTATGGTGTAGAGGAACAGGAATGAGAAATACTCACTTATTAGCTGTAGCACCTACAGTTTCAAATTCAGTAATTACTGGGGGAATTAGTGCTGGTATTGAGCCTTTACCTGCTAATATTTACACATTTAATGGTGCTAAAGGTACTTTTATTAGAAAAAACAAAGTATTACAAGCATTATTAAATGGAAAAGGAGAAGATAAAGATAAATGGTGGGATCAAATGCTCCAAGATGGAGGATCAGTTCAAAATTTACCTGATAATATTCTTACCCCAGATGAAAAAGAATTATTTTTAACTTTCCCAGAAATAAATCAGTTAGAATTAGTAAGACAGGCTGCAATTAGACAGCAATATATAGATCAAACTCAATCATTAAATCTATCTTTTGATCCTAATGATTCACCAAAATGGATAAATCAAGTTCACTTAGAAGCTTGGAAATTAGGAATAAAAACATTATATTATCTACGTACAGATTCCGTCATCAAAGGGGACTTGGGTTCGCGAATGGCTGATTGTATCTCGTGTGATGGATAATATATTTATGAAAAGTTTAAGAGGTTATGTTATGTTTAATTTAAAAAATCATGTGTACATGAGAAATTTTACAAAGTTACTGGCGTTATTGTTAGTGACAGGATGGGCTTATGCCCAAGATTCAACTGATAAAGATAAAGTTGAAACACAACAGTTAGAAGAAGTAGTAGTATCCTCTAGGGTAATTGACGTTGCTAAAGAACGTATTACTCCAGTGGCAGTTTCTACAATTTCAGCTAGCGAAATTAGTTTAAAAACTGGAAATTTAGAATTTCCAGAGATTATGAGCAAAACACCAGGTGTCTACGCTACTAAACAGGGTGGTGGATATGGTGACTCTAGAATCTCTTTAAGAGGATTCGACCAAAGAAACACATCTTTCCTTATCAACGGGCAACCCGTTAATGATATGGAAAATGGATGGGTTTACTGGTCAAACTGGCAAGGTTTAACAGATGTTGCTTCAGGGATCCAAATTCAAAGAGGTTTAGGAGCTTCAAGATTAGCAGTACCTTCAGTTGGGGGAACTGTTTCAATCTTTACTAAATCTGCGGATATAGCAGAAGGTGGTTCATTTACCCAAGTTGTAGGTAACGATGGGTATACTAAAACTACTGCTGCTTACAACACAGGTTTAAATGAGAATGGATGGGCAACTTCTGTTTTATTAAGTAAATGGGCTGGAGACGGTTACATTTATAATACTTCAGGAGAAGGATGGACTTACTTCTTTGCATTAGGTTATGCACCAGAAGATTCTAATCATGCTTTAAACCTATCTATTTTAGGTGCAGGTCAATGGCATCATCAAAGGGATGTTTGGGTATCTATTAGAGATTACCAAAACTTTGGAGATAATGGTATTGATAGAAGATGGAATTCAAATGGAGGTATTCTTAATGGAGAAGAATATTCATTAAGAAGAAACTTCTATAACAAACCTCTAGCTACATTAAATTGGGATTGGGATATCTCAGAAAATGTGCAGTTAAATACTTCACTTTACGGCTCAGCTGGTAGAGGTGGTGGAACTGGTCCTAGAGGAAACAATTATAGAGGTTCTGCAACTGATATTCTTCCATTTAGAAAAGATCTTACTGAGCATTATTTAGAAAATGGTAGAGGTTCAAGATTAGCTAATGGTTTTATTGACTTCGATGCTATTGTTGCTTCTAACAGAAATACTACTGATCCTTATACTGGTGATATTTCTAGATTTGCAGGTCAAAAAATTGGATCTAATGGATTTAGAGAAGATGGAGTTAATAGAGTTGCTTTAATTAGAAGAGCTTCTATGAACTCACATGACTGGGTAGGTGCTATTTCATCTTTAGATATTACTTCTGGAAGAATGAAATATTCTATTGGAGTTGATTTAAGAAACTATAAAGGATATCATTACAGAGTTGTAAATGATCTTTTAGGATTAGATGGATACTATTCAACAGGTAACAAGAATTCTGCTGGTCAAATTATTGAAACAACTATTGAAGCAAACCCATTCAAAAACACAGGTCTTAAAGGTCCAAAAATTGATTATTACAATGTTGGATTAGTAGGATGGAGAGGTTTAAATGGTATGGCTGAATATAGTGGTGATGTATTTACTGCTGTATTACAAGTTGGTACTTCAACTCAAAGTTTCCAAAGAGAAGATTATTTCGACCAACCAGGTAACCCTATCTCAGACAAGAAAAGTATTGCAGGTGGGTATGTAAAAGGTGGTGTTAATTATAATCTTAGTAAAGTTAGTACTATTTTTGCTAACGGAGGTTTAATTTCTCGTCAACCACAATTTGATGCAGTATTCCCTAATTATGCAAATACTGTTAATCCTGATCTACAGAATGAAAAAATCAATTCAGTAGAAGTAGGATATGGGTATAATGATGGAAGATTGAAATTTGATGTCAATGCCTATTCTACAATATGGGGTAATAGATTTGTTTCTAGATCACTTACTAATCAACAAGGTGTTGATGGGTTTGCTCAATTTAGAGATATTGATGTTGTACATAATGGTTTAGAATTTGAAGGTAGATATAGATACTCATCAAAAACTACTTTAAAAGGTATGTTATCAATTGGTGATTGGAGATATACTAAAAACTTTGAAGCTGAATTATTTGATGAAAATCAACAATCAATTGGTACAGGTACTTTATATACTAAAGGTGCTAAAGTTGGAGACGCAGCTCAATTTACAGCATTCCTAGGAGTAGACCATAGATTAGGAAGTAAAATTAAAGTTGATTTAGATTATAGATTTGTAGACGGATTATATGCTGACTACTCTATTACAGATTCAGCTTTCACTAACCCAGATAATGATGGTGCTTTAAAATTACCATCTTATGGTTTAGTTGATTTAGGTGCTACCGCTTATTTAGGTAAATTTAGTGTTAGAGCTAATATCAATAACTTACTAGATACTACTTATATTGCAGAATCTAACTCAAATATCCATGCAAGTGCAGGTTCAACTACTTGGAATGGTATTGACGTAAGAAACTCAGTATGGTTCGGATTTGGAAGAACTTGGAATGTATCTTTAAAATATAAGTTCTAAGCTATTAAATTATAATTTTTAGCGATAAATTAAAGGGAGGCATATTATGTCTCCCTTTTTTTATATTTATCACTGACAATCGTTTCATAATTGTTGTGTTTAAACAATGTGATTATTATGAAACAATTTTTGTATATTATTGTTACACTTGTAACGATGCAATTATCTGCTCAAGATTATTATACAATAGCAGATGTGCAAAATAATATAGTATTAGGCCCCTTGGCTGGTAATAGAAATATCACTTTTGGAGTTAAAAACATTCTAGAAGAAGTTGTTCAAGATAAAGGATTAGATTTAGGACCAAATTCCTCTCATCAAATTCAAGTTTCATTATTATATTTTGACGTTAAGAAAACTAACATGCAGTTTGCTGTAGTTAGTAAAAATTCTGACGTCACTGAGATAATAGCTCAAGCTCAGCTTGTAGTAAATGGTAAAGGTAAAAAGAAAGTTACTGCAAAAGGTACTGCTAAATCCATTTCTACAGCTACTCTTATAATAGATAAAGGCGGAGAATTTTCTCAAGCAAATGTTTCAACTGCTTTAAAAAAAGTTTGTGTTGAATTAATAAATAAATTAAAATTATAAATGAAAAAATTATTTACTGCTTTATTTCTTTTAACTTCCTTTTTATCTTTTAGTCAAAGAGTAATTTGGGAAGCTAAATTCTTTAACAACAATACTGGAGATGTAGTTACTGAACAGACTCCTATTATGGAAGGAGATACTCTAAGAGTTGAATTCCATTTTAGAGTAATAGATGCTACTAAATATCAAAATTTAGACAACGATGATACTAGGTACTTTTTTGGAGACTTCCAATACAATAATGATGCATTCACAAGAGTACCAGATGCTTATGCATTTCCAGGTATTAATAATTTAGGAGATAACAGTCCTATAACTGCAACTTATTTTTACGATAATTACTTCTTTCAGACAGGCAGACCTCATGATGCATTACAAAATAGGTATAACGATTGGACTGAAACAGGTACTCAATACATAACAGACGATCAATGGAGTGTTGTAAGGACAACTTTTCAATTATCTAACAAAGAAGTAGTTGATTTAATTGATGCAAATACTTTAGAAACATCTATTCCTTTCTTTGACATATTATTTACTGTGAATCAGAATGCACATCAACA